>FWPU01002305.1_pt1 | contig 29700 bp, 27 predicted proteins | sample 2228361 | NCBI WGS metagenome assembly FWPU01 (sample SAMEA103939777, study PRJEB20133) | metagenome | reverse complement strand
CAAGATGACTTTTCTTCCGGCCCTTTGAAATCACAGGACATTTCAGATATTCCAGGTCTTTTGGCGGCAACTAATTTGGAGATGACTCTAAAACATTTAATGCTTTCATTAATAATTACCAGAATTTTTTTAAAGAGCTCCGGGGGTAAACAAGGGATTAAAGAAGGACAGGAAGAACTCAAGGAAGGTTTTTAATCTTTTGCAAAATTTGTTGACCGAATTCTCTGGCTACCTGATGGGAATTTTTGCTCTTATCCTGGACCGTAATTCTAATGAAAAATGGTCCTTGCAGAAATTCATATATATTATAGAAGAGCGCGCTTTCATCCACGCGGGCTTCTTCTCCTAAATTTTCAACTTTTTTGCTTAGGCGGGGTTTTATTAGTTGGTCATAAAAAAGCTGGCGAGCTTTTTGCTTTTCACTCAAGAGATAGATATTAACTTCAGCTTCCAATCCATCTTGGCTTTGATAAATTTGGCCAGCATAGCTTCGGAAGCCATATTTTATGAAAATACTTGCTCCTCCATTAATCCGCTGGTAAAGTTCTTCCTCCCTATTGGCCTCCCAACAAGGACCGACCCTTTTCCACCCCGAAAGAAAATCGGGAAGCAAATTAGCAATTTTCCCCGTTTCTTGTTGCTTGACTCCAATTTGGGGAGAACAAGAGAAAGCTAAGAAAAATAGGCCTAAGAGAGCTATAACGAAAGCCATTTTTAAGCCCCTTTTTGATAGAGGGAGATAACTTTTATCTCATTGGCCGGCGCCCCCAACCCTAATTGAACTGCAATGTCAATATGCTCAGCTTTTATTGGTGGAATATTTCTTTGTTTTCTCTCCTCATTTATAATTTTCTGGGCCTCGTAATCAACAGCAACTGGATCTGTCCCGATAATCAGTCCATTATAACTAAATTGCGGACTACCATCAGGGCCTCTCTGATAAATTCCGAAGAGGGCATCGCCGACGATTAGCTTAGTCTTATCCCTTATATCAGGAGCAGCATTTATCAGGGCAATTCTTTCCTGTTTTGGTTTTCCCCGGCCTAAAAAAGCATGGACAAAATTTCCGGGCTCAGGATCTTCGTGGAATAATTTTTTAGCATTATCAACAGACCCCACATGATTTTTAAGAGCAAAAGTTAGGCCGGCTTCAAAATGCTCTTTTAAAACCGGGGCATTGATTAAGTAAGTGGCTTCAGTAAGGATCCGGCTGAGGTAAGCTGGACTCCCCTGCATAACAAAAGGGCGGCTTAGATCATAAGGATCTTTTAATTGATCAGTAGCCATAATGCGCAAATTCCCTGGATCTGTTTTAATCTCATATTTAGGGGCCTTTATTAAGAAGGCAAAAGTATCATAAACCGTTATGTCTTGAGGTCGAAACCCTACTTTTTTCAAACCGTTTATTATCTCTTCCACTATCTCCCAGTGGGTACTCATTCTCCGCGCTATACAATTTACTTTAATGGCTACGGTTTCACCAAGTTTAAAATTTGGAAAAAGGGAATTCCAGCCGCTGCCATTCGTCAGGACATTAATTGCTTCGTTGAGCATATTTTTAATTGGTGGTTGACTAATTTTCGTCCCTTCAGTAGCCTTATCATTTCTGGCCACTACCACTTTTCCCCAATGCGGGTATTTAGCAGAGGCCTTAACAGTAATTTGCGGAAAGCCGTAGAAAGCCGCCCCTCCTGCTCCGGCAGCCATAAGCTTTAAGAATTTTCTTCGACTAATTTTTTCTCCTTTAATCCAATCCATTCCTCCTCCCGCCCTTAATATTTTAATCCATGCTCATTTTAGAAGTTTCTCCTTATTTGGCAAACGCAAAGTCATTTTTTCTCCCAGCAACCTAAATAAACATCCCACCATCTTAGGTCTGAAGTTATTTCAACGAAGGGGCAAAAGCTCCTTCGCTGATGGCTATAAAATTTTTCCTCTAAACAATGAAGCCCGCGGCAAAGATCTTGAATCATCTCATAAGTATATATGCGATGAGCATTAAAGGCTATAGCTGGCTGAGTGCGGTGGATAGTGGTGGAAAATATTAGCTGGCCACCTCGCTTTAAAACGCGCTTCATTTCCGCAAAGGCTTTTTGGTCAGCCTGCCCATCTAAGGGATCTCCGTAACGCCCTAAGCCAAAATGTTCTAAGGCACAGAGGGAAAGGACTAAATCAAAATAATTATCAGAGAAAGGAATCTCTCGCGCATCGCCTGTAAGAATCGTCTCCCCCGCCACCAACTTTTGGCGCTTGCGGATATCAAGCGTCGTTACCGAAAAATGAGCCAGAAGTCCAATTATAAAATGGCGATAAGAGCCAATGTCCAAAATAGATCGGGGCTGAGTTCTCTTAATGTGGAGCGCTGCGAAGGCACACTCATGATCAATAAAGTTTTGCGGATGATCTCCTTCTTCAAAGATCGGTTCAGCAAAAATATAAAAGCCAGGCGCTTCTTTGCTAATTAGTTCTAAATTTTTTTGATAATCCTGCTGCCAATTTGTCTCTCCCATTTTGTCTTCCTAAAATGCGCTAATTTTATTGGCATTATAATCGCTATTTTCTTTAAGGCCAATTGAGAAATTGTGCTCTTTGCCTTTTGACTAAACGACTTTTTTATTTTATCATAATCTTTAAGAGAAATAATTCCTATGATTCTAAAAATACTCACCATTTTGATTTTGGTATTTGCTTTGACTGCCTGCGCTACCCAGCGCCCAGTACTCTACCCAAATAGTCATCTGCAGTTAGTTGGGGATGAACAAGCCCAAGAAGATATAAATATTTGTATGCGCCAGGCGGAGCAGTATATCAAAGCTCATCCAGAGGCCAAGATAGCGGAAAGCACCATCAAAGGAGGCCTAACGGGAGCTGTGGTGGGCGGAGCCGTAGGCGCGGTCACTGGAAACTTAGGCAGAGGATTAGGAGCGGGAGCTGCCGGCGGAGCTGCCTGGGGATTTATGCGGGGGTTATTCAAATCTTCTGAACCCTCGCCCGTACATAAGGAATTTGTCAACCGTTGCCTAAGAGAAAAAGGATATGAACCCATTGGTTGGGAATAAATTAATTTTCAGAAAGGACAAAAATGATAATTAAAAAATATAAGTTTAAATACGGGAGAACAGAACTTTCCTTTGAGCTGGAAGCAAATTTGGTGTTAAAAGAATTAAAAATTAAAGATTACCCTCCTCTTCCTGACCCCGAAATGGCCATCAGGGAAGCTATCCGTAGTCCGATCAAATCTCCTCCTTTGAGAGAAATCGTTCGCCCAGGGCAGAAGGTTGCCTTTATTGTAAATGATTCAACGCGCGTGGCCAATAGCCATATATTTATGCCCATCCTTCTCGATGAATTGAACGCTGCTGGTATCCCTGATGAGGATATGTTCATTATCTTCGCCGTAGGCGCCCACCGCTTAGTAGCCGAAGAAGAAATGGTTCAACTTGTGGGAGAAAAAGTGGCCCAGCGAGTCAAGATGTACAACAGCGACGCTCGCGATCCGCAGCAATTTAAATATATGGGGAGAACCTCGCGGGGAACTGACGTCTATTTTCATAAAAAGGTTGTGGAAGCTGATCACATCATTTTGACTGGAAGCATTGTCTACCACTTTTTTGCCGGCTTTGGCGGTGGCCGCAAAGCTCTCCTCCCTGGCGTGGCTTCTTTTGAAACTATCTGCCGTAACCATGCTTTGATGCTTGAACCAGGGGCAGGCCTCGGTAAATTAAAAGGTAATCCCGTTTATGAAGACCAAGTCGAAGGAGCCGAAATGCTCCGTCCTTCTTTCCTCCTGAATGTGGTGCTCAACGAGAAGAAAGAATTCCTCAAAATATTTGCGGGGGATTATATCCAAGCTCATCTTGAAGGTTGCGCTTTTGTTGAACAAATTTATGGGGTGGAGATCCCTGCCCCGGCGGACGTGGTGATCGCAAGCTGTGGTGGCTACCCTAAAGATATAAATGTTTACCAACTCCAGAAGACCATGGATAATGCCTGGCTGGCGGTGAAGGAAGGCGGAGTTGTAATTATTTTGGGAGAATGCCTTGAGGGAGTAGGTTCGGATGATTATTTACAGTGGATGAAGCAATATAAAACCCCGGAGAAGATAGAAGAGCGAGTACGGGCTAACTTTATCGTGGGCGGCCATAAAGCTTATGCTGTTACCAGATTGATGAAGAAGGCGCAATTTATCCTCGTCTCCAGTTTAGACCCAGAATTGGTGCGGACCTTATTATTTACCCCAGCTAAAGATATGGAAGAGGCCTTAAAGTTAGCTTACTCCCGCTTAGGCCCTCAACCAAGCATTATTTTAATGCCCCTGGGAAGCTTGACAGTACCCATATTGAATAAGAAGCAATGAAGATAAAATTTACCAGAGTCCAGAAAAGAGATGGATCCCTTGTCGCCTTCCGCCAAGAAAAAATCAGAAATGCTATATTCCGCGCCGCTCTGGAAGTCCTACAAGAAGAAAATCAAGCTAACGAAATAGCTCAGCTGGTAACCGAAGCTGTCCTGCAAAAATTATCAGTCCTTTACCGAGAAAAAACTCTTCATGTCGAATCTATTCAAGACACCGTCGAAACAGTCTTGATGGAAAAAGGCTTCAGCCGTATAGCCAAGGCTTATATTCTTTATCGCGAAAAGCGCAGCGAAATTCGTTTGGCCAAGACGGTTTTAGGAATAAAAGATGATCTCAAACTTCCTGTAACCACGATGGAGGTTTTAAAGAAACGTTACCTCCTGCGTGACGATGAACAAAATATTATTGAAACTCCCAGTCAAATGTTCCAAAGGGTAGCGAGCCATGTAGCCCAAGCAGAAAAAGAATTTAAATCTTCCTTATCTCCATTAGCCGCGGAAGAAAAGTTTTATTACTTAATGCGCAACCTTGAATTTCTGCCTAATTCCCCGACTTTAATGAATGCCGGTGCTCCCTTAGGCCAGCTCTCGGCATGCTTTGTTATTCCCATAGACGATTCTATGGACGGCATATTTGAGGCTTTGAAAAACATGGCCAAAATTCATCAGACCGGCGGGGGGACGGGATTCAGTTTCTCGCGCTTACGCCCTAAAGGGGACTTAGTTTCCACAACCAAAGGCCAAGCTTCTGGACCCGTATCTTTCATGTCCATTTTTGACCGGGCTACAGAAGTTATTGTGCAAGGTGGAAAAAGGCGGGGAGCCAATATGGGCATTCTGCGCTGCGATCATCCCGACATTATCGAATTCATTGAAGCTAAATTAACTAAAAATCAATTTACCAACTTCAATCTCTCGGTGGGCGTTACGGACCAATTCATGGAGGCCGTAATCCATAACAATGACTTTTACCTTATCAACCCGCGGACTAAGGCCAAAGTTAGCAAACTTAAAGCCCGGACTATCTTTGAACTTATTACTAACGCTGCTTGGCTTACTGGTGATCCCGGCCTAATTTTCTTGGATGAAATTAATCGCCGAAACCCCACTCCAGCTTTAGGAGATATTGAAGCCACCAACCCCTGCGGAGAGCTACCGCTCTTACCTTACGAAAGCTGCAATTTAGCCTCTATCAATATGGCCAAAATGACGCGTGGTGAGGATATTGATTGGCATAAATTAAAAGAAACAATCCGTTGGGGAATTCGTTTTTTAGACGATGTAATCCAGGTCAATAAATTCCCCTTGCCTGCTATTAAAGAAACGACCATGGGTAATCGAAAGATAGGTCTGGGAGTAATGGGTTTCGCGGATCTTTTAATTAGGTTAAAGATCTCGTATAAGGATAAGCAGGCTATTTCTTTCGCTCAGAAGTTAATGCGCTTCATCCACCAAGAATCATTGCAGGCCTCAATGGCTCTGGCTCAAGAGCGAGGGCTCTTCCCTAATTTTGCCAAATCAATCTATGCCCGCCGTGGTCTACGCCTTCGGAACGCGACGGTGAATACCATTGCCCCAACTGGTACAATTAGTATTATTGCTGGGTGCTCGAGCGGTATTGAACCTCTCTTTGCTATAAGTTTCATCCGTAATGTCCTTTCTGGGTCAAGATTCTTTGAAGTTCATCCCCTCTTTGAAGAAACAGCGAAGAAACGCGGCTTTTACAGCAAAGATTTGATCGCCGAGATTGCCCAGACTGGATCTCTCCAAAAGATTAAGAGCATACCGCGCGACACTCAAAGAATTTTCGTTACTGCCTTTGATATTTCTCCGGAACAACACCTCCAAGTTCAGGCTGCTTTTCAGAAACACTGTGACAATTCCGTTTCCAAAACAATTAATTTGCCTGCTGAAGCTACGGTAGAAGAAATCAAAAAGATTTATTTAAGGGCCTATCGCCTGCGATGTAAAGGAATCACCGTTTATAGATATGGCAGTAAAGAAGATCAGGTGCTTTCCTTAAGCGGGCCTTCAGGCTCTCCCCCCTTAGGCCAGAAGGATTTAATAATGGTCGGCAGCGAATATGCCGGCGGGTGCAGTGAAGATGCTTGCCTCTTTTAAAAAAATGCTAAGCTGATGAATGCAGATTTAAATCCTCTCCTTCTCCCTTTAGGCCAGGGAGAGAAAATATCCTCTTTTCTATCCTCCTAATTTCTTGCCTCCTCTTTCCTAAAGTAAATCCTCCCTTCCTTTAGCCAAAGGAAGAAGGTATTTGCCAGATTAATGAATTATTTGCTCTGGATAGCAGTCCCTAGCTGATTAGCAGAAAACATAGGGCAAGCCTTTATGGCTTGCCGAAAATGCGGCCAGGGCTAAATCCTTGCCCTACAATCCCTGCACTCCCCTTGGCAAAGTAAAATTATTCTGCGCCCTCCGCGTGCTCTGCGGTGAATCTTTTAAATAAATTAAAACTCTATCTTAACAAATAAGGAATCTCCACATATAAAGCTTTTTCCGGACATTCAATCTCGCAGGGAAGACAGAACCAGCAGGTTCGTAGTCCAAAAGGAACTCCACAATTCAAACACCTTTCTGCTTCCGCTATGGCCTCCTCGCGGGAATAAGTTTTGATTACCTCTTGGAATCTGCGCCGTTGCTCAAGAGGAATTTTAGGAACTGGTGTTCTGGTTCTAGGTTTAGCCTCGCTTAAATCTATGGCAAATTCCCGTTCATAAATACTTTGATTTATCCTTCCATACTCCAGGTCATCATCTTTTAGGAATCTTTCCATAGAAATAGCTGCCTCTTTCCCCTGGCTCATGGCCTCGACAATTGTCCGTGGGCCACGCGTAAAGTCGCCAGCTACAAAGACTTTCTGGTTTCCGGTCTGATAGGTTAAGGGATTGAAGATGATGCCTTCCGCGCCTTGGAGATTCATCGGGATTATATCTAAATTTATCTTCTGCCCGATAGCCAAAATTACTATATCGGCCGGTAACTCCATAGTCGTCTTAACATCATAGATGGGAGAGAAGACCCCCTGAGCATCAAAAACCCGCATACATTTCTGTAAAGTAACCCCTTTTAATTTGCCGCCTTCCCATCGGAAACGAAGCGGCCCCCAGCCACACATCAATTGGATTCCTTCTTCTTCAGCTTCTTCCAAACTCCAGGGAAAAGCCGGCATCTCGTTTTTATTTTCTAAGCAAACTAAAAAAACTTTTGACGCTCCCAAACGCCAAGCTGTTTGGGCCGCATCAACCGCAGCATTACCACCACCAATTACTACCACTCTTTCTCCTAAAGGAATTTTTTCCTTTTGGCGCACTTTCTTCAAAAATTCTAAGACAGGCAAAATTCCCTGGCCATCTTCGTCGGGAATATTTAGGCGACTTAACCCTTGAGCCCCAAGGGCCAAAAGAATAGCGTCATATTTCCTTTCTAATTCAGCTAATTCTTTTTCTTTTCCCAGGCTCCAATTTCCTATAAAGGATATCCCTGCTTCATTTAGAAAGCTAATTTCTTTCTCTAAAACTTCTGAGGGAAGCCGAAATTCAGGAATAGCCCAGCGCATGAGCCCGCCAGGAGCTGATTCTTTATCATATAGGTCCACTTGAAAACCAGTTCTCCGCAGATAATAGGCGGCCGTAAGCCCAGCCGGACCAGCCCCCACGATGGCCACTTTGGCCGGCAGCTTTTCAGGCCACTCTGGGGCCGCAGGGGGCTCCTCGAGTTCAGTTAGATAACGCTTGAGATCTCTGATGGCCACAGGTTGGCCATCGAATTTAGTTCGCGAACAAAGGGTTTCACAGGGTCTGGAGCAAACGCGCCCTAAAATCCCGCTTAAAGGAAAATGCTCTATTATCTTGGCTAAGCCTTTCTCTTGATTCCCGCGAGCCAAATCCTGAATATACCCCTGGCAGTTCATGCCCAATGGGCAGGCCTGCCGGCAGGGAGATAATTGTAAACGGAGGTTATCTAAAATACAAATTTCTACGCAGCGCCCACAGGCATTGCATTTATGGCGGTCAATTCTTATGTTATCACTCAGGCTGGTTAATAAATTAATATCCATTTTTTCTCCTATTTACCCTCTTTTAAGAATCGGGCGATAAGCTACTTTGATTTCCTCTACTTCCTCCCCTTTCTTAAGCATTATATGCTTAAGCCAATTTTTATCATCTTTTTGGGGATAGTCTGCGCGGTAATGCCAAAATCCCCAGCGACTTTCTTTCCGTTCTAAAGAAGCAGTAGCGGAAAGTTTAGCACAGAGAATAATATTCTCTACTTCTAAAGTCTTGAATAGGTCATGGAGATGGCGAATACGTACTTTTTCTCGAATTTCTTTTTGCAAACGATTCATCCACCAAAGAGCCATGCTCAATTTATAAGCATTCTTGGGTGGAGTAACGTAGTCGCTGATTAGCCGCCGCACCTTATATTCAAATTCTTCAATGGCAACCTCGCCATTCTTCTGCTCCATTCGTTGAGTCAAGTCCTTCTTCAGGGACTCTACTTCTGCCCTTGTCAATTTTGACGGCTGATTCCTTTGGGCATAGGCGCTGGCCTCTTCGGCCGCGATTTCCCCGCAAACAAAGGCGCCGCTCAAATGACCTCGAGCAACTAAAGAAACATCGCCAGCGGCATATAACCCCGGGAGGGTAGTCTCGGCTTTCTCATTTACAAAAATTCCGGTCAGACCATGTCCGCCGCAGAGATAGTACTCAGTTGGCCAAAGTTCTATATCCCCTGTACGGAAATTAATCCCGCGCCCTTCATAAAATCGCTGTTGCACAGGCCTTTCCGTAGAGAAAAGGATATCCTCAATCTCTCTAATTTTGGATTCAGGAAGATGCCGCAAGCGAATACGCAAGGGACCTTTGTCTTTTCTATGTTCCAAGACCATGGATTTAATCGAGGGGTGGGAATCTTCCAAATGTTCATCCATCGCCGTAAGTAAATGGGCGCCGCGCGTGAGCGTAATGTAAAGAAGTGGCGCATTAATATCTTTGATAATGTAATAATTCAAAGTGTACTCGAAGCCCGTGAGCTCTGCTCCAGCCTGAAAGGCCATCGCATAACCATCTCCAGTATTCCCAGGAAAATCGTATACCCCATAGAGATAGCCATTATTCGGTAACCCAAAGCGTGCCGTCCCTCCCGCAGATAGAATAACCGCTCCCGCGCGGCAGACTAGCAATTCTCCCGTTTGAATATTTAAACCGATGGCCCCTATTACCCGCCCATCTTCCACCATCAACTGCAGACCCATGACGCGGTTAAAAACTTGACAACCCAAACTTACTAATTTTTTGGCCAGAATGGTCTTCAATTCAGGCTCTTTCATCGAAAGACAGAACTTACCCTTGGGATGAACTTGCAGGAGTTCATAGTTCCCCTTTTCGTCTCGGGGAAAATAAACCCCCCAGCTTTCTAATTTCTTCATCATGGCAAAGCTGCGTTCGGCCATGCAGTAATTTACCGGTTCATCCATGATTCCTTCACAGGCTATTCCATTTGCTTCGACATAAAGCTCCGGAGTAGTTAAGCCTGGAACGGATACAATATTTAAAGCATCCATCCCCCGCGCTATGCACCCACTGTAAAGAATATGTCCCTTCTCAAAAATTACTACTCTCTGGGAAGGATTAACTTCCTTAGCTCTAATCGCCGCCATAGCCCCAGCACTTCCTCCGCCAATGATTAAAACATCGGCTTTTATGTTTACCTCTCTAAAGTCCATAAAGCTCCTCTCCCCCCTTGTTCCCTAAGACAAAAGGCCAAGGAATTTATCAGACCTGTATTAATATAAAAAAATAAATTTAATGTCAACTTTTAAAAACAAATTTAATGCACTTCCTCTGCACTTCGGCAAGCAAATCTTGGCTGGTCCAAGAGACCAGGGCGAAGAAAGGAGCTTTATAATCAGCTGGTTTCTTTATTTGTGAAAAGAGCAGCTGGGCAGAAATTTTTAATCTTGCCAATTGCCCTTAGAGAAGGTAACATTAATTCAAACCGCCACATTTTGAACAGGGTTTATGCTGCGCCGCTTTTTAAAATGGCTCATCTTAAGATACAAAGGAATATTCTTCCAGGAAGCTCAGAATATGCAAGGCTTCCTTTATCTGCTTTTTAAGCCAATTAATACAAACCAGAATTGGACCAAAGAAGAGAAGCAGGTGCTCTTAAAATATCTAAGAAGAATTTCTCTTTACGTTCCTGTCTTAATTATTTTTACCCTTCCCGGTGGGTCTCTTATGCTGCCCCTGCTCGCTGAAATTCTTGACCGACGTAAAACCCGTCGGTTAACAAGCCCCTCTTCCCTCCCCCAAATAAAAAATTCTGGAGCTACTTCTTTAGGGAATGAAGCTCAGGGTTAGGACTACTGGTTCCTATAATCCCTTACGTTTTCCTTTGAAAAAAGAGAAAAATATTTTCTAATAAAAGATAGGAGCAGAAAAAAATAAGTAGGAGGATAAATTTATCCGACCTTATAGAGTATTCAAAATTTTTTCTAATTCTTCTTCATTATCTAAAGCAGGCAGGCAAGTAAATCCTTGACAGATTAAGATGCAAGGATCCGTTGATTCCTTCTCTTCGGTAGATACGGGAGAATATTGGTAGTGCAAAATTTTATGAGGCAAATATTTTTTATACAGCTTTCTTACTAGCTTTTCCAGATGGATATTCTTAGCCCCCATTATCTTAATCTCTATTGGATTAAAGTAGAAATTGAGGGAGGAGAGCATAGCGCTAAAGGCCAAAGGATTGGCGCAGATCTGCGGATAATAAAGCCGTAGGATCTTCTCCGCTCTCTCCTTCAAAAGTTCATTCCCGGTTAAATAACTGAGCCTAATTAGATTGCTCACGGCTACGGAATTCGCCGATGGTAGGACATGATCATAAATATTTTTAGGGCGTACAAACAAAAACTCGCTTTCCTTGCCCGCATAAAAGTATCCGACGTTCTCTTCATCCGCAAACCGCTCATTCATCTCTTGGTTTAGGTCATCGGCTTCTTTCAAATAGTCTTCTTCTAATGTCGCTTCGTAAAGATCGAGAAGAGCTTGGATAAAAAAGGCATAATCGTCGGCGAATCCAGCCCCTTGTCCCTGCTCCTTAGCCCAAACTCTTAATAAACGATTGTTTTTTCTTAGGTGCCGCTTGAGGAAAGAGGCAGCTTCTTTGGCAACTTGCAAGTATAAGCTCTTTTGTGTTATCTCAAACCCGAGAATAAAGGCCGAAATCATTAACCCATTCCAGGCCGTAATGATCTTTTTATCCTTTGCTGGCTTGATTCTCTTTTCTCGCCCAATTAGCAGAGTTTTGCGTCCAGCAGCTAATATATTTTCTAATTCCGCCTTTGTTAGGCCATATTCTTTGCTAATCTTCTCCTTAGCCTGAGCGGCATAGAGGATATTTTGGCCCTCTTTAAAATTTCCTTCCGTCCTTACTCCATAATAAGCACTGAAAATAGTGCCGGGCTCTTCTCCTAATAGGGAGAGCACTTCTTTCTTTGTCCAAAGATAAAATTTTCCTTCTTCCCCTTCACTATCAGCATCTTGACTGGAATAAAATCCTCCCTGCTCATCACGCATCTCCCGCAAAATATAATCAAAAATTCCCTCCGCCACTTGCAGAAATATTCTTTTGGATGTGGCTTGATAAGCCTCGAGATAAACACGAGCCAGCAGGGCATTATCATAAAGCATCTTCTCAAAATGCGGAATTAGCCACTGGTCATCTACGGCGTACCTATGGAATCCTCCGCCGAGATGGTCATGAATTCCCCCTTCGGCCATTTTCTGTAAAGTTATTTCCACCATCTGCCACGCAGGAACCAGCTTCCTTCGCCGCAGAAGAAAGAACAGGATGGGCGGATTAGGAAATTTAGGGGCTTGGCCAAAGCCACCATTCTCAGGATCAAAGTGGCTGACCAAAATTTTTTCAGCCTTATCAATAATTCCAGGATCTATTTCTTCCTCTTTAGGAGCTAACTCCATCATTTTCTGCAATGTCTCTTTTATTCTTATTCCCCCCTGTTCCACTTCCTGCTGATGAGCGCGATAATATTCAGAGACCGCAATTAAAACTTTAGGGAAACCTATCATGCCTCTCTGATCAACAGGAGGAAAGTAAGTTCCGCCAAAGAAGGGCACAAGCTGCGGGGTTAAAAAAACATTCAATGGCCACCCTCCAGATCCAGTTAATAATTGCACTGCATTCATATAGATTTCATCAAGGTCCGGCCTTTCTTCGCGATCAACTTTGATGCTAATAAATCTTTCGTTAATGATCTTGGCCACCTCTTCGTTGGCAAAACACTCCTTCTCCATCACATGACACCAATGACAGGAAGCATAGCCAATACTTAAAAAGATGGGTTTATTTTCTCTTTGCGCTCGCGAAATTGCCTCTTCGCCCCATGGATACCAATCCACAGGGTTGTGCGCGTGTTGTCTTAAGTAAGAACTTGTGGCCGAAATGAGCCGATTCGTATATTTTTTATCCATAATTTTAACCTGAGCATATATTTGTTTTATTTTTAAGCACCTGTGATATTTAATAATCTGATGATTTAGATGAGCATTTCTTAAAATAGATTCTACCCACTTTCGCCCTCTCCCCCGTGGTCGCGTCTCTTCGAGTTTCCCCGCTGAGGCTGTGTCATAATTAAGGGATTGATTTGCCATCCTTGCCCAAATATGATATTTAAGATTAAATCTTCTTTGGGAAAATTAAACCATGCCCATCAAAGATCTGGCTGAAAAGGTGATAAAGATTCTCGAGCGGGAACCTCGGTTGATCAACTTGCCCAATGAAGGAAAAGCTGTCTTCGTAGGTGACACCCACGGCGATTTTGAAGCCACGAAAATTATTATCGATAGGTATTTAAAATCGCCTTATCACATTATTTTCTTGGGGGATTATGTAGATCGAGGAGAAGAATCAGAAACCAATATCAACTTGCTCCTTCAAATAAAGACCGAAAACCCGGAACGACTCTTCCTCCTCTCTGGTAACCATGAAGGATATATGGTGCAGGATTTTTCTCCAGCCAATTTCTGGGAATTTCTTTCCTACGAAGAAAAAATAATTTATGGAAAGATTTTCTCTAAACTCCCCTTCTGCGCCGCTTCCCCCAAAGGGATACTGGCCTTGCACGGTGCTTTGCCTGATCTGCCAATTTTAGAGGATGTTAATAAAATTAAATTAGGGGACGCGCAATGGGAACGTATTGTCTGGGGAGATTTTGCCGAAGAGAAAGGAGAATTTTTGGGAAATTTTTGGGGAAGACCTCTCTTCGGTGAAGACTATTTTGAAATCATCATGAATAGGTTTCAGAAGAGAGTCCTCATCCGTTCCCATCAGCCCCATGCCCCTCATTTAATGTTCCACAAGAGGTGCCTTACTACATTCACCTCCCGAGCTTATATGCCAATGCGTACCATTGTCTTAGCTGATTTAGAAAAGGAAATTCGGAATGCTGATGATTTAGCCATTATAAAAATATAATGGCCTATTCCTTTTCTCCCCATAAAGTAAATAAACGATCATATTGTTCCGGAAAGACAACTTCATAGTCGAGATGAATCCGCACCGGATAGCGCAGGCCAGCTTCGTGCGTCTTAATCAAACCTTCTCTTAGCTGTTCTATTCGCTCAGGAGAATACGTAAAAGTAAAAGCCAGTTCATCATCTTTGGTCTGGGCTAAGCGGCGGGAACCGTGGCCAGGCAAAACTACATAAAATCCAGGGGTTAAAATGGGGGTAACAATTAGATCAGCACAAGCTAAACGGCCATCTGTGGAGTAATTAAGTCGCCCGCCGTCTCGATAGAGGGCGGCATGCACCAAACGCATAATCTGCGCTGGATTGCCTGCCAGGAAGATAGCATCTGGTTCATAGGAGCAAAGGTTCAGGGGCGAGAATAGTACTGCTTCGTAGGTATGATAAGCGAACCTGGGCATAAGCGCTTCCGTGCGTGCCCCAGCTTCCAGGGTTTTATTGTATCTTTGCCAACAAAGATGCCCTTCCGTAAAATAAGGAATGGGGGGCTTAAAGCCCATCGCTAAGACACTGGGAGCGCAACGCATATCTTCATACCGCAAACATATGTGCTCTTCATGCCTTTTGGCAATTGCCCAGGCTTGGCAGAGAACCATCTTCTTTTTATAATTTTTCTGGGGAAACTTAGCAGGTACAGGTGGATCTTCGCCTTGGCGCAACATCTTCACCGCCACGGGGAGCGTGGCCAGTTTCAAATAGGTGCTCAAATCTTGCCAAAAAGAATCAAATTTACTCATCTAAATCTCCTCCTCTTTTATTTCCCAAGGGTGCAATACTTTATAGCGAACGAAGGAGTAGAAGTCAAATAGAAAATTGGCTGGCCCTCAAATCTGCACTCTCTTTGAGCTCTGCACGAGCTATTCTATATATGGCCCGCTCCGCTCGAGGACACAGAGAGCACAGAGAAATAATTTATAAATATTTAAGTTCTAAAGTCAAAAGAGCCGATATTATCATTAGATTATGCCCAATTGCTTCTCGCCCTCCTTCACTTGGCCAAATAAGTTTTTATCTTCCATAATGGGAGGGGGTGAAAAAATAAAAACAACGAGTGAAGGAGGGCTCAAGGAATATAATGAAATCTTTAGCCATTTCTCTATTTTTATTCCTTTTTTTCTTTTCCTCATGGGGATCTGCTGCTGACCCCCTCCATACCGTGAAGGCTAAATCATGGGTCAAGGAAGGCCTGGCTCATTTAGAGAATAATGATTTAGACCAAGCAATCAAAGCCTTTTCTACAGCCATATCCATAGATCCCAAGTTGGCTAATGCTTATTTCAATCGCGCTAATGCCTATACCAAGAAAGGTGCCCACGATAAAGCCCTTGCCGATTATGCCCAAGCAATTACTCTCGCTCCCCATTATGGTGAGGCCTACTATAACCGGGCAATTGTCTTCCGCCTCTTGGGAGAATTAGATAAAGCTATTGCTGATTTTACTCAAGCCCTTACCTTTCTTCCAGGGGATTATCAGATTTATAATAGCCGGGGCAGTATCTTTTATCTAAAGGAAGATTATGAAAAGGCTATGGCCGACTTTAACCAAGCCATTTCTCTCTATCCCCATTCTGCTGAATTATTCTATAATCGGGGCAGTGCTTGGGCAAAAAAAGGGCATTATGATCAAGCAATCGCTGATTTTTCTCGCTCGTTAGCTATGGAACCTAATTATGCCGAGGCTTATTTGAACCGGGGCTTAGCTTATGAAAAGAAAGGTTGGCTCGAGAAGGCCATTGAAGATTATACGCGCTATATTTCTTTAAATCCCCAAAATGCCCAAGTTTTTTATAATCGCGGTAATGCCTTCCAGAAGAAGGGAGAATTTGATCAGGCCATTGCTGATTTTACGCAAGCCATTAAGTTGCATCCCCGAAATCCCCATTTTTTAATTAATCGCGGATTTGCTTATGCCAAAAAGGGAGAAAAAGATAAAGCTATCACTGATTTTACCAAAGCCATAGAATTAAAACCCGATTTTGTGGAAGCTTATCACAATCGAGGAGTGGTTTACCTGCAGCTGGATAATGAACCCCAAGCTCTTCAGGATTTAGAAACTGCTGCTCTTTTAGGCAGTAGCGCCGCCAGAGAATGGCTTCGTCAAAAAGATCCCCTAGACAAAGAAAGGAGATAAAAATGAAGACAAAATTTTTATTGGCCATCCTAACGCTCAGCGCATTTCTCTCCTCTCTCTGGCCTCTAGCCCTAGCCCAAACCAACATCGAGGCAAAAGGATCAATTCTGCGGATTGAAGATAAAATTGTGGTCATCAAAAATGAAAAAGGCAAGCACCTGATCATCAATTTGGAAAATGCTCAAGGGCTTAAAGTCGGAGAAAAAGTAGAAATTAAAGATGGCATTCTGCGCACATTTGATCCCCAAACTGGGAAAGAAAAGGAAAGGAAAAAATTACAAACCGAACGGCCTACCTAAAAATGATTAATGGCGAATTTTTCAGTTTGCTTATCACCGGGAAATTTGCTTATAATTATCTCCGACTTTTTTAAACTCTCTCTTAAAATGGATTTTTATGGTTCACCTGGTTGGTATCTCAGGAAGCCCGGTGCCGAATGGAAACACTGACGCTTTATTAAAAGAAGCCCTTCAATTTGCCTCCGCCGATCCTGAGGTTCAATCTACCTCCTTTTATCTTTCGCAGTTACCCATTAAAGGATGTCAGCACTGCAACTGGTGCATTAAGCACCAAAGCGAAGGAAAATTTTGCTATATATCCGATGGCCTGGATGAAATCTATCCGGCTTTGCTGCAGGCTGACCTTATTCTCCTGGCTACGCCCGTCCATATCGGCCGCATCTCGGGTCTCTTAGCTGATATGCTTGATCGCCTCCGGCCATTCGTTTATGGTAATATTTATCGCGGCAAACTAAAGGATAAAGTTGGTATATCCATTGTTTTGGCCTTTCTGCGCCATGGGGGTTTGGAAACTACTTTGCAGATTCTTAACCACACCTTTGCCCTCTTGCAAATGATCTCCCCAGGCCGCGGCGGATTGGTGTTGTCCAGCATTTCCGGGCAAGGAAAAGTTACCAAGGGGATCAGATATATGGCTCTCCAAGATGAGTATGGATTATCTTCCGTAAAGGAGGTAGTCCTGCGGGGCATTGAGATAACTAAAATAATTCAGGCAGGAAAGAAAGCTTTAGGATTAACCTGATTGCTCTGCCCAAAGGAGATAAAAAAATATGTTAAAGATGCTTTTCAGTCCGCTAAAAATAAAAAATATGGAGTTACGGAATCGCATCGTCATGCCGGCTATGCATTTTTTGAATTCCTGGGACGGGAAACTCCTCCCCCATCATTTTGATTATTTTACAGAAAGAGCCAAAGGAGGAGTCGGCCTTATCATAATTGGAGGTTGTACAATTGACGAGACCAGCGGTGCCAAGAACATGATCAGTGTAGCGGACGATAAATTTCTGCCCGAACTTTCGGCTTTAGCCCAAGCCGTCCAAGCCCACGGGGCCAAGATTGCTGCTCAACTTTATCATGCTGGGCGCTACGCCCATTCCTGGCTGATGGGGGGTAAACAGTCTGTATCTTCTTCGCCAATTCGTTCGAAATTTACCGGCGAAACTCCCCGGGAACTATCTATTCCCGAAATAAAACAAATCCAAAAGAATTACGCTCTGGCCGCGGCGCGGGTAAAAAAAGCTGGCTTTGATGCTGTTGAAGTAATCGCCTCAGCGGGGTATTTAATAAGTCAATTTCTATCACCCATAGTTAATCAAAGGAAGGATGAGTATGGTGGCGATTATGAAAATCGCATGCGCTTCGGTCTCGAAGTAGCCCAAGAGATTCGGCAAGCTGTGGGGCCAGATTTTCCTATCATCTTTCGGGTGGCTGGAAATGAGTTCATGGAAGGAGGTTTGCGAAATAAAGAGGCGCAGATCTTTTGCCGGGAATTAGAAAAAGTGGGCGTTGACATGATTAACGTTACCGGCGGTTGGCACGAAACGCGCGTTCCCCAGATAACTATGAATCTTCCCCGCGGCGGCTTTGTTTATTTAGCGCGGGGAATTAAAGAAGCTGTTTCTATTCCTGTTATAGCTTGCAATCGCCTTAATGATCCGCTCTTGGCTGAAAAAATCCTTCGTTCTGGACAAGCTGATCTGATAGGTTTTGCGCGGGCTTTAATCGCCGATGCGGACTTGCCTAACAAAGCTTTCTGGGGATGCTTTGAGGACATTAATTATTGTATAGCTTGTAATCAAGGATGCTTTGACCCTATCTTTGAACAAAAGCCGCAGACTTGCTTAGTCAACCCCCGGGCGGGTGCAGAAGGAAAGTTAACTATCAAGCCAGCCTTGGTAAAGAAAAAAGTGATGGTCATAGGTGGTGGACCAGCAGGAATGGAAGCAGCTCGCGTGGCTGCCCTCCGGGGTCATAAAGTTTCTCTCTACGAGAAAAAAGAGACTTTGGGAGGTCAACTCCCCCTGGCGGCTGCCCCTCCTGGTCGGCACGAATTCCTAAATTTTCTTCGTTATTTAGAGAATCAATTAAAAAAGCTTCAAGTTACAGTTCGTTTACGCACGGAAGCTACAGCTCTCCATGTAGAATTAGAAAAACCAGATGTAGTTATCTTAGCTACCGGCGCGGAGCCTACTTGCCCAGATCTAAAGGGAGTTGACCTGCCTCATGTGCTAAGAGCTTGGGATGTACTGGCGGAAGAGGCAGTTCCAGGAAAAGAAATAGTTATTATCGGTGGTGGCGCGGTTGGTTTAGAGACCGCCTTATTTTTGGCTCATCAAGGTACCCTTGATGCCGAGACCCTTCATTTCTTAATGTTCAACCAAGCTGAACCTATAGAGAATTTATCCGCTCTTCTTTATCGAGGATTGAAAAAAGTAACCGTTGTAGAAATGTTACGCAAATTAGGCCAGGATATAGGAATAAGCACACGCTGGATAATTTTACAAGATCTAACTCGCTTGGGGGTCAAAATTCTAACCAAGGCCCGGGCCAAAGAGATCACTCCCCAAGGCGTTATCATCCAGCGCGAAGAAAAAGAAGAATTTATTCCCGCGGATACGGTTATCCTCGCTACGGGAGTTAAACCAGTAAACGCCCTTTATGAGCATCTGCAAAATAAAGTTAAAGAGGTTTATCTTATCGGCGATGCCAAAGAACCACGCCGTGCCTTAGAGGCGGTAGCTGAAGGATTGGCCATAGCCAGAGAAATTTAAACGGCAATTACCTCTTTGATTTCCGGAATCTTAGCTTTAAGCCGCGCCTCTACTCCCCGCTTTAAGGTAAGCTGCGACATCGGACAAGAACCACAAGCTCCCACTAATTTAACCTTCACCACCCCGTCTTCAACGTCGATGAGCTCAATATTACCGCCATCAGCCTGTAAAGCAGGGCGAATTTCGTCAATTACTTTTTCAACTTTTTCCCTCACGGGAACCTCCTTTTAAAAGTCACTTAATCTAAATCATTCTGGTACGCAAGCTTCTACAGGGCAGACATCCGCACATGTCCCGCAATCTGTACATTTATCTGGATCAATTATATATTTTGGATCTCCTTCACTGATTGCTTCGGCCGGGCACTCTTCCTTGCAAGTTCCACACATAATACAATCGTCCGTAATCTTGTACGCCATCCTCTCCTCCTTCAAATCTTTATTTGCGCATTGAGATCTTTAACTATCTCATCCGCGTCTTTATTATGCATTATCGCCCCGAAATAGATTGTCTCTTTGCGCGACTCAGGACAATTAAAACAATCTTTGCCAAAGTGTTTTTGAAAAATTTTACGCGCTTCAGGATACTTATCAATTATTTCACCAATATTCATACTTTGGTCGAATTTTGGCCTTCCCGCCATCTTTCTCCTCTTTCCTTCTCCCCTCATAATTAAACTTGCCCCTTTAATTAAATAATAAATTCTTGCCCCCAACCCTTCACCCCATCCCTCTTTCCATGGGGGATAGTCGAAAAGAGTAAACCAGGGCAGAAGGGTGAGCGCGATAACTGTCGCTAACTTATCACTTTTTACTCTCTAAGAAATGATTTAAATCATATGGCTTTATAAAAGGGGCTTTATTACTTCTTCAAAAATTTTTCCATCAGTAAAGCCAACGAAACGGCGACATATTTGTCCTTCCCGATCAATGATAAAAGTAGTTGGAATCCCTTTGATAGGGCCTAACCCAGGAAGATTGCTGAAATGCTCTAAAGTTTTCCCATCACCCAGAAGATTAAGATATTCTATCCCTAATCTTTCTAAAAATTTCTTGATTTCTTGCGGCTGACTCCGATCTAAGGAGATGCCAATAACTTCCAAGCCTTGGTTTTTATATTTTTTATAAATTTCATTTAAATGGATTAACTCGTTTCGACAAGGACCACACCAAGAAGCCCAGAATTCGAGGAGGACTACCTTACCCCGGAAACTGGCTAATTTTACCTTATCTCCATTTAGGTTAGGCAAGCTAATTTCTGGAGCTGTTAATTTATCAGAAAAACAAACAACATTTTTATCATTCTGGGGAATTTTCCAGCTATTTGAGAGCCAAAAACTTAAACCCACGATAAAAAGTAAAGAGATGAGTCCAAGCTTTTTGAAGCGCATAATAAAAAATTTAAAGAATCAATTCTCCAGCGGAAATTTTTTGTAAGACTTCAGGTTTAAGGATGAATACCTTCCCCTGCCAAGACTTGATTATTTTGCTTTTAGTAAAGCGACTCATAACTCTAATGGTGGTCTCTACCGTAGTTCCCGCCATATCGGCCAAATCTTGCCTGGTCAAAGAGATATTTAGTAAAATGCCCTCATTTTCTGAGACACCCAGTTTATCAGCCAATTTGAGCAAGATGCTAGCAATGCGCTGTTCCACTCGATCCACGGCTAAGCTTTTTATGGTAGCATGGGCTTCTTGAAGTTGCCGCCCTAATTGCATGATCATCTCCGTGGCCACGAAGGGATGGCGACCAAAAAACTGTAAAAAATCTTCGCGAGAAAGCTTTAAAACCACTGTTGGCTCCATTGCTTGGGCCGAAGCTGGATAGGGTTTATTATCAAATAAAGAAGTTTCGCCAAACATTTCTCCCGGCGCAAAGACCTGCAAAATGACGTCTTTGCCCGCATCCGAGTGTTTAACTAACTTAACTTTTCCCTCTTTTACCATATAGAGCCACTCTGGTTTATCACCTTCAAAAAATATATAATCATCACGGTTAAATCTTTCTTCGGAAAATAGACGCCCAATTTCTCTTTTAGTTATCTCTGAAATAGAAGCAAAAAAATTTGATTTTTTCAAAACCTCAAGCCTATCCATCTGCTCTACTTAGCCCCAAACATTGATTATCCTAAACTTATTTTAAAACGGGCTTTATATTTATGCAATAAATTTTGCCACTTTTGCCCTATTTGATTTTTCCATTCCCTTCCCCGAAGACTTTGAAAATTACCTAAGTTGGCGATAAAGGGAAAGCGGAATGATTAAAGGCTGGCAGCTTGGACAATAGTATGTTGACCTTCCCGCTATCTTTTCGCGGACGATAATTGTCCCACATTTAGCGCACTTTTCCCCTTCTCGGCCATAAACTAATAGGGACTTTTGGAATTCTCCGGGAGTGCCTTGAGCATCCACATAAGTTCTTACTGAAGTTCCTCGCTGCCGAATAGCTTGCCGTAATAAAACCTGTAAATTCTTTAAAAGTGCTCCTAATTGGGCGGAGCTTAAAAATTCGGTTCGCTGGCGGGGATGGATGCCTGTCCGGTATAAAACCTCATCGGCATAAATATTACCTACCCCAGCAATAAATGTTTGATCCAATAAAAGAGATTTAATTAAGCGCCGCTTTCCATTGATCATCTTTCTAAATTGTTCTTTATTAATCTGGAAAGGCTCTGGCCCCAATTTGCCAAAGAATTTTATATCTTCCCTCTTCCTTTTTTGCACTAAACGGAGGCGCCCAAACTGTCTTGGATCAACGAAGCGCAACTGCCATGGATGGCTGTCAAAAGAAAAAAGCAAGTGCGTATGCTTATCTACTGGGGACTCTCGGGGTAAAAAGCGTAGACTTCCGGTCATGCGCAAATGAATAATAATAGCTTGATCATTATCTAAATGGATAACGATATATTTCCCCCGGCGTTCCAAGGCCGCGATCTTTCGGCCCATTAAATTTCTTTTGAATCCTAAGCAGGAGCCGAGAACACATTTCGTCAAGAAAATTTTGACATCGCTAATTTGCCAGCCGATTAATTTTTTTTGCAAACTCCTGACAATCGTTTCAACTTCGGGCAATTCAGGCATAGGTCAAATCTTTTTGCTAAAGCAGAAAAGATCTCAATAGGGGGTAGAGGGCACTTCTTCTCTTCTTCTTCGGTTTAAAAAAGTCCGCCACACCAGGCTGCCGATTCCGATGAGGAAAAAAAGAACGGCAGCTATTATCCAGTAGATATCTAGAGTTCCTTGATCAATTTTATGGGCTAAAAGGGAATAAAAAAGAGCACTGGGAATTTGGGCCAGGCACACCAAAGGAAAAAACTCCCAAAAGCTTAAGAGGGTCAACCCGGCAGCATAACTGATTACGTCATAAGAAATAAGGGGGACAAAACCGAAAAAAAGGATGACATACTTTTCATATTTCTTTAAAGCCAGATCCGCGGTCTCTAAATGCGCTTTACTAACTAATTTTTGCACTACTGGACGACCGAAAGTCTTGGCGATCGAAAAACAGATAAGGGATCCGCTTACCGCACTTCCCCAAGAAAGCAAGGTCCCCCAGATTAACCCAAAAGCTATGGCATTAACGACGAAGATGGGAAAAGCAGGAAGAAAGAGGATCACCGATTGGCAGACCATTAATAAGGCCGAAATAAGAGGTGCCCAAAAACCATAAGAAATTATAAAAAATTTCAGACGTTCAATGTTCCCATGAACAATGATTCCATATGGAAAAGTCCAATTGGCGGGCCAGTAATGAATTAAATAGACTGATCCTCCTACAATTGCCGTTCCCCCTAATAAAGAAAGGAGGATAATGATTCTTTTTAAGCCTTGCTTACTCAATTATCTCTCTTTTCCAAACACACAAAAGTTCACCAGCATGATAACCAAATTGCACTAACTCCCATCCTTTCTGTCCCTCTTCATTTAAAACAGCCTGAATAAGATCAATCGTTTCTTTAGATACATCATGGATAATGCACTGCCCTTTTTGGTCGCAATAGAAAGCTGGACTGGGTATCTCATCTTGCCCAAGATTTTTAAGCTCATACCGCGTTAATTTATATTCCCACGCTTTCATTTTTTCTCTTCCTTCTTTTGTTTAATCTTATCTAATATTTGCTTGCCCCTAAAAACAGCTGTCTCCCCTAACTCCTCTTCAATCCGCAAAAGTTGGTTGTATTTAGCCAAGCGGTCGCTCCGACTGGCAGATCCCGTCTTAATCTGGCCGGCATTAACGGCCACGGCCAAATCAGCTATAAAAGTGTCCTCCGTCTCTCCTGACCGATGTGAAATCACCGTTCCATAGCCAGCCTCCTTCGCTAATTTAATCGTCTCCAACGTTTCGCTAACCGTGCCAATTTGATTTAATTTAATCAAAATCGAATTGGCTATCCCCTGGTCTATCCCTTTCACTAAAATCTTGGGATTGGTGACAAAAATATCATCACCAATTATCTGCACTTTCTTTCCTAAACGCTCGGTTAGTTTTTTCCAGCCAGGCCAATCATTCTCGGCCAAGCCATCTTCCAAAGCCCAAATCGGATATAGGTTAATTAATTTTTCATAAAAATCTATCATCTCATCGCTGGAGAGACTTCTCTGTTTACCGGTTTTAAGCAAGTAACGCCCATCCTCGTAAAAGCCGCTGGCCGCCGCATCCAAAGCAAGAAAGATCTCCTTACCCGGAGTATATCCAGCCCGAGTAATGCTCTCCATAATCAGATCAAGAGCTTCCTCATTGGCGCCCAAGCGCGGGGCATAACCCCCCTCATCACCCACTGAGGTGCTATAACCCTTGCTCTTCAAGATCTGTCGCAAATGCTGAAAAACTTCCACCCCCATCCGCAGGGCCTCTTTAAAGCTTAAAGCTCCGATAGGCACGACCATGAATTCCTGAATATCCAAATCATTATCAGCATGGGCTCCGCCATTGATGAAATTCATCATTGGTATAGGAAGTTCCTTGGCTCCCACTCCTCCTAAATAGCGATATAAAGGAATACCCAGCGTCTGAGCAGCGGCCCGGCAAGCGGCCAGGGAAACACTTAGCAAAGCATTGGCCCCCAGGTGCGATTTATTTTCTGTGCCATCAAGGGCCAAGAGGCGTTGATCCAATAAAAGTTGATCGGAGGCTGGAATACCAATTATCTGCGGGGCAATTATTTGGTAAATATTCTCTATGGCTTTGCGTACCCCCTTCCCCAAAAAGCGCTGTTTATCTCCATCACGCAGCTCCAAGGCCTCTCTTTCCCCCGTGGAAGCTCCCGAAGGTACGGCTGCCCGTCCTATAACTCCACCAACTAAGATCACTTCTGCTTCTACTGTGGGATTACCCCGGGAATCCAAAATTTCTCTTGCTCTTATCTGGGCAATCTTAGTCATAGTAGGCTCCTTTTTTGTTTATTCCGGGTTGGTAATTCAGAATTAGGCTTGGTCCATAGCCTATCATACCATTCAGGTATTTTATATTTCTGCAGAAATTCGTGGCGTGGAGATATAGGCTTAATATCAATAATGGGCGTTCCTTGAAGAGCATCTAATCCTTTAACTTTCAAAACATTCTTATTTCGGGAAATTAGTCTGACCAAAGTAAGGCCTATAGGATTGGGGCGGTACTGAGTACGGGTGGCAAAGACGCCCACCAAAGGAAGGTCTGATCGAGATTTGGGATGAATCTTTTTTATCTTCCTTTGCCTAGTTTTTATTCTACTTATCCAAAAAAGAATTAGAATATGCGAATAATCTTCGATACCGTCAAGCGCTTCGCTATATGGCGGATCAAGGATAATCTCGGAAACAACAGATTCCCATCCCTCTCTTTTAAAATGGCGAATAGAGTTTTTTACGCGGCCAATAGGCCGCAAAACTATCTGGCGCAATTTACTCCTTTCATATTTATTAAAAAATTTATAGCACGATCCCTAAATTAATTTCAAGGATTAGGAAGGATATCCGTTGGTCGATTTCCATCCCAACACTTCAAGCATAAGTCTTCAGGCCGAAATTTTAAAGCTTTCCCAAATTCTTCTAAGCTATTATATTTCAAGGTATCGGCCTGGATGCGGTGCGCCATCCAGAACTCTAAATCTCTTAATTGTTTCATGGAAGTTATATTTCCAGTGGGCAAAAATTCGCGGGCGGCTAATTCTTTGTAGGACCGGGTGGAGATTCCAAAATCACAGGGGTACATCAGGGGCGGACAAGAAATCCGCACATGAACTTCTTTGGCCCCGGCTTTCTTGAGCTCTATTACTTTATCCCGGATTTGCGTACCCCGCACAATGGAATCATCGCAGAGAACTATCCGTTTATTCTTTACAGAATAGGGTAATACCGAAAGTTTACGTTTGGCCATCTTTTCCCGGGCTGCTTGGCTCGACAAAGTGTAACTTCGATCTGCGTACCGATTATATAAAAATACATCTTGATAAGGTAATCTCGAGTAAAGGTGATAACCTAAGGCATGGCCGATGCCGGACATGGGCACCGGGGCCACGATGTCTGCGTCCAATCCACCCTCTTCTAAGTCTCGCCGCGCCAGACTTTGGCCCATATTTAACCTTGCTTCTTGCACATAAAGACCATCAATAATGGAATCTATACTTGCTGTATAAGCCCATTCAAAAGCGCAATGCGCCCGCCGGGGAGAAGGCAGCTGTAGAAGACTGTGACATCCCTGTTCATTGATCAAAACTACTTCACCGGGTTGGATATCCCGGATTATCTGCATATCTAAATTTTGCAGAGCTCGCGACTCCGAACTTACCGCATACCGCCGTTCATCCTTGCCCAATATTAGCGGTCGGAATCCAAAAACATCACGCGTGGCATAAATGCCCTCTTTGGTCAAAATAGTTAAGGAGTAAGCCCCTTTAACCCTTTTCGCCAACTCCCTGATCCCCTTTAAAATATCACTTGCTTCAATTATTATTTTGGAGATCAATTCAATATTGTAACTGCGGAAGAAGGCTTGGCCCCGCTCTTTCATCTGGCCGATTAATTCTTCCGCATTGAGAATGTTGCCACTGAAGGCTAAGGAAAGCTCTCCCATTCCTGTTTGCCACATAACTGGCTGACGTTCCCATAAGCTTACATGGCCTATACCCATATTCCCTTTGAGCCTTTCCAATTCTTCTTCCCTAAAAGTATTGCCTACTTTGCCATGATGAGTAACCTGATGGATATGGCCATCAAAAGTAGCTAGGCCGCAATACTCTTGGCCTCTATGCTGCAGAAAATCAATTCCTTGATAAATATCTTCTACACACGTTCGGTCAGAGCAAAGGCCAAAGACGCCACAGTTATCTTTTACTTCGCTCATAAAACTACCCTTTCTCAGCGAAATATATTTAAAAAGTTATTTAACTATCTAATTTCCTCATGATATCTTTGCAGTGATTTGGCTCGGCCATGTCCTTTCTTCACCGCCGCGATTCCCTTGGCTGCGGCCACGGCCGCGGCAATGGTCGTTATATATGGAATTTTATATTTTATGGCAGCTTTACGAATGTAGGAGTCGTCATAGGCGCTTTTCCGCCCAATGGGGGTATTAATAATTAACCGGATCTCCCCATTCATTATAGCATCCACAATATTCGGTCGGCCCTCATGCATCTTTAAAATAGGCTCTGTCTCTACATCATGTTGTCTTAAAAATTGGCGCGTCCCTGAGGTAGCCTTTATCCTAAATCCCAGGTTTTTAAACTCCCGAGCTACTTCGACAGCTCCTCCTTTGTCCCGGTCATTTACGGTAATCAAGACCGTGCCTTGAGTAGGCAGTAAAGAAAAGGCAGCTTCTTCGGCTTTGTAAAAAGCCAACCCAAAAGAATCGGCCAGGCCTAAAACCTCTCCAGTAGAGCGCATCTCTGGCCCCAAAACCGGATCCACTTCCGGAAACATATTAAAAGGAAATACCGCTTCTTTTACACCAAAATGGCTAAAAGTTCTTGGTCTCAGGTTTAATTCGGAAAGCTTCTTCCCTAACATTATTTGAGTCGCTATGCGGGCCATAGGTATATGGCAAACTTTAGAAACGAGGGGTACGGTGCGGGATGCCCGAGGATTGGCTTCCAAGATGTATACTATATCATTAGCAATAGCATATTGAATGTTCATCAATCCGATTACTTTAAATTCTTTAGCAATTTGGCGAGTATATTCATAGATAGTGTCCAAATGGCGGCGAGGAATGCTCACCGGAGGAATAACGCAAGCTGAGTCACCAGAGTGGATTCCGGCAAGTTCTATATGCTCCATTACCGCTGGAATGTATACATCATCTCCATCAGCAATGGCATCAGCTTCCGTCTCTATAGCATTCTCCAAGAATTTATCGATGAGTATGGGCCGTTCGGGAGTAACGCCCACTGCCGCCTCTACATATTCCCTGAGCATTTCTTCATCATGAACTACTTCCATCCCTCGTCCCCCCAGAACATAGGAAGGTCGCACCATTAAGGGATAGCCAATTCTCTGCGCTACTTCCATCGCTTCCCTTAGGTTACTGGCCATACCGGATTCGGGCATAGGAATTCCCAATTCTTTCATCTTTTGGCGAAATCGGTCGCGGTCTTCAGCCAGGTCAATTGTTTCTGGTGATGTGCCTAAAATTTTTACCCCCGCCTTACTCAACTCCGCGGCGATATTTAACGGAGTTTGCCCCCCAAATTGGACGATTACTCCCTCGGGCTTTTCTTTTTCATAGATCGCCAGAACATCTTCAACTGTTAATGGTTCAAAATAAAGTTTATCAGAGGTGTCGTAATCGGTAGAGACTGTTTCCGGGTTGCAATTGACCATGATTGATTCATATCCCTCTTCTCTTAAGGCGAAGGCCGCATGGACACAACAGTAATCGAATTCAATTCCCTGGCCTATCCGGTTAGGACCTCCACCCAAGACCATTACTTTGCGCCTATTGCTAACCTTAACTCTATCGGGAGCGTTATAGGTAGAGTAATAGTAAGCAGCATTTTCTACTCCGCTAACTGGAACAGCTTCCCAGGCTTGGCGCACGTCTATTGCTTGGCGCTCTTCTCTTATTTCTTCTTCCGGAATTTTTAGGAGGAAAGAAAGATAACGGTCGGCAAACCCATCTTTCTTAGCCTGTCGTAAGAGCTCAGGCGGAATAGCCTGGCCCCTGAAGCTAAGGATTTTTTCTTCTAAATCCACTAACTCTTTCATTTGCTGAATAAACCAGGGTTTGATATATGTTTTACGATAGAGATCTCCAACCTTAGCCCCCTTACGCAGCGCTTCGTACATAATAAATTGCCGTTCACTCGAGGGCTCGGTTAATAGATCCATTAATTCCAGTAAGGTTTTTTGATGGAAGTCCTTGGCAAAGCCCAGCCCGTAACGTCCTTTCTCTAAAGAACGGATTGCTTTTTGAAAGGCCTCTTTATATGTTTTACCTATGGCCATGACCTCGCCCACAGCCCTCATCTGGGTGCCTAATTTATCTTCCACTCCTCGAAATTTCTCGAAATCCCAGCGGGCAAATTTGACAACTACGTAATCTCCAGAAGGAGTGTATTTGTCCAAAGTTCCTTCGCGCCAATAAGGAATCTCATCTAAGGACAACCCTGCAGCCAGCATGGCCGAAATTAAAGCGATGGGGAATCCGGTAGCCTTCGAAGCCAGAGCTGAGGAACGCGAGGTGCGAGGATTAATCTCAATGACCACTACTCGTCCTGTCTGTGGATCGTGAGCAAATTGGATGTTTGTTCCCCCAATGACCTGAATTGCTTCCACAATATCATAGGAATATTTCTGCAAACGTTTTTGCAGCTCAGGAGAGATCGTGAGCATCGGAGCAGTGCAAAAAGAATCTCCAGTATGCACTCCCATGGCATCCACATTTTCTATAAAACAAACGGTAATCATTTGATTTTTGGCATCTCTGACTACTTCCAATTCCAGCTCTTCCCACCCCAAAACTGATTCTTCTACCAAAATCTGCTTGATCAGACTGGCTGATAAACCCCGGCTGGCTACCGTCCGCAATTCTTCCTGATTATAAACCAAACCACCTCCTGTGCCCCCTAAAGTGTAAGCGGGACGAATAACAACCGGATAACCAAGTTGGCCGGCTATTTCTTCTGCTTCTTTTACGTTAAAAGCTGGGGCACTGCGCGGCATAGGAATTCCTAACTTGGCCATAGTCTCTTTAAAAGCAATCCGATCTTCTCCTCGAGTGATAGCCTCTAGCTGCACCCCAATTACTTTTACATTAAATTTAGCGAGCACACCTGTGCGGGCTAACTCAGCCGTAAGATTTAATCCCGTCTGCCCCCCTAAATTAGGCAGGATAGCATCTGGCCTCTCGTTTTCAATAATTTCCGTTAAATATTGGACATTAAGAGGTTCTATATAGGTTACATCGGCCATCCCTGGGTCTGTCATTATGGTCGCTGGATTGGAATTTACTAGAATTATTTCATAGCCAAGCTTACGCAGAGCTTTGCAAGCCTGGGTCCCAGAATAATCGAACTCACAGGCTTGGCCAATAATAATGGGACCAGAACCGATTATCATTACTTTTTTTATCTCTCTCCTCGGTGGCATAAATTCTCC
>FWPU01003653.1_pt1 | contig 29702 bp, 27 predicted proteins | sample 2228361 | NCBI WGS metagenome assembly FWPU01 (sample SAMEA103939777, study PRJEB20133) | metagenome | reverse complement strand
ATGGTGACGTTGCCCGCACCGGCGTTATTCAGGCCAGCGGCGCCCGTGCGAATGGCGCCGATCGTGATGTTTCCCACCTCGTAAATCGCAATATGCCCATGGATGTAGCCGCTACCCCGCCAGGTATCCAACGCGATGACGTTCGAGGCGGTGCTGCCGGATATCGTGCCGCCGTTCAGATAGAGCGTGAAGCTGGAACGGGTGTTGGTCGTGGTTCCGCTCTGGTCGGTGAACAGTTTATACCCGCTGAGCGAAAGATTGGGCGTGGCATCGTCGTCTGGGCCGTTACGGTCACCGTCGCCGTCCTTGTCGGCCCAATCATACACTCCCATGGTGCCGCCTTCCCCATCGGGTACCGGGCGGACCACGATGGTATCGGTGCCGACAAGGTTTTGATTGGTGCCGGCGCCGGTATCCAAGTCCGTATGGCCCGTCAAATCCAACCCATGCGCGTGCAGGCCCAGCCACACGTTGGCCAACACGATAACAACGGATAACCAATCCGCTATAGGGGATTTCATCGCTGACGTTCTCCTTTCCTACACATTTCGGATTCGGATTTTTTCGCCTTTATTATCGTCCACGGTTAGCGCATGCGCAAGTTTTTTTGGTGCCGTCGTTCATCTTGACGGCTCCTCCCAACGTTCACACAACAAACAAACGACGCCGCCACGGGTTAAACACGTTTCGCTTTTTATCTTGATCGGTGCGGAATCGTCCGCTAAAGGATGGGGCCATGAAAAGGCTTAATCTTCCTGTTCCGGCTTGCGTCGTGGTCTTGCTTTGCGTAGGCCCTGTCAGTCTGGGAGCGAGTCGGGAAAGTTCCCACGTTGTAGGAGTCGGCGCGCGCCTGCACGTGGCCCATTCGGTTTTCGATGAGTATCCCTTTGGGAAAAGCGACCTCTCCTACGGGATAAACTATCAATACCACGAGGGAGATGCCTACTGGCAGCTCGGCTTGGATTATGCCCCTCGCGTGTCACGTACCTCTTCGGACACGGGCGATGACAGTGCGACGGAGTGGGTGCTCACGCCCTATCTCAACCTTATTGCCAGGCAAGACCTGTACCGCGCCGGGATCGGCGTGCTCAGAAGCCTGGTGCATGACGAAAGGGATGACGAGGACTGGAGCCCGGTCTATTGGCAACTTCTGATGGGCCTGAATTTTCCTATCCTGCGGGGCGGCGTCGATCTTGTGGCGTTCTACGTTTTTCAACGGTTGGAGGAACTGGCCGATTTCAAGCCGGAGGATGTAGAATTCGGATGTTTTCTCAATTTCGCTTTTTGATACCTGCTCCCCCCCTGTCACACGATGTCTCGGGCTATTTTGATCCTTGTCCACGGCATCTCCCATGCGTTTCCGTTGGCCGATAGGCTTACTGTGGGTTGGAGCGTTGTTCGGCGGATGCCGCACAACAGTTCCCCTTGCGGTTTCGTCGTCTTCCCGCAAGGACCTTCAGGCTCTCCGACGCAGCGTGGTTAAAATCCACGTCACCCTTCAACGGCCCGACTACCTCACGCCGTGGCAGGGAGGCCGTGTTCTGAATGCCTCCGGGACCGGTTTTGTGATCCGGGGACGGCGCATTTTGACCAATGCCCACATTGTGTCCGACGCTCGGTTCCTCGAGGTACAGAAAGACGGCGATGCGCGTCGGTTTAAAGCCCGGGTGGCCCACATCGGACACGATTGCGATTTGGCTTTGCTGGCAGTGGACGATCCCGCCTTCTTTGATGCAACACCGGCCGTGACCTTCGCCTCATCCATTCCGGGGTTGAACGACGAGGTGGTTGTGCTGGGTTATCCCATGGGTGGGGATCGGCTGTGCATTACCCGCGGAGTTGTTTCCCGCATCGATTACAATGTCTACTCGCATAGCGGTGTGGATCAACACCTTGTCCTGCAGGTGGATGCAGCGATCAACCCCGGGAATAGCGGCGGCCCTGTTTTGTTCAATGGCCAGGTGGTGGGTCTGGCCTTTCAAGGAATAGCCCAGGCACAAAATATCGGCTATGCGATCCCCATTCCGGTTATTGAACATTTTCTCGCGGACATTGAAGACGGGAAATATCACGGATATCCTGAGTTGGGTGTGACCTTTTTGGAAACACGCAACGAAGCGCTCCGCCGATTCTTGAGCCTTCCGCCGGGGGACACCGGCGTAGTTGTCAACTATGTGGATCCGTTTGGAAGTGCTCGGGGACACCTGCAGGCAGGCGATGTGCTCCTGGCCATTGATGGACATGCCATCGCCTCGGACGGGACGGTGGAGATGGAAGGGAATCGCGTCCTTTTCCATGAATTCATTGAACGCAAGCAATGGGGCGATTCTGTCCGTTTCGAGGTGTGGCGAAAGGGTGCGCAGACCACTCTCTGCGTTTCGCTGACCAATCCCTCGGATCCTTTCGTGTACCGCCGTCTGTATGACGAATCGCCACGGTACATGATTCGTGGCGGGCTTGTCTTCATCCCGCTGAATCGAGAATATCTTGAAACGCTGGGCTCCGCACGCGGGACCCGCAACGCGGCGGAACTCTTTTATTACGCATCGTACGCCAAGCCAGACAACCTATACACCAACGTCGAAGAGTTCGTCGTCTTGGCGCGTCGGCTTCCGCACACGGTGAACACCTATGCCACGGGATTTTTGAATGGTATTGTCACACGCGTTAACGGCCTGCCGATCCGTCACCTGCGCGACATGGTCCAAGCCTTTGCGGTTCCCACCGGTGGATTCCACGTGGTGGAGTTTGCCGGGCAGGACGATGTTCTGGTTCTGGACGCACAGGCCGCGGAACAGGCCAACCCGGAAATCCGTCACCTGTACGGGATTGAGCGATTCGACAATCTTGGAGAACCATGATGATGCGCCCTCTGCTGGCGGCCTTTGCCTGGATGCCTGTTTTGGCTCTTGCCTCCGCTGAAGCCGATCCGGTGCATTCGAGCGTGCTCAAGGTCCTGGTCACCTTTCAGACGGAGGACCCGATCCTCCCTTGGCGAAAGCTTCCTCCGAGCAAGCGGCAGGGATACGCGGTGGCGATTGCCTCCCATCAGCTTCTTACCACGGAACGCCTCATTCGTAATGCCACATTAGTCGAGGTTCTCCGAGCCCAACGTGCGGAGAAAATTCCCGCGCGAGTGGCCGCCTGTGACGAGCAAGCGAACTTAGCGGTGCTATCCCTTGAAGAAGGAGCCCGCACCGGCAGTCATGTCCTTCCCCTACATCCTGTTCGGCGGATGGAAGGTCCGGAGACAAACCGGACTGTCCGGTTTGTCCAATTTGACGAGACGGATGCGTTGCAACAAGGGACAGGGGAAATCATCCAGCGATATGTCGGGCCCCTACCCGATGGGCATGCCTATTCCCTGCTTTTCAAGGTATTGACCGAGTTCCATATCAACGGCGAAGGAGCCGCCGTGCTTCAGGAGGATCGGTTGGTCGGTTTGGTTATGAGCTACGATCGGAATTCACGCATGGCCGAAATCCTGCCGTGGCCCATAGTGAACCAATTTCTTCACGATGTGGAAACCCCCCCTTACGAAGGTTTTGGATCCGCCGGCTTTTTATGGGACCCTCTTGTGGATCCTGCTAAGCGCGCGTATCTCGGGGTGCACGCGTCAGGGAAAGGCATCCTCGTGCGGACCTGCCTACCGACCGGGACAGCCGAGCCTCCGGCGCTAAAGCCCAACGATGTCATTCTTGTTTGGGATGGCCACGCCCTCGACAATCTCGGGTTCTATGACGATTCTGAATTTGGCCGTCTTCGCTTTCCATATCTCATCCGGGGAAGGCGCAAACCGGGAGATCGAGTACAGGTAACCATCGTACGGGATCGCCAGACCCAGCAGATAGAGGTGCCCATCCGACGATTCCGGGACGAGGACTGCCTGATCCCGGAAAACATAGAAGCCCGTCCTGAGGCCTATCTGGTGTCGGCAGGTTGTGTCCTGCGCGAACTGACCGGCCGTTACCTGCGCGGACGGGGCCCAAACTGGCACCACCATACGGACCCCCGGCTGCTTCATGTGTATTTCACGCGGCGTCTCCACCCTGCGGCGCCGGGAGACCGCATCGTGATTCTTTCCATGGTGCTTCCCGATGTCCTCAACGTCGGCTATCAATCTTTCCACGACTTGCTTGTCACACACGTCAATGGTCAACCGGTACGGAATCTCCAAGAGGTCTGCCGAATCGTGGATGCGGACGGGGGACTACAGAGATTGCACGTCGTGTCGTCCGACGTGCCGCTGGTCTTCGATGCGCGAGAAACAGAAGCAGCGGACGCGCGGGTGCGCCAGCAGTATCGCATTCCCAACCTGCGCCAGGGATGGGGCAAATAGACTTGCCAACGTCTTCCGACGTTGGGTATTGTACTCTCGACCTGCGCGGAACGTTCTTCCGGTTATCCTCCGCACGCGCGGCGCCACAACATGGCAAGGCACTGGGCTCATAGGCCCTGAGCAGTCATGGATGCATTTTTGAGACTTGTCAGCCAGGCCGTTATTACCCTGCCGCTCCTTGAACTGTGTATCCTCATCCTGGTCATTTCCGTCTGCCTGGTCTTTCGGCTGAGCCGCTTTGGCTTGATTACCGCCTACCTTTTTGTTTATCGCTGGGGGCTTCTTTTTTTCCTGCGCCAGGCTCAACACATGCTCCTGCCGTACCTGATTTTGGGGTTCGGGGTGGGCATCGCCACGATTGTCGGCGCGCTCTGGAAACCGTCGGAAGAATAATCGAAAACACCCTGCCAAGGGGCAGGGTGTGTGTTCCCGCGGAGGTCGAACGTCGCCTTTCCGCTGAGACACACAGCCGGAGGACGCCCCGAACGTGAAGCCATGAGCGAAACCGTAGTCCCTTGGAACCGAATCGCGCGGCGATACCTGATCATTGCGTTGTCCGGAAGCCTGGGCATTGTGGCAGGGACCTATTTTCTCCACGTGACCGGCTTGGACCTGGAGATCAAACCGGACTTTCTCGTCGAGCGGGCGGGTGCCGTAGTGAGCCGGGTTCAGGATGTCGCCCAGGACCTTTTTCGGACCAACCGTGTCCTGAACATCAAAACGGCCCCGAGGGTTCCCTCCGCCTCACCCGCACCGGTCGCCCCGAGGTCGCGCGCGTCCTCTGCGCCCCCTTCCCACAGTTCCGCACCGTCTCCCGGAAAATGGGCAGTCGTGCAGACTGCTGAAACACCCACGTACAACCGGGAAGGGAAATTCCTCCGTATGCTCCCCGCTGGAACACTCGTGGACGTGGTGGCCATTCGCCAGACGCGGGAAGGGGAAATGGCGGTGTGCGTGGTGTATCACCACGGCGTTTCCGTACCCGATGTGGTGATGCGAACACGTGATCTGGACATTCGGCCCGGGTCGGTCTGCGAGGCAAACCCGAGGGAAAAAAACCTTCGGGTCCTGCGCGCACAGACTCTAGGCCAGATTGAAGCGCGGAAAAAAGAGCTGGTCAAAGCGGCCATTCAGAAAAACCCATACTATGCGGAATATCAGCGCGCCTACGAGGAGTATCGGGCCTTCTGCCGCCGCGCAGAGGCGTTGACCCGGCGCCGCGATGAGGCCACCGGACCGGATCGGATGGCGTATGCCGACCAGCTTCGCGCCATGAAGGGAGAGGATAGTCGCTTGAAACAGGCTTTTCTGACGGCCAAGCAACGGTATGACGACTGGAAGAAACAGCATGCGTCCGCCGCACCCTCGGGTGGAGAATCGGACCCTCAGTTGGCCGCCCTCAACCGGAAGCTGGCAGAAATCGAAAATGAACTCCACACGCGCAACTAGGCCAAGGGAGGGGGCTCCGACACAGAGAGGGCACCCGACAACCACCCACCATCACGACGCCCAAGCGCGATGGCTCTATCAAGTGCTGGACAGCCTCCGGTGTGGCGTCCTCGCGATGGATCGTCGGGGCCTTGTCCAGATTCTCACCGCAGAAGCTGGGCATTTGCTCGGCATTACGCGCGAGCAGGGTATCGGGAAACCGTTGGCTTCCCTCGTGCGTCTGGTGCAGCCGGAGAGCGGCGCACCCCTTAAGATTCCGACCCCTCACGCCTTTGCTCGAAAACGAACTCCGCGAACGTTTGAACGCTGTCTGTTGCACAATCGGCTGGGTCGGAAGTTTCTCGTGCATGCCGTGCTGTCTCCCGTCGAAACCGACACACGTCGCATTGGAGGCGCGGTTCTCCTCCTTCAGGATGTCAGCGCAGCGGCGGCCAGAGAGCGGATCATTTTGGACCGCAAAATGATCATCGCCATTGCCAATCTCGCAGGCAGCATGGCGGGCGACTATGACCGCTATCTGGAGCGCATTTCCGATTATGCCACCTCTCTGACGGACTCTCTCCTGCCACAATCGCCGGCGCATGAGGACGCTCTGAAAATCCTGCAGGCGGCTCGCGGCGCCAGGGATTTAACCCGTCGCCTTCTGACTTTGGCCAAGGTGGGAAAGACGCAGGACCCCCATACGGTCGAGGATGTGGATCTGGCCGAGATTATCGGCGACGCGATCAGTCTGACCCAAGGAGGCCCTTCGCGCCAACCGCAGGTGCGATTCAATTTGCGCCATTTGGATCGACTACAACGCGTGCGTGCCGAACCCTCGTTGCTTCTGGATTGCCTCCTCCATCTTTTCCAGAATGCCAAGGAGGCTATGCCGAATGGCGGGGTGATTACCCTGGATATCCTCCCGGCCACAGCAAACCGGGGACGCTTACTGGCGTTGCGCGTGTCGGACACGGGCTGCGGGATTCCCCGCGAGCATCTTCCGCGCGTTTTCGACCCCTTTTTTTCCACCAAAAAGACCACCTCGGCGTTGGGCCTCGGCCTGACGTTGACCCGCAACATTGTGGAACTGTGGGGCGGCCACATTAAAATCCACAGCCGCGTTGGCAAGGGAACCACCGTCACGCTTCTGCTTCCCGCCGCCGCCATCCCCCCCGTATCGCCCCGCGCGCGGAAATCCGCCACGGGATTGATTGTGGTAGCAGACGATCATTCCGAGACGGTGGCACAATGTACCGCGGCACTCGAAGCGGAGGGCTATCGCGTGATGGCGGCCCGCACGGCCTCGGAATGCGCCGCCGCATGTCGGCAGCACGGACGCGAGATGGTCGTCGGCATACTGGACGCACTGATGCTCGTGGTGGGTGATCGTTCTCTGTTCCACGAAATAATACGCCTGATTCCATCAGCGGCCATTATCCTCACATCGGGCTTCCCACGCGACTATATCCGCAGCCTCGTGCCCGTCGGGGGGTGGAGCTTCCTGCAGAAACCATTCGATGCCGCACAGCTGGTGGGAGTTGTCCGCCGAAGTCTCGATCAGCGCGGTCGGATCGGAGAGGCGAACGTCCATGCCGCGCACAAGGCGGGGGCTATATGAAAAATCGCCGTCTTGTGCTGATGCTGCTTATGGTCACGGGATGCCATCGGTCTTCTCCGGAGACCCCCACCGGCCGCCAGATCATCGAAGCGGCCACAGGGAAAACAGCGGTGGATCAGTACATCAAGACACAGGAACAGATTCGGAAAATCCAGGAGCAACAAAAGGAACGGCATCGCCGCAGCGTTCTTCCTAACGACAAGTAGGGGAGAAGCCCTCAGCCCGTGAGGCGATCCGGCTGAAGAGCACCGCCTTTCATCCTTTGGGACACACCATGGCTGATATCGAAATCAAGTGCGCGTTTTGTGGTCGCACGGTGACCGTGTCGGAGTTTGTGGACGCGGACGCGCTCTACTGTCATGCCTGTGGGGAAAAACTTGAGAAACCCGCCGGGTTAACCAGAGATCAGAAGAAAAGGCTCCTGGTTCACCGACCGGACAGCCCCTCGGGAAGCGTCTCGGGACCATCCGATATGTCCCCTGCTGCGCCGGGAGAAACCACGGAATGGCGTTTTCACCAACGGACGCGAAAACGAGGTGGATCCAATAGAAGAAGCCGGTTCTATGTGAGCACCGCCGTTCGGGCATGGGCTTTGTTTGCCGTTCTGGCTACACTGAGCTTTTCCATCCGCTACCGCCAACTGATCCCCACCGCATACCTGAGAACCGAAACCATTGTGTTTTACGGACCGATTGTTGTGGCGGCCTTTCACATCTTCGCCACTCTCAAGGCCTTCAAGGACTCCGTCTTCCACGGAATCCTGTGCGTCGTTCTCCCCCCCTATTCTCTGTATTACACTTTCCTGGTGGGCGACGATTTTTATCTCCGCGCCGTGTATGGAGCAATCCTGGCGGGAACGGGACACGACACGTACTGCATTCTCCGGGACTTCCTCATCGCCGCCTACCATTTTATCAAGCATTGGATCGAGTACGGGGCCCTCCATTAGTCGTTCGCTCACGCCGTACTGCCGCATCGAACGACAGCGTGCCGTTCCACCCAATCGAGAAGACGCGCGGCCACATCTCGCTTCCTCATCAGAGGCATCGCTTCCTCTCGACCGCTGGGCTCGATGAACGTCACCTGGTTGGTGTCCACGTCGAATCCCGCGTCGTGTCGTGAGACGTCGTTCGCCACAATCAAATCCAATCCCTTGGCCCGAAGCTTGTCCCTGGCCCGGTTCCTGACATCGTCCGTCTCGGCGGCAAACCCAATGAGCAGCCGATTTCCTTTGCGGCCACGCACCGTTTCGAGGATATCCGGCGTCCGTTCCAGCTCCAACGTGAACACGGCCTCGGTCTTGGGAATTTTGTGCCGACTCGCCTGGCGGGGCCGCCAGTCAGCCACTGCGGCGGCCATAATCAGCGCGTCGCACCATTCCCACCGTTCGAGGACCGCCCGACACATCTCCTCAGCGGTCACCACCGCCATGCGCTCCACCCCGGCCGGCGGCGCCAAGCAGACCGGGCCGGAGATCAAGCACACGGCATGGCCGCGAGTGGCGGCTTCCTGCGCAACGGCATACCCCATTTTCCCGGAAGAACGGTTGCTCAGAAACCGCACTGGGTCAATCGCCTCGCGTGTCGGGCCGGCTGTGACGAGAATCCGCATTGACTTTGAAAAAAAACTAACCTATCTGTGGAACTGATACGGCACTCGTGTAGGAAGCGATCCTTCCCGAAAACGATAGAAACCTATCCCTCTGCATGGCAAGCACAAAAGACAATCGCACGGCGCCGCAACGCTCTCTCCGTGTACACCCGCTGCCGGTGGGACCTTTTCAGGCTAACTGCTATGTGGTGTGGGGACCATCGTCTCATGCCCTTGTGATTGATCCTGGTGCCGAGCCCGACCGGATCGCAGAATTCCTGCGCGCACACGGTTTGACCCCCGATGCCTACCTCCTCACGCACGGACATGTGGATCACGTTTACGCCGCCGCGGAATTGGCCGACAGCCTAACCATTCCGGTGGCGATCCACCCGGCGGACCTCGAGTGGGCGTTCAGTAACGAGAATCAATGGCCACCATTTTACGGAATCCCACGACGGCCGAAGTCCCTCCGGCTCCTCCATGGAATAGAAAACGGACACCCGGGAGGGCTGTCGTACCGCGTTCTCTCTACGCCAGGCCATTCGCCTGGGTCGGTGTGCTTTTTCTTTCCCGAGCCCGGCGTTTTGTTCACCGGCGACACGCTGTTTGCCGGTTCCGTTGGTCGGACTGATCTACCCGGAGGCGATAGCCGGGCCCTTCAGGCTTCTCTGCGGTCCCTTCTGTGCCTTGGCGATGCCACACAGGTTTACCCGGGTCATGGGCCTTCCACTACGGTGCAACAGGAAAAGAAGGGAAATTACTTTTTGTCACACATCGCGACAGCGCAGGAACACATCTAAGGTAGGGAAGATCGCCGGCGCTATGCAGTAGGCCATGTGAATCGTCCCCCCAAAATGGCATTCCCCTGTCGAGCAAACAGCTTCACATGATCTGGCCTGTGGGAGGCCGACTCCCGCGGGTACGTGTGCCCCCCGGCTATCGCCTGCGTCTATTCGGCGAGCCAGATCGTCGCGCCTACCTGCGCCTCCGTCAACAGGTCGTGGACTAGGACGCGCCGTGTGCGCCGCCGCCGTCCGACGTCTGCGGCAGGCCGGATACCGTCGCATCTACTTGCAGACGGACGATTGGCGTCAGCCGGCGCTTGCCCTGTATTTTCGCCTTGGTTTTATACCGTTCCTCTACACCCCAAACATGAAACATCGGTGGCAGGCGGTATGCACGCGGCTGAAGCCCCCTTTCACTCCCGAACGCTGGCAACGCTCCCCGCGATTCGCGACCGATTCCCCGTGGCCCCGACTGCCCTGGCGCCTACACCGGGAAAAAGCCACACGACAGGCTCTGTTTCGGACAGAACCCGATGACTTCCTTCCCGAATGCATCCTGGACTTTCCCGTTCATATTTTTAATCCCGGGGTTGTCCCTCCTTCACAATTCTACAGCTGCGCCGGACACCCCATGGCGAAGTATGATCTAGACGACCTCAGGCGCGACCTGGACGCGGGAACGTGGAACGTCTGGCCGATCTTTCCCATCTCTGGTTCGACATGGCTATGCTGAACAATTGGGAGGTACTGGCCTATCTATTCCGGCAAGTCGCTCCAGAAAAAATTCTTTTTGCAACAGACACGCCGATCGCCCTTGCGCCGGGGAAATCCGTGGAAATCAACAATCAATACACCTACATCGCGCCGGCCCCCTGGCGGCTGGCTATTGTTGACACCGAGCATCGCCTGCGCTACACGTCGTTCCTCTACGAGAAGTTGCGTGCCATACAGAAGGCCGTTAGCGCGACGGGGTTGAGCAACAGGTTTGTGCGCCAAATTTTCTGGGAAAACGGCATGCGCCTGCTGCACGGCAGCGACATCGAAGGTGCCGAGGCCGCTCTACGGTCGGCCGTTCGTCACGGCCCCTGCCGTATCGCCCTTCTGTCCACAGGGGAACCCGGCGAAAGACCGCTTGAGTGAGGAAAACTTACAGGCGAAAGGCGGACGTTTCACTATGCGGGTGATCGCGCATCGTGGCGCGTCGGCGGATGCACCGGAAAATACAATCGCGTCTTTTCGTCTCGCCGGGAGGCAGTGTGCCGACGGCATCGAGGGAGACTTCCGACTCACGGCGGACCACCGCATCGTCTGCCTTCATGATCCCTCGACCCGGCGCACAGGGGACGGCACGTACAGCGTGGAACGGAAACGTTGTCGTTTGGATCCTCGACAAATCGTCGTCATCGCCTTCAATGCCCGCCTGATACGCCGGCTAAAAAAGGTGCTTCCCGAAGTCAAAACGTTGTGGTTACGCAAGACGCCGTCTTCACAGAACCCGGTTCGGCTTGCGGAAAAATGGCTTCGAACTTTAAAGGCCATCCGGGCGGATGGCATGGATGCAGCGGAAGGCCAAGCCGTATGCGAACCATTTATGGAGGTGTTTCATCGCGCCAGCAAGGAGGTGCACGTCTGGGAGTGGAGGCGCCGCCGACGGCCCAGCGGCTTGCGCGGCTCGGCGTGAGATCCGTGACGACGGACCGCCCCGGTTACTTGCGGGCCGCGTTGTCGTGCTAGAAAAAAAGGAATCCGGAGAATTCTTGTCCTCCTCTCGCGTTCCGGGAGGGGGATACCGCATCGCCCTTTCCGCCCTGCTAGTCTTTTGTGAGGCGGACAAACTCCCCCTGCCATTCCGGTGGCGGGGGATTCACGCGATACCGTTCAAGGCGGTGCGTCAGTATCCGCGAAGGCCCGTCTTCCGGATCCCATTCCCGGATGTGTGTCAGGAGCTGCTGTGCCTCTTCCCATCGGCGCTCCCAATAGGCGCGGAGTGCCTGTTCGTAGGTCTCTACCACCTTGCGCTTTCCCTCCTCCAAGCATCCCTTCCGCCCCAGAAGCTCGTAAATGGTGACCGGACGCGTTAAGCCTCTGACTACAATCCGATCGAGAAGGCGCGCTTCAACCGCATCGCGCGCCGCTTCCCAGGTCGTTTCGCCGATGATGATACGAGTGCCGTACTCCTTGTTAGCCGGCTCAAAGCGGGCAGCCTGGTTGACCGTGTCGCCAAGCACGGTGTACTGAAATCGGCGGTCGGATCCCATGTTGCCTGCTGTCACGGTTCCCGTGTTGAGCCCCATCCGCACTTGAAGGACGACACCAAACTCCGCTTGTAGAATCGGCCGAATCGCGTCGAGCTTTTCTTGTTGCTCGATCGCCGCCAGACAAGCCTGAACGGCGTGATCCGGGAGGGGAAAAGGAACACCCCATTCCGCCATGATGAGATCGCCCTCGTATTTATCCACCAGTCCCCGTCGGCTCAGGATAATTTCGGTCATGGGTGTCAGGTATCGGTTCAATAGCAACGACACGCGGTCCGGTGGCAGCCTCTCCGAAATCGTGGCGAACCCAACGATGTCGGAAAAAAAGACGGTGACCTCTGCTTTACGTCCGCTGAGGGAAAAGCTGCGGGGATTTCTCTCGAGGTAACGCAAAACGTCATCGGAGACCATGGCCCCGAACATCTGGCGCACTCGTCGTTTTCCCCTTTCTTCTTCCCAATACTTCATCATGGTCAGCACAGGATATAAAATGGCCATCGTGAGCAAAGGCCAGACCGGGACAAACACCAAACGGTACTGTTTAAGGCAAAGGACGCTGAACAGCATTGCCAGCACGACGAAACTAAGGGTCAACACAAACGACGACCACGGTCTGCCCCGTGCAATCACACACGTCAGAAGAACGCCGACCACAAGGATGCAGCCGGTATGGACCAATTCGCTCCAACGGGGAACCCGGAGCACATCCCCTGTCAGCATGTTGTCTAACAGAGTCGCATGCACCTGAACACCAGGAAACGCGCTGGCTACCGGCGTAACCTTCAAATCCCACAAACCGACCGCCGACGCGCCGATTAATACAAGTTTGCCGTCGAAAACCTTGGGGTCCACCTTGCCCTCCAACACGTCTGCCGCCGAGTACGTCGGATAGGGGAACGGGAGATGGGTCAGGGGATTCCGGCATGGCCGGCGATAATTAATCAGTACTCGGCCGTTTCGATCTGTCGGGATCGTGAGGGACCCCACCCGGACTCGCAACACGCCATCCTCGTCGCAATCGACAAAGGCATGCGTGGCGCCTTGGTAAAGACGCAGCATCTCCAAGGCCAGGGCCGGATACGTCCGGCGTTTTTCCACGGCAAAGACCAGAGGTTGACGGCGCAAAACGCCATCGACATCCGGCTCTGCATTGAAGAAAGCAACCTCGGCGGCCTCCTGAAAGCGAGGAAGGGGCACAAGAAAACGGGCGGCGCAGGGAAGGGTGTCGAAAGGATTGCTCGGGCGGCTGCCCGGAACACCACGAAAAATCACCCGTTCCCGATAATGCGGATGGGCCCTAACACTCTCTCCCGTTTCGCCTTCTGTAGGCGCAACCAGCATCATGCAGCCCAGAACGCTTTTCCCTTCGCCCAGGGCCCGGCGGAACTGCAAATCAAAATCGCGTTGGTCTTCGGTCAATCCCTCCAAAGGGAGCAGGGCCTGATACTCACGGGCGAGTTTCTCCTGGAGAACGAGAGGTGAGCTTCGATCTCTTTCCGCAAAAAGAATGTCAAATCCCAGCACGGCTGCCCCAGCGGCGAACAAACGCCGTGTCAAGTGGGCCATGCGATCGCGCGGCCAGGGCCATTGCCCTATCCGTTTGAGGCTTGCGTCATCAAGATCAACAATGGCGATCGCATCCGTCTGGGGAGGACGCCAACCCTGACGCAAGACAGCATCGCAGGCATAGCAGGAAACAGCCTGAACAAAGGGGGGACCCCATACGAAAAGCGCAAACGAAAGGAGCGTCAACAGAAGACCGACCCAGACAACCGCGGACGGGCCTTTCATGGGTAGGCGGAAGCAACGATTCTGTACGTAGGCGCTCCGCCCTTCTCGTTACCAGGCATTCGCCTGCAGATCCGCTCCAAAAACACCCTCCACACGGACGGCTCCCCCGTGATGCGCGAAGTTGAAACTCCCGCTCGCACCGGTGATCGGTCCTCCTTCTGTATGTCGGACCAGTTGACCGTTCACGCTTTCTCCCGTGATGGTATCAGGTGGATAGCTCGTTCCATTAACCATGAGATGGTACCCGGTCGTCCGGGTTGTCCCTGAAAACGAAGGAAGCATCAGAGCACCGGTAGCCGAGTCGAGAATACCGACAGTGAGGTCAATCGCAAATTGTAGAGCATCGCCCTTCGTGTTCGATAGCGTGAACGAACCACCCCAACGGTGTCCCCCGCCTACGTTGATCTGCACCTGTACATCACAATTACCCCTTACGATGGTTCGTGTTCCCGCGTGGTGAATGTACGCACCGGCTTGACCCGCCCCAGGTTCGGGGGCGGTGACCAGGTCATAGGGAGTTCCGCTGCTCACAATAGCCTGCCATTCGCTGAGCGTGAGAAAATTACCGTGGTAACTGACCGTACCGTCGCTCCAGAGCCCCCATTCCCAGTCCGAAAACGGCCCTCCACCCATCTCCACCCGTGTGGGGGGAGGAGGTTCCTGGGGAGCAACACCCGTGGGGGGTGGCTCGATGGGTCCGATAAAGGCCAGCACACCATCCTGCTCCGCCTCGGACACGGTCGCCTGGAGGCCCTCCGCCGTTTCGTCTGACGCCGCTTCCTGCACCACCCCAGCCGCTTGAAAAGGCAGCAAGGGCGTACCCTGCTGCCCCAATTCGAGCGGCCGCTCGTCCGGAAGTTTGGGTGTGCAATCTAACAGCAACTGAAGGGACTCCTGCCGCGTGAGCGGCCGGTGTTCCAAACCCGTACCGGCCAGGAGACTCACGGCGACACCACTTTGTTCAACCGTTAGAACACGCCGGGCGGGATCCGCAATAGCCTCGAGTGTTTCGATCACAATGCGCTGTCCTTCGGTGACATCCACCACATAAATATCCTCCGCACGGTCACGAATGCGAAAACCCAATTCGCAGCCGCGAATACCGATGGTGGCCATCCGGGTTGACGCTCTGAACCGTTCCGGATTCAATTCCGTGATTTTCCCTGTGATCAGCCGGAACACTCCTTTCAAAAAACGGGACGCGTAACCATTGGCTTTCCGGTTCTGTGGATTATAGACGTACGCATCAATGACCATCTCGCTCTGCTCCCCCAAGGCGACCTCGGAGTCGTCGGTAAAGCGAATTCGCAACTTGGCCTTTTCACCGGTGAGCACGCGGTCATTCAAAAAGACCCCGGAACCCACCTTGAGCGGAAGAGTCTGCTGATCATTCGCTCGAAGGATGTGCGCGCGTCCTTCAATCGCGACGACCTTGCCAATCGGATCGGCGGCAAAGCTGATTCCCGCCATACTTATCGCGAGAATCCGTACCATACCCGGGTGTTTACTCATGACGTGCTTTCCTCCTTATTTTATTGGATTTGTACATTGGGACAAACTCGCCCCATGGATCTAAAGAATAAAATATCCTTTTTCGGCTGCATTGTCAAACAAAACGCATACGGCAGACGGCGGGGTTTCTGATTTCCGCGTTGCCGTACGGGCTTGCCGCGACCACCAGGACCGACCCACCGCGATGACCGTTCACGCGTGCGCCAGGACGTTTCTCCTGCAAGGCATAATCACCTTCCTTGCCGAAGAAAAACCGTACGTCTTCTCCGCACCGGCTTGCAAAAAGGCTTTTGGGTCTCCAACTCCCTATCAGGGAAGGCGTTCTCCTGTCGTGGCCGCCGCTAGGACCGCGTGCTTGATCCCTTTCACAGCCTTCAAATCTCGGGAAACCTGTTCGACATCCCTGGCTCGGCCACGCACCGCCACAATTTCGAGGCAGTGGTCATGACTCAGGTGGATATGTTGGCTCGATAGGATTTTTTCGTGCCAGCGATGCTGCACATGTGTCAGACGCCGCACCAGGTCCCTGCGATGGCGATTGTAAACAAGCACCACCGCTCCCGCCACCTCTTCTCCAGCCTCCCACTGGGTGCGCACTAAACTGGCCCGAATGAGATCACCGACAGCCTTGGACCGTGTTGGATAGCCTTCCTCCCGAATCTTCTCGTCGAAGCGATCCACAAGCTCGGTCTCGAGGGACACACTGAATCGCTTTACAGCCATGACACACCGCCACGTTTCCCATAAAGAATACCTACAAAACACGTTCCACGACAAGGCATAAAAAAGCCAGACTCGCAACGAAAATCGCCGTCCGTATCACACCCCACAGGGGATCAACGTCCCATCACAAACCAAAAGGGATGCGGTCATCGCATGACCCGATCAGAGAGACGAGATCGTCTCTTCGGTAGTCCCCGCGCGCGGAAGGCTCAGAAGGACGATTTTCTTTCCCCCTTGTTCTTGTGCCAGAATATCCTGAGCTGCTATGGTCAAGGCATGAAGCACAAGGCGAAGAAACGGGCAAGGGTTCCCTGCCGCCCGCCGAGTGCGTGTAGACCTTTGGTCAGATGTGCAGGGGTTTCACCCGCCGCTCCAGGAACCTCCCCGGAACGGTTGAGGCCGGGAAAAGTCTACCCCCATGGTCCGCGACCAGACCATCCGCGTAACGTCCGCTCACCACGGGTGGCGGCTTGACCGGTCGGTGCTCGCCTCGATTCCTACCACCACGCGTGCCCTCGTGCGCGAGGCCGTTTTTCGCGGCACAATTTTGATCAACGGCCGACGAGCGATCAAAGGTATACGGCTGCGCAGGGGAGATGTGATCGACATCAAAGAATTGGCGGAAAAGGCCGACATCAAAGTTCAACCCGAGCCGGACCTTCCCCTTCAGGTTCTACAGGAGGACACGGCGTTATTCGCTCTCGATAAACCGGCGGGCCAACCGGTCCATCCGCTCACCTACCGAGAAACCGGAACACTTCTAAATGCTCTGATCGGCCGTTATCCTGAACTGCAGTCTATAGGCCCCAATCCCCTTCTGCCTGCCGTTGTGCATCGGATTGATACGGATACCAGCGGCGTGGTGTTGGCCGCCCGAACCCAGGCGGCCTATGAGGCTCTGCGCGCACAATTTCGCACCCACCAGGTGCGTAAGACCTATATGGCTGTCGTCCACGGTCGCGTGCGACAGGCAGGCCAGATGGAATCCTGGCTTTTCCATAACCGCCAAGGAGGTCAGCATCGTATGGTCGCCACGGAGACAGCGCCGGTAGGCCAACGGAAAAAGCTACGGGCCACGACGGCCTACGAACCCCTCGATGTCCATAGGGATCGCACTCTTCTGCGCGTCACGATCCGCACAGGTGTCACGCATCAGATCCGGTGCCAGTTGGCGTATGCAGGATTCCCGATCGTTGGAGACCGCCTGTATGGATCATCCGAAATCACGTCCTCACGCCTTTTTCTCCACGCAGCCGAACTCACCCTTTTCCACCCAGCGGACGGCCGGATGCTCACCTTTCGATCCCCTCTACCCGACATTTTCAATCTGCGACAGAGGCAGATTTGAGACAGGGTTTCCCCATGGCGCGGAACGAGTTGTGGTTTTCTTGCGGATGCTGTTTGCCCTGGCTCTCCCTTCCGGGCTCTTTCTGAATCGTTGTGGGTGAAAAGGGAAGGACATCGCTCCTGAAATCTGCTTGAGTGTGGTTGTGAATAGACACACGACAGCAGAAGGAGACGATGTTCATCGACCATCATGACCCTCCCGCGCAAGCAACGGGCCGTATCGCGCTTTTTTCGCCGCTGGGGCAAGAAAAAGTGCCGGGCGGTCGTGGCGGTCTGCATGGACCGGTGGGCCCCCTATCGGAACAGCGTCCGGCGGCACCTGCACAACGCCGACGTGGTGTTCGACACGTTCCATGTCTCCGCATACCTCTCCGAAGCCATCGAGGCCGTCCGCCGACACGAACAGCAGATGGCCGACGAGAAGACCGGCAAGCTCATCAAGGGCACTCGCTGGCTTTGGTTGAAGGCCAAGGACACCCTGAAGTGAAAGGACGATACACTCTGGCCGAGATCATGAAAGTCAACAGCCGCCTCCAACGCGCCTACGTCCTCAAGGAGGACGTCGATGCCTTCTCTGCCTCCGACACCGCCGAGGAGGCCGCCACCTTCCTCAAGGCGTGGACGCGTCGCTGCCAGCAGAGCGGCCTGTCGCCTTTCATTACCCTGGCCACGCGCCTCACCCGCTGAGCTGCCGGCATCCTCGCCTCCTTCGCCCACCGCATCACCGACGGCATCTTCGAAGGCACCAACAACCTCATCAAGGTCCTCACGCGCCGTGCCTATGGCTTCAAAATCCTCGATGCAACCGGAGCTCTACCCCCTCTGGAGAGCCTCGATCACCAACAACTTTGAAAAAAGAGCCGAAAAAGTTAACTTTCACAATGGACGTGTCGGCTCTCGCTCCCCGGGGAGCACCGTCCGTTTTTCGCACACAGATCCCCATAACACGGCCGCAATCTCTCGAGGCCAAGATTTTCCTCCCCTTTGTATCGGAGATCAGAGCCAGGGTAAGGCGAGAATAGACGACGCCGCTCAAACGCCGGGTTCCGCCGGTAACGTTTTCCACGACAGGGAAACACGCCAATATGTCGATACTCTCCCAAAATCCGCGAACCGACGTGACAATAGGGCCGCCTTCATGCCGACTTCGATGAGATAACCTTCCACGAGGGCTCGCCACCGTTACCCCGTCGGCTTCCCGGGCTGCGCCGGGTTGGGCGGGGAGGCGCATGAAAAAGCCTACTCGGGGATTCCCACGTTGCCGGGATTATCCCCCACGCATACGTCTTCACCATTCTCGCCGAGATCACGGATGAGTTGTTCCAGCGCTCCGAATCTGCCTATGTTGTCGCGGATGACACAAAATGAAACGCCCCGATAGTTCACGGCAAAGCGTGGTGACCATTCGCCCGTTCCACCGTCGTTACGACCTACCGCGAATTGTTCCCCGTCAGAATCACCCCGCTCGCCCCTCCCAAAAGGACATGGCAACGTTCCTCGTCCCGAACCGGTCCCCAATTAGGGGCTCCGTTCCGGTAGAACACATTTCCGGTGACGGTGATATCCCGCGCGGGTAACTTCCATCGTGGCAGAAGGGCTAGGCCAGGGCCACCTGACCGGTCAACGTAATTTCCCGTGATGGTATATTTTTCGCCACCGCAGATGACCACGCCGCCCTTGCGGTTCCATATCGATACGATTGGCGACTAAAGTTACCGCGGAGTTTTCCTCGTAGGCACCAAATCCGGCAGCCCCGTTGCCGGAAAACCAACTGTCCAGGATGAACGCATCCCAGCCGCGCAAACACAGCCCGTTGCCCCGGTTATGGCCGAGCATCGAGTGCCGCACGGAAAAGCACCAAGCCCGTTTGAGTCGGACGCCATCCCCGGAAAACTTCGCGATGCGGCAGCGCTCAATACGAAAGGCATCTTCCGACTTGCCATAGTCTGACTTGTCATGCAGAATGCCATGAATTCCCTCTCCGAGGGAGGCGCCATCAAGGCAGAGTCCGTGCAAAGTCGCACCCAACGCACCCGTGATATCCACAAGGCACCAGGCCTTCTCGTCGGCCAGCCGTAGGATACTGCCACCGTGTTCCCGAAACGTCCACGTCGGAAAACCGATCAGACCTGTGCTCGGGCGCAGCTGGATCGTGGAGCATCGGTAAAGGCCGGGTGGCACCAAAAACGGTGCTTTCGATCTCGGAGGCCGCATCAATCGCTTTCTGTACCGCTGTCGTGTCATCATGGACTCCGTCCCCAACGGCTCCAAAATCGCGAACACAGAAGGTCGTGCGGGAAGTCATTGGGGCACCGCGGAGATTGGGCGGCGCGCAGGGTTACGCGTCCGCCTTACTGCGCGTGGCGCAGAGTGCATAGAAAATAGAAAACGTTTGTCAAAAAACGCATTTTTATTACGGTAGTGGCAAGGAAAATGTGCAAGCGCACATTAGTAGGTATGGTCGTCCGGACAGCCAGGTGTCGTTTTAGGGAGAAGTAAATATGACGTCCCGGCAATGCTTTCAGACAGGATGCGTTCTCTGGTGGATGGTACAGGGGGCTCCTCCCATGCTGGCGCTTCCCGCCGATACACCCTCTCCAGCATCACACGTTGTGCTCGATACATACAGCTATTGGCGAGCATTCGCTGTGTTGCGCCCCGTAGCACTCGGCGTGTCAGTGGCACAAACAAAAGCGTCGGCAGGATCCCCAGGAAGTCCTTTGCCGCCTCACCGCTGGGCTGAGCTGGATTTTGACGACGCAACGTGGGTCCGTCGAGCAGGCCCTATCTACGGCGGATATGGCTGGATTCGACGAGGCGGAGGATCTCAAAACGTCGCCTTGGTCTGCCTGCGTGGTCGGTTTCACGTTACCGATCCAACTCGAGTCGAAAAGCTTCTGTTGTCCGTGGCGTATCGAGGTGGCATCATCGTCTATCTGAACGGACGTGAGGTAGCACGCCAGCACGTGGGAGAGGGCCACGGAACGGAGCCGGCTCTCGCCCAGGAATACCCCTGGGAAGCCTATGTCGTCACAGATGGAAAATTCGGTATTCCCTACGCAAGGAGTCTGACGGCGGAAGACCGTAAGCGCTTGGCCCTTCGTGTCCGACGCGCGGAGAATATCCTTCTCCCCCCAGAGGCTCTGCGAAAGGGTGTCAATATCCTCGCCATTGCGGTTCACCGAGCGCCCGTGCATCCTGATAGCGTTACGCTCCGTGAGGCATGGAAGACAAAGTGGTCAACGCTTGGTCTCAACGACATTACCCTCGCGGCCTTTCCCGAAGGGTCTGTTACACGTAACCTCGTGCGGCCTACGGGCATCCAACTTTGGAACGCCGACCCCATGGATGCCATTTTTGACGCAGATTACGGAGACCCTAATGAGTCCTTCCGTCCCATCCGTTTAGTGGGTGCGCGGGGTGGAACATTTTTCGGGCAGTTCGTGGTCAGTTCCGATGCGCCCATCCGGTCGCTTGCTGTCGAAAAGGGAGACCTCAAGCAGGCCACCGGCAAAGCGGTCATTCCGGCCTCTGCCGTGGTTCTCTATTATCCCGTGCCCAACGGAAAAGGGGATGAATCCTACGAGCGGTACCGCGGGATCTGGTCCCCTAACCGATTTGATGGACTTCTCTCCTCCCCACCGGCCGAGGTACCCGTTCGGCGCTTGACTGTCAGCCGCAAGCACACGGGTATTCCTCCCGTCCCCGGCGCCGTTCAACCGGTTTGCGTTACGATAGAAATCCCTGCCGACGCAGTCCCGGGGGAGTATGAAGGGGCGCTCACGGTCCGTGCAGAACGATTTGGCCCTGTTCCGGTTCCGATCCGTTTGACGGTCTGCGGATGGACACTGCCCCGGCCGAAGGACTATGTCTCGCACGTGGGCATCGTCGAATCCCCCGAATCCGTCGCGCTATTCTACAAGGTTCCTCTCTGGTCGGAAAAGCACTGGGGACTGGTGGAGCAGGTCCTGAAACGCATAGGCAAAACGGGGGCCAACGCGTTATTCCTTCCCCTTATTGCGCGGCATCATTTCGGAAAGGAAGGAATGGTGCGCTGGATCAAAAACGCAGACGGTACCTACCGTTATGATTACACCCTTTTTGACCGCTATCTCGCTCTGGCCACGCAGCACCTAGGGACACTCCAGGTGGCCTGCCTTTATGTGTGGGAACCACACTATGCGGTGCAATCACGCTACAACCGTAACCCTAAAAACACGGTAAAACAGACTGCCCCTGTCAATGTGCTTGACCCCCAGACAGGGAAAGTGACCGAAATGCCAAGTCCGTTTTACGGCGCGCCGGAGTGTGCTGAGTTCTGGAAGCCTGTATTGGAGGAATGTCGGGCACGACTGCGCAAAGCCGGCGTCAGCGATGCGGCCATTATGATTGGCATGGCCAGCGACCGGCACCCGGACAAAGTCGAAGTTGAGGCCTTCCAGAAGGCTGCGCCTTGGGCCTCATGGGTGAAGCAGGCGCACGGACTAGTCAAAAGCTTTCACGGTGTTCCCGTAGGGCATGTTGCCCATGTCTGGGGCACTCGCCACGTACCGGACCCTCGCCAGGAACGCTTGTACGGATGGAAGCGAACCCCACTTGTCACCGTGTTTCCCCGTGCCGGTGCGGCCCCGGCCATGCTGCGGCCCAGCACGTTGCTCAGCGAATGCTGGACGCTGCAGGAAGCTATGCTAATGGCCGAGTTTCGTGGCGTGGCACGCATCGGCGCCGATTTCTGGACTGTCACCACCGACAAGCGCCATTACGGAGGCGGGACGTTGGCAGGTCTCTATGCCGACTGGGGCCAGACCACCATCTCTGAGTCTACCCTTGAACTGCTCTATCCTGCGCCGGACGGCCCTACTTCAACGGTGCGGCTGGAGATGCTCCACCAGGGCATCCAGGAAGCCGAGGCGCGGATTTTTATCGAAAAGGCGCTCACCGACGCGCAGACCCGCGGTCGCCTGGGCGAGGACCTGGCCGCCCGTTGCCAGAACATTCTCGATGAGCGTGCGCTTACCTACATCGCTTACCGTGAAGCGCCAGAATGGTATCCGGCATCCGGGTGGCAGGAACGCACGCGGAAACTTTATGAAGCCGCCGCCGATGTAGCTCGAGCGCTCGCAAGCCGGTAAACCTCTCAGCCGGAAGGGCCATGTCGTCCGATCAGAGGGGAACACACCACTCCACACTTACGGGCACGCTTCCAAAAACATTCGTCGGCCTCCGTGGCCTACTCTACTCACGACGAGCCACACCATCTCCCACGCTATCCCCTTTCGCCTTCCCTCCCGTTCCGGTTTGTCGTCGGACAGCCGCATCGATGAACCCCTGGCACCGCTAAAAAGCCTAGACAGACAACGCATCCCTGCCCATGGTTTCCGCCGACTGGCGATGACATGAATGGGTCGCAAAAAATTAACGGCGGCGGAATAGCCACGCCCGGCGCAAAGAGGAAGGGCATGGGTGATCATCCCCTGCATGATGGAAGGGATCGTGCGGTTCTATCCCCTCACAATCGCCCTCTCCGGAGGGGCCACGATAGCGATACTCGACCCGTTGGCAACCGCGGCTCGTTCGCGTGCGCAGTGGCAAGGAATCGGACACGATCGCTGACGGCTCACGCGGTATACACCAATAGACACCCGCCGTTCCGCAAAAAATCCAAGTTGGAAACGTTCAGGCGGTATGGGCGGGCGTTCGGTATTCGGCGGCCTGAGTTGTGTTTGAAGGAACCGCAAACGGTCAAACAGCGTCATGTGGGATGCTTGGGTGGTCGTATCGACTACACGCAATCGGCCGGTTATCGTCACCCGAGGCCACCGTCGGCTCGATTCGTTCCGTTTTCATGCCACGGTGGTGATCTGTTCATGGATGCGCGATTCCCTCTCGAAACAGCCTACCGGCGGTGGCATGACTCGCGGAACAGGGAAAACCTGCGATTTTCCCTTCAACGGCATGGGATTGCAGCTTTTTAAAAACGCCTCCCGTTGTTGCTGACGGCAGAGATTACCCCGGGACACGATACCGATCAGCGAGGGAATTTACCTCTTGGCTTTTCCCGAAGACGGTGGGTGCGAGGCGACAAGAATTGAACCCGTAAAACGTGTTTCCCGGGAATGCGCATGGCTCCGTGTCCTCTTGAGAACAAGGGGCGTAGCGCCCTAGTCATCTCCATTCGCCTGGGGAATGTCGCCGTTTCCATAGAGGGTGAATCCCATGCGGTAAAATGCCACCCCCAACGTATCAAAACGCGCGTCGAATCCATCGAAACCGAACCGCGCAGAGCCCTGCTTCTGCGACAGGGAAGGAGCCGGCTAACGTTGGGGCAACGTAGTTAGCGTCAGAAGCGATCGCGGCGCCAGGGTGATTTCCAGATCACCTTTTCCCGTCGTCAGCGCCGACAATTCACATAGATATTCTTCCTCGCTAGTCCTGATGGCCCGCAGAGGCCCTAGCCCGGGCGGTAGTCCATGGAGGATGGCCAGCCGACCTGCGCCACCGTTCCAGACGTGCACGGTCCACATCGGCGCCGGCCCCGTAGCCCGTGTCGTCAGGGCGGTAACCAACACATCGGGGTGGCTCGATCCGGTCAAAACGACCACGGCGTCAGGGGGTACGGTGTCGGCAAACTGCTTGAGGAATCCGTACCGTGAGGTAACCATCAGGGCAGGGGTCACGTTGCCGTGGAGAGGGGGAAAGGGCTTTTCCCGGAGAAGGGCATAGTCGGAAGTATACTCCCAGTAGAGGAGCCCTTGGGGCCGGGCGTACAGCAGCAGTTCCTGGATCATTCGTGCCTCGGACAGGCCGTAGGGGAAGGTGTCGAAACTTCGGGTTTTCCACGCTTCAGGATCTACGCCCACTTCCGTGACAAGCAGAGGCAAACGAAGACGGGCTGCAAGGTCGGCCCAGGCTTCGTACTGTTGCCGGGTGGCACCGCCCCAGGAATGAAAGCCCACAGCACCGAAGGCGCGCACGGTCGAAGGATCGGCCGCTGCCGGCTGCGCGTAGGAAACGGTATCGCGGGGGCTGTGCGTGTCACCCAACAGGAGGCGCGTTTTGAGAGCGAGTCTCCGGAACAACCCATCGAACTGCCGAACGCGATCGCGGTATTCGTCGGGCGAGAGACGCACGAAAACGCCTACGTCCGGCTCGTTGAACGAAAACAGTTCTGGTTCCACTCGATAGGCTTGTTTTTGGTGCAGAAGATAGGAGCCAACCGCTTCCATGAGTTCGGCTTCGTGGCCGGGAGCCAACCGCTGCACCTGCCCCTCCGGCACCGGACCGGCGGCGCACATCCAATCCGGGAGACGCCAGAGGGAGATGATCAACCGCGATCCCTTTTGCGCCAGTTGCTGATCCACGAGAAAACGACGGCGAAGCGGAGACCCCTCTCGGTCGCGCGTCCTAAAAACGTCCCAGTGCGTCTGCACCGGCGATGCGTTATCGTTCTCGGGTTCCCACTCGCGCAGCAACATTTCCGAACGCGCCCATACGCTTGGCAGTGTGCGGAGCGTGTAGGCGGTGACCGCCGAATCGAGCCCAAAACAGTAGTTGCCGCCGAAGCCGTCAAAGTTATACCTCCTCCGCGCAGGGTGGACGCTCAGGACGGCCGGGCCCGGAGGTGGACGGTCGGCGAGACGGAAGGCAAGAGTCAGAATCGCGCGCTGTCCACGGGAAAGTTTTCCCCGATGGACTGCAATGAGAAGGCCATACGTCTGGCTGTTGAAAAACCGGTTGTCTTGAAATTGCACCCACCGCCCCTGATCAAGTTGCAGGCCGACATAAAATCGGCGGCCGGCATCGGCCAGGACGATTTCGGAGGCCGTGCCAGAAGCAAGCGGATGGACCGGCGCACGCTGACGCGGCGGGACAACGATTTCCCTCGGCCCCTGCACCGGGATCAGCTCCAATTTTCCGGCGGCGAGTGCGGCCACGGGGATTTCCAGACAAAAGAAAACCCCCTCGATATCCAGATCGCTTTCAGCCATCACGGTCACGCGCAGAGAGGCCTGCCGGCCGGCTTCATGGATGGTCTGATCGTATCGGCAGAAGCGGCCAGACGGCAATTCTATCCGTCCCGTCCAGATGCGCTCCTGGGCCGCCTCTCGAAATGCCCTGTCACGGGCGTGGTTCAAAGAGAAAAGTCGCTTCCAGCCCGGAGAGGGAAGATACAGGTTGGAACGGATCGGGGCCAATGTTTCTCCGGCTAACACAGCGTGAATACGTCCGTGCGCGTCCGTTGTGAGCACATGCGCCGCACCGGAGGCCGTGGCGAATCCGATTATTCCGGCGGCTCTGGCCAATACCAATCGGAAACGAAAAAGGGGAGCAGGCGGTGGAGTTCCCCCACACAGGCGGGGAAGGTTTCGTGGTTTGATCCACGGGGAATCCCCGTGGGAGAAATCGGGCAAGCGACATGAGTCATCCTCGTAGGCGGTTCGGTTGTGGTTCGCCATGCGCGTGGTTGATGTGAGTCGAGACGCGATAGTCATCTGAGCCGCAAAAACCGGGAGACGCTCGTCACGACGCGGCCTCAGCCGTGCCTGACCTCCACACCCGATGAAAACACCGATCCGTTTCCGCACTCCCCTCTGGATCTGGATGCGCCTGGATCCAGCCCACCCGCCGCAGACGAAAATACGGTCCCTCCTATTTTCCGGACGTTCAAGCGCAAAATCGATTCCCGGCAAAGCATGTTTGCGATCCGCCCTAGTATGGCGAGGGACTGCGCCGCCGAAGAAAAAGGAAACATCCTGGATGGAGATATTCAGAACCGGCTCGGTTTTGCTATAGTCCAACGGCATGGATCACCGCTATGGGATTTCCTCATGCCTGGACACGGAGGCCTCACGCGCGGCACTCCTGGAAACCGTTGCGCAGGCCGGCTTCCGACGGCTTGAACTGCTCGCCGAGCCGGATTGCCTGGACGGCTGGGTACAAGATCCTCAGGCACTGCGGCGCGATCTGACGCGATTCGGCTTTCGGGCCGTTACCGTTCATTCGCCGAAGGCCGGCTGGCAGAATAACGCGCCGAACGAAGCCGTTCGTCGCGCCTCGGTGCAGGCTACGGCGGCCTGCTTCGAACCAGCCCGAGCCATTGGCGCCGAGCTCATGATCATCCATCCCACCAGCGGCGACGTCACGTACACCAGGTCGGAGTCTGCTGCTCATCGCGCGCGCGCGATGCGTTCCCTGGCCGAGCTTGCGGAACATGCGGCCCGTGTGGGGCTACGCCTGGCGGCGGAAAACCTCCCGGCCCGTGGAGCCGCCCGTCCTGGCGTTCGCGTGGAGGACATCCTGGACATGATCATAGGTTTGGGTGACCATGTGGGAGTCTGTTTAGACGTTGGGCATGCGCAGGCGAGCGGGCTCAGTCCGGAGGGCGAAATCGTGGCTGCCGGTCCCAAACTGTTTGCCGTGCATCTGCACGACAACGACGGCTCCGGCGAGGACACACATGCGTTTCCCGGACGGGGTTCCCTGAATTGGGAAGCGATTGTGCGTACGCTGGACCGCGCGGCATATGACGGCGGTCGGGTTTTTGAAGTTCCTCGATTGGTTGAGGGGGTTGCCTTCACGCTGACCCAACTGGCGGACCTTGTTCGAACATGGGGTCGATGGAGGGAGGGTGTGTCGGGTTGACACGGGCAAGCGGGAACCACCATGCTTTTTGACGCACATTGTCACCTCCAGGATGAGCGCCTTGCCTCCGGCCTAGAACAAGCTTTGAACCGCGCGCGTGAGGGGGGCGTGAGCGGCTGGCTCTGTTGCGCTATGCGTGAATGGGACTGGCCCCTTGTCTGTGCCGTTTCCGAGCGATGGGACGAGGTTCACCCCGCGTTCGGGTTGCATCCATGGTATACCACCGAACGTTCAACCGACTGGAAAGACCGACTGCGTGAACTGTTGAGCGCGTTTCCCGCAGCCTGGGTTGGCGAAATTGGATTGGATCACGTTGTTCGCCCACGCCATGACGCCGATCAGATAGCTTGCTTTCGAGAACAACTGGAGGTTGCCCGTGACTATCAACGGCCGGTTTCGATTCACTGTCGCAAAGCCTGGGGCGCGGTGTTGGACGTTCTGGACTGGATGGGCCCTGCGCTGCCGGGGGTTGTGCTGCATTCGTATTCCGGCGGGCCGGAACATGTGCCACGCTTGGTCCGAGCCGGTGCCTACTTTTCCTTTTCCGGAACCCTCACACGGCCGCGCAATCTTCGCGGCCAGGCGGCGGCACGTATCGCGCCGGATGACCGCCTGCTTATTGAAACGGATGCGCCGGACCTCCTGCCGGTCCGGCCGGGCGTGCCCCCCTCGGGACCGGACGAGGTGAACGAGCCGGCCAACCTCGTGTACGTGGCCCGATACGTGGCTGAACTGCGGAACATGGGGCTAGATGAACTGAGCGAGATGACGACCCGGAACGCGCAACGGCTCCTGCTCGGTAAGGGATAACAGCCGGCGTACGCTATTTCTCGGAGCGTGACCGTGCCTGCCCGCGCGGGGGATACGGCAACGCCGAAATCGTTGTTCGTGTTGCCTGCCTACGGCCCATGTGATACTCTCGAAACGGGATGGCCTCTGGGGTGGCTTTGAACATATGCGCTTCGCCTTGGTATCCGATATCCACGCTAACCGTCAGGCATGGACTGCCGTGCTGCGCGATATTCGTCGGATAGGGGTGGACGGTATTTTCTGCCTCGGGGACGTCGTGGGTTACGGTCCGATGCCGGAAGTCGTCTTGGAGGGTGTCTGTGAGGCGGTCAACGAACTTGTCCTCGGCAACCACGACGCGGTTATCGGTGGACGCCTGGAGGAGAACATTTTCAGTGAAGAAGCCCAACAGGTCATCCGCTGGACGCGTGCTCGGCTTGACCCATCGGCCCACGATTTTCTCGCGAGTCTTCCGGCTGTCGTAGAGGGCGATCATTTTCTGATTGCACACGGGGAGGTGTTCGATCCAGAGCGCTTCGGATATATCGAAACCGAAACCGATGCTGAAGAAAATTTCAATGCTGACCCAGCGCCGCTCATCTTTGTCGGCAACACCCACTATCCCGGCATTTTTGTCCAGGACCTTCGCACGAGATCCATTCGCAGTATCACAGCCGCCGATTTCGCCGCGCAGCCCGGTATGCGCTACATTGTGAATGTCGGTTCGGTGGGAGACCCTCGTGACGGAACCATGGAAGCCTGCTACTGCCTGTACGATGACACCGTGCATCGCGTTTGCTTTCGGCGGGTCCCGTTTGATGTGGACGGATATCGTAATGACTTGCTGGATCGTGGGCTGGGAATCGTTCCTTCTTTCCTGGCGCTTCGCCCTTCTGCGGCGAGTCGCCCGGTGGCAGAACGCGATTTTTCCTTTATGCGGACATGGGCACCTCCACGACAACGCACTGAGCCACCCGCGAAGGTTGTTCGCGTGCGCCGCCACGAATCGGGAATGACCGCACCGGAGACGGCGGAAGCCGAAGCGGCGCACGCCTGGCGACGACAGCTGGCCCACGCCCTCCGGCACGAGCGAGAGACACGTGAGCGCCAACGGCAGGCTGAGATCGAAGTCGCCCGAGCAATCCTGAAAACAAAACAGGAAGCAGCCGAGACCGCCCGTCGGCGTCGTGAAGCCGAAGAGCAGGAAGCCGCCGAGGCGGCCCGCGCGCGCAAAATGAAACTCGCGCAGGCTATGGCCGCTCGCATGAAGGAGCATGAACAGATGGAAGCGGAAGCGCGGGAGCGTGTGCGGCAGGTGATCGAGGCCAAGCGGGCTGCCGCGCTACGCCAAAAGGCGGAGGACTCACAGAACACTCCTCCGTCGGACGAAAAGACCTCCGGGCTCTCGCCGTCTTTCCCGTCCGCCTGCTCCCAGAGTTCTCCCCGCGCCGACACTCAGCCCTCGGCCGTCAATGAAAAACCGAAGGTGGTTCTCGAATTCGCGGACAAGGATGAGCCTGCGCTACCGGTTGAGGCCGCCGTGGCCACTTCGGAAGAACATATCCGTCAACGAAAACGTGCGATCATCCGGGCTGCGGAGGAAAAGCGACAGAGACGGATTCAGGAGTATCGGCTGAAGACCGCCATGGTCCGCGAACAGATTCGCAAGAAGGCCGAGGCCCTCCGGCACACGCGCGCGGCCGCTCCGACGTCCCCGGAAACACCGCCCCCCCCACCCCCGACGCCGACAGCGCCGGAATGATCACCTTTTGCGCGGGTTGAACCGCACCCGCCCACTCGGTCTCGGTTGTCACGTTTCAGGAACACCCAAGAGGCCTGACCGGTCGAAGGCTGGCCACCGGTTCCTGGGCTTAGAG
>FWPU01001270.1_pt1 | contig 29705 bp, 15 predicted proteins | sample 2228361 | NCBI WGS metagenome assembly FWPU01 (sample SAMEA103939777, study PRJEB20133) | metagenome | reverse complement strand
ACCGCCCGCCCCGGCGTGACCTACTATTACACCCTGGAGGATGTGGACGGCTCTGGTCTCCGCACCCCGCACGGGCCGCTGGAGGTAAGGTTCTGGGCGGTCAATTTGCCGCTGGTTGGGAAATAAGGGCCTGTTCGAGACTCACCCTAGCCCGCCCGGACGGCCGGGAAAGACCGTCCTACGGGTTTTCAGGATAGTTCTGAGGCGGCCGTGTAGAATAGTACCTTTTTCCTATTGACTTTTGCCCCACCGGCGGTATAATGGGCTCAAATGGATACCGGAAGGGCAACCCGCCGGGGTTGCTCTTTTCTTTAACTACTTCTGGAGGTGTACATGGCACGGGCTCGCCGACTACGGTCTGTTCAGGTTGGACTGGTCTTCCTGCTCCTTTTCCTGCCCCTCGTTTCCGTCCTTCCGGCCCGCTCCTCGCCCACACCAGGCGCATGGCCCCTGGCCTGCTCCACGGAACTCTTTTTCTCCGAATATGTCGAAGGCTCCAGTTACAACAAGGCCCTAGAGATCGTCAACTCGACCGGCGCGGCGGTGGACTTGGGCGCGGGGAACTATGATGTGCAGATCTTTTTCAACGGCAACCCCAACGCCGGCCAGACGATTCCCCTGAGCGGCACCGTCAACGACGGGGATGTGTTCGTCATCGCCCACCCCAGCGCGAACTCGGCCATCCTGGCCCAGGCCGACCAGACCGATGGCGGCATCCTCTTCAACGGTGACGACGCCGTGGCCCTGCGCAAGAACGGCGTCTATGTGGATGTGATCGGCCAGATCGGCTTTGACCCCGGCAGCCAGTGGGGGTCGGGGGACCTGAGCACGCAGGACAACACCATCCGGCGCAAGGAGACCGTCACGGCCGGCGACCCCGACGGCAGCGACGATTTCGAGCCCGAACTGATCGCCGAGTGGGACGGCTACCCCAACGACACTTTCGACGGATTGGGCAGCCACACCGTCCAATGCGGCGAGGTCGCCCCCTACGTCGCCAGCACGAACCCGGCCAACGGGGCCTCCGGCGTGGCGGCAAACAGCAACATCACGATCAACTTTAATGAGCCGGTCAACGTCGTTGCCCCCTGGTTTGCCATTTCCTGCGGGGGCAGCGGCAGCCACAGCGCGACCGTCTCCGGCGGGCCGCAATCGTTTACCCTGAACCCGGACAGCGACTTTTGGGGCTGCGAACGGTGTACCGTTACCGTCCTGGCCTCCCAAGTCAACGACCAGGACCTGGACGACCCGCCGAACTATATGGAATCGGACTATGCCTTCTCCTTCTCCACCGCCTGCGCCTGCAGCACCATCCCCGAGATTCAGGGGTTCGGCTCGGCTTCGCCCTGCGAGGGTCAGACGGTCTCCCTCTCCGGTTGTGTGACCGGGGTGGCGGCCAACGGGTTCTACATTCAGGACCTCACCGGTGACGGCAACCCGGCCACCTCGGACGGCATCTATGTCTATATGTACAGTACCTGGGCCAACCCGGAGAATATCACCGTGGGGCGCACCGCCACGGTGAGCAATGCCCAGGTGCAGGAGTATTACGATGCCACCGAACTGTACGCCCCCTCCTCGGTCAGCCGGGGCGGGCTCTGCACCCTGCCGGCGCCGGTGACGGTGCAGCAGATTGACACACTGGGCGACCACGACGTCAACCGCTACGAGACGGTCGAGTTTATGCGGGTGCAGATGGACCTGGACGGCTTTGTCCAGGGACCGACGAAGCGCTTTGCCTCGCGCTTTGCCTATGGCGACCCCGAGATCGGCCTGCTCAAGTGGGGTCTGGAGGGGTCGCTGCCCAACCCGCCGCGCCTCTTTGAGGACGACTATGCCGGGGCCGGCCCGCTGAACTTTCTCTCCGGGGCCTGCAACAAGGACTTGCCCGATGTGGACTGGGGCGACCGCATCCAGGCCACCGGCCTGGTCGGCATTATGGGCTACCACTATGACAAGTGGCAGTTGATCCTGGACGAATCGCAGGCGCAGGACCTGTTCGTGACCGACGAGACGGACATTTCCGACTCGGAGAACCCCTTTGCCGCCGACGAGTTCGGCCTGTGCACCTTCAACCTGGAGAACCTGTTCGACTACATAGACGACGGCGATGGTGACATAGGCGATTGGACCCCGGCCGACGCGACCGAGTACAACGCCATGCTCGCGCTCCGGGCGCAAGACATTGTCAATGGCCTGCAATCGTGCACCGTGATCGGCGTGCAGGAGGTAGAGGGGAAAGAGCAGGTCTGGAACGACCTGGAGGCGGCCATCGAGACGGCCGGCGGACCGGGGACCAATTTTGAGTGGGATTACTGGGAAAGTTGGGACGGACGCGACATCACCGTGGGCGTCCTCTACGACGCCAACCGGGTCACCCTGGTCAGCAGCGAACAGCGGCAAAAGTGCACCACGACCGATTACGGCATCAGTTGGGCCAGCGTGCAACCGCCCCGGCGGTACTATTCCTCCGACCCCTGCGCGGGCGGCACCTATCCCCTCTTCAGCCGGCCGCCCTACGTGGCCCGCCTTCAGGTCACCGGCGGCCCCGAGTTGACCATCCTCGTCAATCACTTCAAGTCCAAGCTCGGCGGCGAGGAGGCCACCCGCACCCGCCGCGAGGCCCAGGCTCAGCACAACGCCGACCTGGCTTGGGAGTACTCCGGCGTAACCCCCAACGTGGTCATTATGGGGGACCTGAACGACGGCATCAACACCTCCCCCATTGCCATCCTGAACAACGCCACCACCCAGGACGGCCAGACGCTGGTCAACGTCCACCTGGCCCATATCCCCCAAAGCGACCGCTACACCTACATCTTTAACGGCCAGTCGGGCGTGCTCGACTACATGTTCCTCTCCAAACTGTTTGACGATTATGTCAAGTTGGCTAGCCCTCTGCACATCAACGCCGACTGGGCCGACCTGGAGCCGGGGGAGAGTGACAACTGCGGGACGGGCAGCTGCACCTTCCTCAGCGACCCCCGTTCCTCGGACCACGACCCGCTCTTTGTCCGCATGGGTCTTTCCCCGACCCGGGTGCGGCTCATCTCCCTCTCCGCCCGTCCCGTCGCCGGAGGGGTACAGGTGCGCTGGGAGACGACCGGCGAGTGGGACAACCTGGGCTTTCACCTCTACCGCAGCACGGCGCGGGAGACCCTGGGCGAGCGACTGAACGAGGCGCTGATCCCCTCCCGCTCACCCGGCGGCGGTGCGGGGGCCTCTTACGCCTTCACCGACACGACCGCCCGCCCCGGCGTGACCTACTATTACACCCTGGAGGATGTGGACGGCTCTGGTCTCCGCACCCCGCACGGGCCGCTGAAGGTACACCTCTGGGCGGCTTACCTGCCGATGGTTCGGAGATAGGGCGACCGACAACAGAGGAGTACCTTTCCGCTCTCCGCCGTCCCGGCGGGGAGCGGAGATTTTACCCTTCCAGGTACCGCGCCAACTCTTCGACCTCCGTCCCCCCGGTCAACTGCAAAAAGATCTCCTCCAGCGTACCGCCTCCCTCCTCCCGGCGGAGTTCCTCCATCGTGCCGCAGGCGATCAGGCGGCCCTGGTTGATGATGCCCACCCGGTCGCACATGCGCTCGGCCACTTCCAGGATGTGGGTGGACATAAAGATGGCCGTGCCCCGCCGGGCCAGATGCCGTAGGAGGTCCTTGACCTGGCGCGCGCTCTTGGGGTCCAGCCCCACCGTGGGCTCGTCCAGGAAAAAGGCCTTCGGCTCGTGCAGCAGGGCCGCCGCCAGGGCCACCTTCTGACGCATCCCGTGGGAGTAGCCCTGAATCAGGTCGTCGGCCCGCTCCTCCAACCCGAACAGGTGCAGCAGGTCCCGCCCCCGCCGCTCCACCACCTCCGACTCCAGGTTGTAGAGCCGGCCGATGAAGCGCAGAAACTCCCAGCCGGTCAACTTTTCATATAGAAAGGGCTGGTCGGGGAGATAGCCGACCAGGGCCTTGGCCTGCAGGGGCTGCTCCTGGACGTCATAGCCGCCGATCAGGGCCTCTCCCTGCGTCGGTCTGAGCAGCCCGACCAGCATCTTGATCGTGGTCGTCTTGCCGGCCCCGTTCGGGCCGAGAAAGCCAAAGATCTCCCCCGCGTGAATCACCAGGTCCAGGCCGTCCACGGCCAGGACCTGGCCGTACCATTTCGTCAGCCTGTGGGTCTCGATCATGCGTTTGTTTTCGGTCATTGTCTCTCCTCGGTCATTTCCGCTTGTCCGCATTCTATCGCAAAACCGGCCAGGTGGCAAGGGAGTATGACCGGTTTCGCGCCACCGATGTCGGCAAGCCGTGGGGCGGCCCGGGCGGCCTCTCCAGGCCGCCCGGTGTGGTTGGGGAGCCCGACGGGCTAGAAAGCCCGTCCTCCGGCTCGCCGACACCTCCGGTCGTATGAACCTCCCTCCTAGACGCATGCGCCCCGACAGAACAGCGGGCTTGACATCCCGACCCCTTTGAATTATGATGTCGTAAGTACACGGTTTCAAGTTCGTGCTGGCCCTATCTGGGGTAACGAGCGGATGCTTTTCTGCAAACAAACCGGCACGAATAAAGGAACGGATGTACCAGGATCGCCGGCGGTATCCAATGGACCAGGAGGCAGCCGTGACCCGACGGTTTATCACCCTACCCACCTTTCCGCCCGACCGGGCGTCGGGGCAGATTCTGGTGCGTTGCCCTGCCTGCAAGGAGAACAGCCGCCACCGCGTTCTGCAGCGGGAGGCGATGGTCTGCCCGTGGTGCGACTTTCACTTTCCCCTGGAGGCGGACCTGCGCCTGCCCGGTCTGGTGGAGGAGGGCTCCTTTCGTCCGCTGGAGGGGCCGGAGGGCCCGGCCCGCTTCGGCCGGGGGAGGTTGCAGGGTCGGCCCCTGGTACTGGCCCTGGGCGACCCGACCATGCGCTGGGAGAAAGCGGAGGTCTGTGCCCTCCAGGCGGCGGTGGAGCGGGCGCAGGAGGAGCGGTTGCCTTTTCTCTGGGTGGTCACGGCCCCCTACGGCACGGCGGAGGAGACCGCCTGGGCCGGGGTGCAGGCGGTGCTGGGGCCGGCCGGGGCAGAGGGGGCCCTGCGCATTGCCCTCATCGCCGGCCCCTGCTACGGCGCACCGGCCGCACTGGCCATGCAGTGCGACCTGGTCCTGGCCGAGCCGGGGGCGGTGGTCGCCGCCGTCCTGCCGGCGCAGTTGCGTCGGGCCGGCCTCCTGCCGATCGAGAGCACCCGCTCCCCCCGTGACCTCCTGCGGGCCGGCTGGGCCGACGCCGTCCTCCCCCGGCGGGAGCAGCAAGCCGCGTTGGCCTTTCTCCTCGACCTGCTGGGGGGGAAAGGAAAGGGGGCCGTACTGCCTACCGGCCGGGTTCCGCCCCGCAGCGACCCGCACAACCTGATTCCGCACCTGGTCGAGCCCTTTTTCGAACTGTACGGGGACCGCCAGGGGGAGGACGACCCCGCCCTGATCGGCGGCCTGGCCCGCTTGCGGGGGAAAGGGACGCCGCTGTTGCTCCTGGCCACGGCCGGCCGGGGCCGGCGCCTCGAGGAGGTCTCGATCGGAGGTTGGCGCAAGGCACAGCGTCTGTTGCACCTGGCCGCCCGCTTTGACCTGCCCGTCGTCCTGCTGCTGGGGGAGCCGGACTTGCGCCTGGGCGGGAAATGGTCGCCCGAAGCCGGGGTCGCGCCGCTGGGGGCGGCCCTGGGGACGCTGTTCTCCCTGCCGGTGCCCACCCTGGCCGTCTGTATGGGCTGGGGCGGGCTGGCCGGCCTGGCCCTGGCGACGACCGACCGGCTCCTCTGCCCGGAGGCGGTGGCGGCGGAATTGGCCGGGGAGGGGGTCGTCGCCGATGCGACCTTTGAGGGGGCCGAGGACCTGCGAAAGAAACTGGCCGGCCTGGTCGAGAACCTGACCCAGACCTACGATGGTTCCCTGGGCCGGCGGAAATTGCTACAGCGGAGGCGCGTCCGCTGGGCCCGCGCCGTTTGTTCGTAGGGCTTTCTACCGAACTTGGGCTGCTGAAGCAATGGCGTCAGCAGTCCATATCCGGGACGATTCCCGAACCGCCCCTATCGGTCGCGTAGGCCGGGCAGTTTGCGGGTGGCAAAGGCGATCAGGGAGACCATCGAGAGTTGTACCTTGGCCTCGGGGAAATCGGGGCGCAGGCGAATCGCCTCGCGCAGGTACTCCACCGCCCGGTCCGGGCGTTTTAGCCCTTTGCAGAGGAGGCCGGCCCAGTAGAAGGCGTCGGCGTTCTCCGGGTCTATGACGATGGCCTGCTCCAGGTAGCGGAGGGCCTCCTCCGGTTCCCCCTGATCGCGGGCCAGCAGGCCCCATTCGATGTAGGTGTTGCCATTGTCGGGGGCGATCTCCTGGGCCCGTTTCAGGGCATCGCGGGCCTCTTCGAACCAGCCCAACCGCCGGCACAGCGCGGCGGCCTGGTGTAGGTAGCGGACCTGGCCGGGGGCAAGTTGCGCTGCGGTGCGCACCTCGCGGAGGGCCAGTTTGTAGTCCTTCTGGGCGGCAAAGAGTTCGCCCAGGGCCTCATGGGCCAGGGGGTTGCCGGGATCGCATTCAACCCACCGTTGGGCTGTGGCCAGGGCCTCCGGCAGCCGGCCCGATTCCTGCTGGACGTGGGTGAGGACCTCCAGGAAGCGGGGCTCGTCCGGGCGCAGGCGCAGGGCCTCTTGGAGGGGGGCCAGGGCCGAGGTCCAGTCGGCGGCGTTGGCCAGCACCAACCCCAGTTCAAAGTGCGCCTCGGGCATGGTGGGATACTCCTTCAGCAGGGTCGAGATGACCTCGTGGGCCTCCTGGAGGCGGCCTTCCTGGCGAAAGGCGGCGACCAGGTGGCAGCGGAGGGTGGGGTCGTCGGGGGAAAGGCGGAGGGCCTGTTCGACCGCCTTGCGTCCTTCGCTGTAGCGGCCGGCGCGGATGTAAAGGCCGGCCAGGGTGTCGTGCCAGTCGGCCCGCTTGGGTTCCCGCCGGATGGCCTGGCGGAGGGCGGTGATCGCCTCGGAGAGGCGGTCGAGGCCGGCATAGGCCAGCGCCACATGGTAGGCGTAGAGCGGCTCCTCGGGGGCCAGTTCGTGCGCACTGCGGTAGGCCTCCAGGGCCTCCTCCCAGCGGCCCTGGACCTGATAGACCTGGCCCAACTCGTCGTGCCAGTCGGGTCGGTCGGGGGCCATACCCAGGGCCTGGCGCAGGTGTTCCTCGGCCTGTTCATACTCCCCCTGGCGGTAGGCCCATACGGCCAGGCGGTGGTGGTGTTCGGGATGAGTGGGGTCCAGTTGAACCGCCTTTTGGTAGGCCCGGCCGGCCTCCTGCTCCTCCCCCAGGGAAAGTTGGGCGTCGCCCAGGGCGGCGTGGGCCTCGGCAAAGCCGCTGTGCAGCGAGATGGCCTCCTCCAGCATCTCACGGGCCTGGTCGGGTTGGCGCAATCGCTGCAGGAGCAGTCCCAGGCGGAAGCGATAGACCGGCTGTTGGGCGTTCAGGGCGTTCGCCCGGCGGTACTCGGCGACGGCCTCCTCCGGTTGGCCCTTTTCCTCCAGGATGAGCCCGAGGACATAGTGGGCCTCGTCGTCCTGGGGGGCCAGTTGAATCGCCCGGGTCAGTTCCTGTTGGGCCTGGTCGAGCCGCCCCAGGGCCTGGAGGGAGACCCCAAAGGCCCGGCGGTAGAGGGCCTCCAGGGGGGGTGCGGGCCGGCCGTTCAGCCATTCCTGCCAGGAGGGGGTGCGGGCCCAGTGGCGTTGGCGGGCCATCGCGATCGCCCGGTCCAGGGCACGGCAGGCCTCCTCGTGCCGGCCGGCCGCCTGGGCCGCCAGGCTCCACTCGTAGAACCAGAGGTCCTCCTGGGGGGCCAGTTGACAGGCCCGCTCCAGGTGCTCCAGGGCTTCTTCCAGGTTGGCCGGGACGCGCCGGTTCAGCAGGCGGGCCCCGCGAAAGTCCAGGCCGCGGGTGGCCTCCTGACGCAGGCGGCTGCCCAGGGTGCCGTGGTAGAGGGCGTCCTTCGGGGCCAGTTCCACCGCCTGGCGGTAGGCTGCCAGGGCCTCGTCGCTCCGCCCTTGCTGTGTGTAGGTGCGCCCCAGTTCAAAGAGGGCCCGGTCGTTCTGGGGGTCCAGGCGAAGGACCTCCTGAAAGGCGGCGATGGCGGCGTCCTCCTCGCCGCCCTGGCGCAGGAGCACGCCCAGATCCAGGCGGAAGCGGCTCTCCAGGGGGGCGGCCTCCACGGCCCGGCGCAGGTACTGCAGGGCCTGGGTCGGGCGGCCGATCTGCTGCTCCAGCCGGCCCTGCATGTGCAGAAGGTGGGGGTCGCCGGGGGCGGCCTGAAGCGCCTTTCCCAGGACCTGGCCGGCCTGGGCCGGCGCACCGCTCTCGATGAGGAATTGGGCCCGGAGGGCGGTAGAGGTCGTCTCGGCGGGGTCCAGTTCGCAGGCCCGTTCGATGCAGGTCAGGGCCTCCTGCCGGCGGCCGGCCCGCCAGAGCAGGCGGGCCATCTCTTCCTGCCACCCGGCGACATTGGGCTGCAGGTCCAGGGCCCGCCGCATGGCCTGGACCGCCTCGGCGGTATCGCCCAACGCCTGGCAGGTGCGGGCCAGTTGCAGGGCGTACTCGGCCACACGGGGGGCGTACTCCATCGCCCGCCGGTGCATCTGGCGGGCCTCCTCCGGCCGGCCCAGCGACTCGAGGACACGGCCGGCCAGGTGGTAGGCCGCCGCGTAGCGCGGGTTTAGGCGCAAGGCCTGGCGCAACGCCTCCAGGGCCTCCTCGTGGCGGCCCAGTCGCTCCAGGGCGACGGCCAGGGAGTAGCGGTAGCGGGGTTGGTTGGGTTGGGTGGAGATGGCCGAGCGGAACTCGGTCAGGGCCTCGTGGAACCAGCCCCGCCGGACATAGACGGTGCCCAGTTCGTCCTGCCAGTCGGCCCGCTCCGGCCGCAGCCGCAAGGCCTCCTCCAGGGCCGCGGCGGCATCCTCCAGCCGGCCCTGCCGCTGGCGGACGACGCCCAGGTCGCGGTGGTACTGCGCCCGGCCCGGTTCCAGGTCCACCGCCCGTTCCAGGTGGGCCGCGGCGGCCTTCCACCAGCCTGTGGCGGCGTAAAGGAGGCCGACGGCGTGTTGCCAGTCGCCGCGCTGGGGTTGGGCGGCCAGGGCGGAGCGCAACGCCCGAATCGCCTGAACCTTTTCCCCCTGCCGGGCAAGGGCCCGGCCCAGGTGGTAGGCAAAGGTGCCCTCGTCCGGGGCCAACTCGACGGCCTGGCGGTACATTTCCAGGGCCTTTTCCAGGTCCCCCAGCCGTTCGTAGAGTTGTCCCAGGCCGTCGTGGGCCGCCGCACACCGGGGGTCCAGGGCCAGGGCGCGGTCCAGTTCGCTGCGGGCCTCCTCCGGCCGGCCCAGGTGGAGGAGCAGCCCTCCTAGGCGGGCGCGATGGCCGGCATCGTCGGGAACGATGGCCACGGCCTCCCGATAGGCGCTGTGGGCGGCCTCAACGTTGCCCTGTTTCATGCGTGCCTGGCCCAGTAGGGCATAGGCCGCGGCGTCGTCCCGATCCAGGGCCACGGCCTGCTCCAGCGAGCGCACCGCCTCCTCGTCCCGGCCCAGGTAAAAGTCCACCTGTCCCTTGTAGCGGTGGAATAAGGCCCGGTTCGGCTCCAGGGAGATCGCCTGGAGGTACTTTTCACGGGCCTGCTCCAGGCGGCCCTGGTGCTCATAGACGCGGCCCAGTTCGAAATGGAGGTCGCCGTCCTGCGGGCGCAGGGCGATGGCCCGCTCCAGGTACTCGGTAGCCTCGCTGTAGCGGCCCAGTTCCCCGGCGACCCGGCCCAAGTGGAGGTGATAGGCCGGTTCGTGGGGGGCCAACCGAACGGCCTGGCGGTACTCTCGGAGGGCCTCTCTGAGCGAACCCTCGTCCTCCAGGAGGCGGCCCAGTTCAAAGTGGGCCGGGGCATAGTTCTTTTGCATCCGGGTGGCCGAGCGCAGGGCGGTGGCGGCCTCCTCTCGGCGGTTCAGGCGGCGCAGCGCGCCGCCCAGGTGCACCAGGGAGACAACGGCCGTGGGGTCCTGTTCGATGGCCCGACGGTAGGCGGCCACGGCGGCCTCGTCCTGCCCTTGGGCGGCATAGACCAGGCCCAACTCGGTGTGGGCATCGGCGATCTGCGGGGAGAGGGCCAGGGCCTGCTGCAGGACCTGTTCGGCCTGGAGGAACTGCCCCAGGAGGCGGTAGGCCCGCCCTTCGTGGAGCAGGTAGAGGGGCGAGGTCGGTTCCAACCCGGCGGCCTTGCGATAACAGGCCAGGGCCTCCTCGGTCTGTCCGCGCTGTTCGTGCAGCAAGCCCAGTTCGTAGTGGTTGTGGGGGTCGTTCCCGTCCAGGTCACGGGCAAAGCGGAGGTGTTTTTCGGCCTCGTCGAGTTGGCCCAGGCGGCGCAGGGCGGCCCCCAGGTCACGGTGGTAGACGGCCCGGCCGGGGGCCAGTTCCAAGGCCCAGCGGTACTCCTCCAGGGCTTCCTCGTGGGCGCCCTGCTGCCAGTAGGCCTCGGCCAGTTCCTGGTGGCTGGCCGCTTCCTCCGGTCGCAGTTCGACCGCCCGGCGCAGGGCCCGAATCGCTTCCTGCAGCCGGCCCAGGCGGCGAAAGGTCACCCCCATATCACGGTGGTAGACGGCCTGCTCCGGCTCCAGTTCGATCGCCCGGCGGAGGTGGCGCAGGGCCAGGTCGCTATCCCCCAATGCCTCGTAGACCTTGCCCAGCATGTGGTGGGCGGCGGCGTAGGTGGGGTCCAGGTCCACGGCCTGGCGCAGTTCCTGCACCGCTTCGCTGAACCGGCCCAGGCGGTAGCAGGTCGCCCCGGCGTTGCGGTGATAGAGGGGTTCCTGCTCGGCCAGTTCGATGGCCCGCTTGTACTGGCCCAGGGCCTCCTCGTTCCGCCCCTGCCGTTCATAGATGACCCCCAGTTCGTTGTGCACCCAGGGGTCGTCGGGGGCCAGTTCGAGGGCGGTCTGGAGTTCCTCCTCGGCGTTCCGGGTTTCCCCCAAAAGGCCGTAGATGATGCCCAGGCTACAGTGGTACTCCATCACCTGGGGCATCAGTTCGGTCGCCCGGCGGAACTCGTCGCAGGCGGCCCCGTAGCGACCCTGCAACTGGTAGACCTGCCCCAGGTCGAAGGAGGCACGGGCGCAGGCCGCCATGTGCTCCCGGACGACCTCTTTCAGCCGGGTGGCGGCCTCCTCATACTCGCCCAATTTGCCGCAAACCACCCCCAGGTGCCGGCGGTACAGCGGGCTGGCCGGGTCCAGGGTGGTGGCGCGGAGGTACTCCCGGCGGGCCCGCGGGAGGTCCTCCAGGCGTTCGCAGATCTGCCCCAGGCGGAAGGAGACCTCGGCCTGCTCCAGGCCGAGGGAGAGGGCCGTCTCCAGTTGCGCAGCGGCCTCTCTCAGGTGGCCCAGTTCCTCCAGGGTCAGGCCGGCCTGCCGGTGCAGCGCGGGTTGGCCGGCGAGGTACTCGCCGAGCAACCGCTCCCAGTCGGCGGGGGCCGCGGACTGGGCCAGGCAGTGCACAAGTAGGCGGACGCCGGCCGGGCCGGCCTCGACCAGACGGGCGGCCAGGGCCGGCCGCTCCGAGGTCAGGCCGTACCAGAGGGGCAGTAGCGATTGCCAGGGCGGGGCCAGGAGGTCCCCGGCGAGCGGTACCCCGGCCAACCGCCCCTGCTCCAGGTGCCAGGCGGCCAGGGCGTCCCGCAGCGCGGGGTGGGGAAAGGCGAACCCCTCGCCGTTCGGTTGGGGCAGCACCAGCCCGGCGGCAAGCAGGTCCTGCCAGAGCCGGGTGGGATGCATCTGGTCGGTCAGTTGCGTGGAAGAGATCGCCTGGGCCAGCCCCTGCAGGGCCTCTTCCTGGGAGAAACGCTCGCTTTCTTTTTCCAAGAGGGCATGCCCCCAGCGGGCCAGCACCCGGAGGCGCAATGCGGGCGCGGTCGGGCCGGGGGCCAGGGCGAGCAACCCGCGAACGATCTCCAACAACATCTCCCCCCGCGAGGGAAAGCGGCCGGCCCCCTGAGAGGAGCGGGCTGCCTCCGCCAAAAGGTCTAACTGGCGGGGGGTGCGCATCAACAGGCGAAAGGCCGCATCTTCCCAGAACCACCGGGCCAGGTCCTCCGGAAGAAAGCGGGCAATGTAGCGATGGGTAAACGCGTCCTCCAGGGCGCGAATTTGGCAGAGGGTGGCCTGGGCAAACCAGGGCTGAAAGAGGGCAAAATCGCCCTGGCGGCAGGAGACGACGTAGCGATGGCCGACTCCCCAACGTTCCAGGAGGGCCTGAATGCCGGCCAACCCTTCGACCTGATGGGCCGGGGGGATTTTCTCCAGGCCGTCCAGGAGAAGGAGGACGACTTGCTCCCGGGCGACCCTTTCCAGGAGAACGGCGTTGGCCAGGGCGACGCCGTATTGCCGCAGCACGCCGGCCAGGAAATCGGCCATCGCTTCCCCCCGATAGGTCGAGAGATCGGCATAAAGGGGCAGCGGGGCCAGTGGTTCTCCTCCTGATGGCTGGCTGTGCTCGGCGAGAAAGGCCTCCGCCTGCTCCAACGCCAGACGGCGCAGCAGGAGGGTCTTGCCCGAACCGGGCAGGCCCAGGAGGACGACGGCCGAGTAGCGTTCGATGATGTGGTCCGGCAGCGCCCGCCGCAGCGGGGGTTCCTCGCCCACCCCGGGGCGGGGGCGTGGGGACAGCGACAGCCACAGCGGCATATAGTGTTGCCGGGCCTGTTGCAGCAGGGGGTCTTCCAGGAGGCCGGCCAGATAGGTCTGGAGCGCGGCGTTCAGATCGGATGCCATCATGCGTCCTGTCTGCTCCCCCTTTGGCTCAGCCACCAACCTGCCCAATCATCCAGTAGGCCAGGGCACAGAGGCCCGTTCCCAGAAGGCACAAAAAGGCCCCCACCCCCACCGCCGTCTGCACCATGCGGGTGACCGACTCGACCAGACGGGAGGCCCCCTCCAGCAGCGGCAAAAAGGCCGCATCGTGCGCCGCTTTGGCCCCCAGCCGGGAGGACTCGCGGGTCAGGGAACGCAACGCGTCCAGGTACTCCCGCGAGAGGATCATCCCCAACCCGATCAGCAGGGCAATGCTGCCCAGGAGGAAAAGCACGATCGCCATAATGGTCTTGAGTACGGTCATGGGTTGTCCTTTTCTGCTTCCAAGAGGCCCTGCAGGCCGGCCAATGCCCTCTCCAGGGGATGCCTGCCGTTCATTGAACTGTAATCTGCTTTTGTTGAACAGGAACCCCTCTTTCCTGTATGCTGTATAGTAGAGTAAGCATCCATCCAGTGGAGGCAGGTGTCATGGAAAAGATTGCATTTATCTTCTTCTTTACCATCGGGTTGCTCCTGCTCTATCTGACAATCCTCCTGGAGTACCGGTTCTTCGGGTTGGGCTGCCCCTGAATCGCATCTCCTCCTGCTTACCCTGTCTGCCGGGCTGCTGCTGTTCGGGGGAGTAACGCCTGCCGCAGATAGGCGTTTTCGATCGCCAGGGCCATCTCGCCACAAAAGAGGGTCAGGCTTTGTTGTGCCCGTGGCGAAAAGGCCCCCGGACGGTCGGCCAGGGCACAGAGAAAGCCCCAGCGGGTCTGCCGTGTGCTCAGAGGGAAACAGGCCAGGCTTTGCACCTGCTCCCAGCCCATTGCTTCCAGGATGTCGCGACATTCTCCCGGTCGGTTCATGACCAGTTGTGTGCCGCTGTCCAGAAACCGCCGGAGCATGCTGATGCCCCGTCCTCTCAGGGAGAGGGTCTCTGTGCGGGTCGGCCCGTTGGCCGGGTAGACCAGGATGTGGCCCCCGGCGGCCTGCTCCCGGGCGAGGACAATCCACACCTCCTCCAGGCGGAAGGTGCGCAGGATGTCGCGGCAGGCCATCTCCAGTGCGGCCTGCAGGTTGGCCGGGGAGGCGAGGGTTCCGGAGGCCAGCGTCAGGCTGTCCATCTCGATGTGCACCTGGTGCAACTGTTGCCGCAGGGAGACCCCCTCCAGGAGCACGCCCACATAGCCGGCCAGGAAGCGCAACCAGTGCTTTTCATGCTCCCGGTAGGGGTCATCGCGTTTCCGCCCGACCACGATTCGGCCGGCCAGGTATGGCTCTTCGTCGTTTGTGCGGAAAGGTACTTCCAGGACGGCCTTGATCTCGACCACATCCCCCTGCGCCGGGACGGGAAGCCGCTCGCCGCGCTGCAAGGTCGTCTTCCACGGGCTGAGCAGGGCAAACCCCTCCCAACATTCGGTGCGCCATTCCCCGCCGGGGCCTTGCCGGACGGCGACCAGGCCGACCGAGGAGGCCGTTCCGTCCATGGCACAGCGCAGGGCTTTTTCCAGGAGGGCACGGGGAGAGGAAGCGCCGTGCAGGGCGGAGGCAGTCTCGGCCCAGGAGTCGATTAACTGGCGCGAACGGCTCAGCGTCTCCTCCTGGCGGGCCAGTTGAACGGCAATCGTGCGGCTTTCCTGCCACTGCTGCATCGCCCAGTGCACCACAAAGCCGGCAAAAATAGACCAGCCGATCACCAGGACGATCGTACTCAAGGCCAGTGGGCGGGGCAGGTGGGGGGAGAGCAGGGCCAGCAGGAGCATCGTCCCCCCGGAGAGGGCCGCCGTCATCAACGCCCCCATCCGGCCCCACCAGACGACCGTCTCGATCGCCAGCATGACGTAGAGGGGGAAGAGGATGCCGCTGCCGTCCCGAAGCACCAGCACCGTGTTCGCCAGGGAGGCCAGCACAAAGTCGGTCAGGGCAATACCCAGGTGAATCTGTCGGGAGGGGGCTTTTAAAAAGCCGAGCCCGATCGGGATCAGGCCCATCAAAAGCAGGCAGACGATGGTCACGACCAGCGAGAGGAAACTGCACGCGCTCAAAAAAGCAACCAGGGCAAAAAGACCCAGCAATCCCCCGCGCAACAGGAGCGTCCCTCGGATGATGGCTGGCGGGTGGCGATTCTCCTTCGCCTCCACTGGAACCTCCTGAGTTCGCAACCTACGATGGGCTATCGTAACTTGCATTTTACTACAACATAGTCTCCTTTGCAAATAAAGCCAGCAACAACGTGCCGTCTTTGGGCCTGGTGCCAGGTCGGAATGCCCGACCGGACAGGCCGGAAAATCTCCCAGGAGAACCGTTCCCGACGAAAGTGGCGCGCGCCCCAAAAACAGGACCCCGTTTAGGGGAGAACCCGATAGACGATAAAGAGGAGTTCTCCGCTGATTGTACCAGAGACCTCCTCCTGCCGGCCGTTGGGGAAGGCCTGTTGCACCCAGGCCAGTTCGCCGGCCCGTTCGGGGAGAAAGACAAAGAGGGCCGGCCGGGAACGGTCCACCATGTCGGGGGACGGCGGGCCGGCCAGCGGTTCCTCCACATCCACCCCCTCGACGTTGGGGGCCAGGAAGGGGATGGTGGCATAGCCGATCCACATGCGCGGGGGGCCAAAAAAGTAGACGACCGCCCCCGCTTCCTGCTCGCTGAGGTACTCCCCCAGGCGGGTGCCCACCTCGGTGTTCAACCCGCCAAAGATGCCGGCCGGGGTGTAACGGAAAAAGTAGTGGCCGACGTTCAGGCCGGCCGCGACGAGCAGGACCGCCGCCAGCACCCGCCAGGCCCAGGCCCGCGAGAACGGCAGCAGGTCCAGCACCTGCACCAACCCCAGGGCCGCCGTCAGGCACACCGCCGGCATAAAGAGGACAAAGCGGGCGCTGCTGGGCGGGTTCTCGATGAGCATGCCGCCCAAGATCAGCGCCAGCCAGAACCAGACGTTGACCAGCAGGTAGCCGCACCTGCGCCAGTGCCGCACCAGCAGGACCAACCCGAGCATAAAGAGGACGGCGGAGAGGGCATCCAGGTAGGGCAGTTTGGCCCCGTACCAGGAGGTGGGGTCGTGCATATAGGTAAAGGCAAAGAACGACTTGCGCAGTTGCAGCCAGAGGAGTTCCAGGGCCGACTTGCCGGTGACCTCCTGTTCTGTGGTCAGCCAGCCCGATTGGAGGATACCGACCATGCGCAGTCGCGCCAGGAAATCGTCGGGGTGGCGGCGAAAAAAGTCCAGGAGCGGCCCGGCGGTCAGAAGGAAGGCACTGCCCAGGGCGGTGGTCGGCAGCCAGAGGCGTCGGCCGGCCGGCCGGTGGAGGAGAATCCAGACCAGCGCATAGACGGCCACCATGATCGGAAAGAGCCGCCCGCCCATGTAAAAGTACTGCCCCAGCCCCAGGGAAAGGCCGCCCAGGGCAAAGTCAAGGGTGCGTCCTTCCTGGAGACCGCGCACCAGGAAAAAGGCGGCCAGCAGGCCAAAGAGGGGGTCGTAGATGTTGTTGATCGCCAGCCGGCTGAAGTGGATGTGCAGATGGGCCACGGTGAGCAGGCCGGTGGCGACCAGAGCGACGCGGCGGTCAAAGAGGCGGCGGGCCAGCAGGTAGAGGATGGGAAGCGTGGCCGCCCCGACCAAGGGGGAGAAGAGGCGTAGTCCCCAGGCGTTGCGCCCCAACCAGGCGACCGGCCAGGCCAGGAGGAAAAAGTAGAGGGTGGGGTGGGAGAGCCAGCCGGTGGCAAAGGGGTTGCGCAGGCTTCCCTCCAGGACGTGCAGCGCCTCGATCCCCATCGAGGCCTCGTCGCCGCTGATGACAAAGGGAATCGTTCCCACCTTGGGCAGCCGCAGGAGCAGGCCGGCCAGGGCAAACCCGACCACGGCCCATCGTTCCCAGGGGGCCCACGGCCCGGCTGGCCGCTCCGGTTCCTCCAAGGGCTCCTCCCGCAGGCCCGTCCAGGCCAGCAGGCCGGCGGCGATGCTCAGCACCCAAAAGAGGGTGGCCTGCCCGTACTCCTCGCCCTCCACCAGCCGAACCGTCGTGTACAGGCCCAGCAGGCCCACCGCCAGGGCCCAGGCCCGCAGGGGGTGTTGGCGCAGCAGACCCCAGACCTGCGCCCCGACCGAGGGGGTCGTTTTCTCCGCCCGCCGGCGCAGGGCCAGCAGCCGGGCAAAGCAGAACAGGGCTACGCCGTAGAGCAAGACGCCATCCCAGAAGCGGTCGCGCAGTTGGGCAAAGTAGTACTGGGCGACCAGGGCGGCCACCAGGGTAGTGGCCAGGAGGAGAACCGCGATACGACGCTGTCTCATGGGCCGGCCTCCGGGCGAAAGACAAAGACGGCGAACTGAGGCCGGCCGGCCTGGTTGCGGTAGACCAGGGTCACACCATGGGGAAAGAGCCGCTCCAGTTCGACCAGGGCAGCGGCGTCCTGCTCCGGGTTGACAATCACGGCGACCTGCTGCCAGTCGGGGTACTGCAGGAGGGCCGGGTCAATCGCCGTGATAATCTCCCCGCCGAGCCCCCAGTTGTGGTGCTCCCGCGTCTGCAGGCGGATGGCGTCCTTGTCATCCCAAAAAGGCACCGACTTGAGCAGGACCGGTCCCTCGTCGCTCATCTCGTCAATGACACGGGCGATCTCGCGATAGAGGGGATAGTTTTCCCCCGGAAGGGCGTGGGGGTATTTCACAAAGCAGCGGTGAGCGTTCCAGAGACCGCTCCAGAGGGCCAGGCCGGCCAGGAGGATCGCCCAGCCCTGGGGGGAACGCAACGGTTTGACCAGGCCGGCCAGCGTCTGCCAGGTCGCCACCGCCGCCACGGCCGGGAAGAGCATCACCGTGGCCATGGCCCCGCCGGCCCGCACCGCCCCGGGGACCTCCTGGGGGAAGGCCAGGGCCAGCGTCGTGGGCAGAATCATCACCAGGAAAAAGAGCAGCACCGGGGCGTTGCTGCCGTGCCGCCAGCGGACCAGCACCAGGGCCAGGCCCAGCAGGAAGAGGGCTCCCGTCACCACCCCCAGGTGGGGCTCGAAGGGGATGTTGGTGCGAAAGACGACATCCCCCTTGAGGTTGAACATCCCGGCGGCGCGGGCCAGGTTGCCCAGCCAGACCTGGAGGGGCGGGCCGGGCAGGGCGGCCTCGGCATCGGTGACCCGTGTGCGGGGGCGGAGCCAGAACTGGTCGCGGCCATCCACGAGCATAAAGCGGAGCATGGGCAGGAGCACCAGGATGGCCACCAGCACGGCCAGGAGGAACGACCGGCGCAGCCGGTAGAGGGTGTGGCCCTGGCCGGCCAGAAGGCCGGCCGGCAGGGCGAGCAGGACCGCCAGGGGCGTGGCCAGAGCGGCGGTATAACCGTACAGCCCGATTCCCACCCAGGCCCCGGCCCACATCAGGTCGGCCCGCCGGCCCAGGCGCAGGCCCCGCAGGAAAAAGTAGAGCACCAGGGCCGTGGTCAGCGGGGTCAGGATGCCCCGAAAGCCCACCCGGCTGATCAGGACGTGCCACTTGGACACGGCCAGAAAGAGGGCCGCCAGCAGCCCGGTGATGTCGTTGTAGGCCTCCCGCCCCAGCAGATAGATGACCGGCAGGGTGGCGATTCCGATCAGGGCGGTGCTCAACTTGAGGGTGAGAAAGTTGAGCCCCAGAAAGCGGGCCAGGAGGGCATTGAGGTAAAAGAGGAGCGGCTCCCGACCGGGAAAGACCGTGCCGTAGATCATCCACTCACCGTTGAGGACCTTTTCCGTCTCCATGTGGATATGGGCAATGTCGTTGAACATATCGGCGGGGAGGGTGTCCAGCCGGTAGAGGCGAAAGGCCGCGCCGAGGAGAAGGATGGCGATCAGGAGCCCTCCCTGCCAGAGTGGGGGGAAGAGGTCGTGCCGGCGGTCGTCGGTGGGGGGAGGGGAAGATGGGCCGGCCGCCAGGGCGACCAGAAGGAGGGCTCCTCCCAGGAGGAGCAGGCCCCCGAGGCGCAGGCGGTTCTCGGCAAAGGCCGGCCAGGAGAGCGCTCCCAGGAGCACCGCTCCCCCCAGCAGGCCCCACTGCCTCCGCGAGAAGGGTGCCTCCTCCGGCCGCCCCTGCCAGGGGCGTTCCAGCCCCTTTTCCCCCAGCAGGGCCCAGAGGAAAAAGCCCACCGCCCCGGCCAGAAAGAGCACCCGGTCCAGGACGGAGCCCTGCGCGCGCATCGCCATGTCGGCCAGGAAGGCCAGGAGCACCCCTCCCAAGAGTCGGACGACGGTGAGGAGACGCCTCCGCGTTGGGAACTTGCTGTGGGCTGAAGCGGCCATGCCTTCTCCTTTGTACAGTTGGATGTTAGAAGGTTCAATAGCGAAAAGAGCGATCTTTGCCTCCGCTGCTCTCGGCGGCGGCCGGCAGAGCAAGTCGGCGCGCTTGGTCGGGTTACACCATGATAGCCCGGTGCCCGGCTCCTCCGCACGGCCAAGCGTTCTTATCATACCACAGGGCCGGTCTGGGGGCAACCCGGCCTGTCGTAGCAGCCCGGAGGCAAGTTCTGGCCTGGCCTGGCCTGGCCGGCCCGTCCCACGAGGCGGGCTTGCTGGCCCGTCCGGTTCCCCCATCGCGCCGGGCGGCCTGGAAAGCCCGTCCTACGGGCCGTTGGGCCGCCACGGTCGACCGGGTTGCCCCGACGGATTTGTCATGCTCCCCGTCCCGGGTGGGTTGGGACACAGCATGCCGTGTCCCAACCGCAAAAAGGCCGGAATTTTGTCACTTTTGGGAGAAAATCTACAGCAGGAGTGCCTTGCCATGACGGAATGGAGGCGACGGCGACTTGTTGCTCGACCCCATCCCGCCGCCTCCTTGACATTCGCTGCCGGCGGCAATATAATATAGTTGAACGTTAGAACGTTCCACGTTGAACGTTCAAAAGAGAAGAAGTTTTTCTGCTGGTTCATTCATGAGTACTCGGTACGAACCTGCGAAACCGTGTTATCATGGAAACATCTGCTACCTCGCCACAACGAGAACTATGGCCTGGGCCGAAATCCGAACGCCGGCAGTTCCCGATGGAGCATCCAAGGGGGGCACGGTGCGGCTGTGGGGGAAAAAGTGAACCGCCGGAAGCGCCGAGGTGAGTGGTAGGGGAAACTTGCCCCCTACCGCCTTCGGGCTTGCTGAGTTGCCCGATAGGGGCTAACAGGTTGGAGGGTCAATGACACGCAACGGATGGCTCGTCGTTTCTCTGGCCGGTCTGCTCGGCCTGAGCCTGCTGACCGCGCTCCCCCTGGCCGGCCGGCCCGCCCCCGCAATCATTTTGGACGGCCTGCGCGACGCCGAGTACGTCGCCCTGGCCGAGGACCCCGCCGGGGACCTGGGCATCCCCGGCTCGCCCGATACCGCCTGGACCGACCTGACCACCCTCTACGTCGCCGCCGACGAGACGAACCTGTACATCTATGTGGACCTGCCCGACTATGCTCAGGATGACTCCTCCGGCGAGATCGGCCTGGCCCTGGAGACGACCGGCGACCTCCCCAACTCCGGTGGGGCCGGCGACCCCTGGGGCAACGCCATCACCTACGCCTACACCTCGATCTACCACAACATCGGCCGGCCCCCCGTCTCCACCACCCACACCCTCCTCCCCGACGCCGTCATCCGGGGGAACATCCCCGGCATCACCGGTCACCCCTTTGACCAGAACAACGGCTGGACCGAACTGCGCCTCTGGGACGGCAGCGGTTGGAGCGGCGCGGGGGAGAACTGGGGCGGCATCCCGGCCGGCGGGCAGATCGGCAGTCATATCGCCTACGCCAACCACAACGGGGTCGAGTTGGCCATCCCCTTCGCCGACCTGGGCGGTTCCCCCGGCAGCACCATCCACCTGGAGTTCTACACCACCCAAAAGAGCACGGCCAAGGGGGTCTACGACACCCTCCCCTCTGACAATCAGTCGCAGGGATGGGACGACCCCACCGTGCAACGACACCTGGCCACTTACGAGGGCGTCTTGCTCACCCCCACGCCCACCGCCACCCCCTCGCCCGGCCCCAGCCCCACGCCCACCGCAAGCCCCACGGCCGGCCCCACCCCAACACCGCCCAGCCCTGGCCCCTGCAGCGGGGCCGCCCCCGGCGACGGCGACATCCTCACCGACCAGGTCTACCACAACAGTCGCCAACGGGCCTATCGCGACCCCTTTGGCCCCATCCCCCAGGACGGGTATGCCCTCCTGCGGCTGCGGGTCTGTGCAAACGACGTCGAGCAGGTGGAGGCCTGGGTCTGGGAGACGGGCGACCCGCTGCCCAGCCCCTCCCACATCTACACTGCCACCGTCGTCGGCTACGACCCCGCGGGGCCCTACGACATCTGGGAGGTGCAGGTCCCCGCGCCGGATATACTGATAGACCAATGGTACCAGTTCCGCGTCGTGGATGGGGCCCGCAGCGGCTACTACCACGTCCTGCCCGACAGCGGCAACGGCGGCCCCGGCGCGTGGAGCGACAGCCTGCTGGACCTCTCCTGGCGGCTGGGCACCTACCTGGCCGGCTTTGAGACGCCGGCCTGGGTGCAGGACGCGGTCATCTACCAGATCTTTCCCGACCGCTTCCGCAACGGCAACCCGGCCAACGACCCTGCCGAGGGAAGCACCCTCTACGGCCCGGAGACTTGCAGTGGAAGCCCCTGCGTCGTCGAACTGCATGACAACTGGCTGGACCCGCCGAACCAGCCCCCCTTTGGGGTAGACTTTTCCGGGGGCGACCTGGAGGGGGTGCTGGAGAAACTGCCCTACCTGGCCGACCTGGGGATCAACACCATCTACTTTAACCCCATCTTTGAGGCCTCCTCCAACCACGGCTACGACACCAACGACTATTACGCCGTTCGGGAAATCTTGGGCGGGGACGCGGCCTTTGACCAGCTGGTGGCCGCCGCTCAAGGTTACGGCATCCGCATTGTGCTGGACGGCGTGTTCAACCACGCCGGTTCGGACAGCCGCTACATGGACGGCTATGCCTATCAGTACGGGTGGAACAAGTGGCCTGACGTGGGGGCCTGCGAGTCGGCCTCGTCGCCCTACCGGGGGATGTTCGTCTCCGGCGGCACCCCGATTGACTGCGACGGGGGCTGGCACTGGAACGGCTGGTGGGGCTTTGAGACGATTCCCGAGTGGGCCGAAAACGACGAGACGAAGGAGTTTTTCTTCCGAGGAGGCAGCCCGCACAGCCCCGGCGGGGTGGCCGTGGCCGCTTACTGGGTAGACCGGGGCGCGGCCGGCTGGCGTTTCGACGTAGCCCAGGACATCAGCCACGCCTGGTGGAAAGAGATGCGCCCCTTTGTCAAGGGCCACCTCAGCAGTACCCTGATGCTGGGCGAGGTCACCGCCGGTTGTATGGACTGGAGTGACTACCTGCGGGGGGACGAACTCGACGCGGTGATGAACTACTGCTTCCGCGACTGGGCCATCGGCTTGGGCAACGGCAACCCGCCCAGCCAGTTCGACGCCGCCTTTACCGCCTTTCGCGAGCAGTACCCCAAACCGGCCGTCTATGCGATGATGAACCTCCTCGACAGCCACGACACCGCCCGCGCCCTCAACATGCTCGGCGAGGATAAAAGGCGCCTCAAACTGGTCGTCCTCCTGCAGATGACCCTCCCCGGCGCCCCCTCGGTCTATTACGGCGATGAGGTCGGCCTGAGCGGCAGCGGCGACCCTGACTGCCGCCGGCCCTACCCCTGGGCCGACCAGGGCGGCAACCCCGACCTGGACCTGCTGGCGCACTACCGCACCGTCATTGGCATCCGCCGGCAGCACAGCGCGCTGCGCGGCGGGGCGATGGAGACGCTGCTGGTGGATACCCACCTGTACGCCTACATCCGCTATGACGAGCAGGAGTATGTCGTGGTCGTTCTGAACAACGGCTCGACAGACAGCACGGCGCGGGTTCCCGTCGGGGCCTACCTGGAGGAGGGGACGGTGCTGACCGACACCCTCAACGGTGGCACCCACACCGTTGAGGGTGGGGATCTCTATCTCTCCGTCCCCGCCCACTGGGGGGCGATCCTGGTGGCCACGCCACCCCTGCCCCAGCCCGACCTGAGCACATCAGACAAGGCGGCCCCGCCCGTCGCCGCGGCCGGCCAGGCGATCACCTACACCCTGACCCTGCGCAACACCGGCACCGCCTCGGCCACCGTTGCCCTCACCGACACGCCGCCACTCAGCGTTACCGTGCTCACGGACAGCCTCCCCGGCGATGTGGCTTGGGACGGCGTGCATCTCCGCTGGAGCGGCGTGGTGCCGGCGGGGGCGGAGGTGGCGCGGTCGTTCGCGGTGCGCATTGAGGCGGTCGTCCCTCCAGGGACAGTGCTGACCAACACCCTGGAGATTGACGATGGGGCCGGCGGGCAGTTGACCCGCTACGCCTCCACCAGGGTGCAGGCTGGCGGCTGGCAGGTCTATCTGCCCCTTGTCGCCCGCGGAGGGGGATGGTAAATTCCGGACCCTGCGAAACTCCTTGACGCCCCCGAACCTTTGTGCTATCATAAGGCCGGTGGGAGGCCGTTCTCCTCCCGCCAAAGGAGGAAAGCGATGGCTGACGTTGCTCCCATCACCCTGGCCCAGGCGGTCCGGGCCTACCTGGAGGCGATTCGCCAGGCGCGCACCGAGAATATCGTCGCCAACCACACCTCCGTCTCGCGGCGTTTTCTGGAGTACTTTGCCCCCGGCCGGCGAATCGGCGACCTCTCCCGGCAGGACCTAGAGGGCTTTCTCCGCTGGACGACCCACCGGCGCGGCTCCTTTACCGGCCACACCTACAACCTGAGCCTGGAGTTTCTCAAGCGGCTGTGGCGCTTTTGCCTGGCCCGGGAGTGGCTGGAGGAGAACCCGGCGGCCGAGATCCCCTACCGGCAGTTAGAGACCCCCGTCCCCACCGTCCTTACCGGCGAGGAGATGGCCCGACTGCGAAAGGCCGCCCGCCCGAACCCGTTGCACCTGATTTTGGTAGACCTCTTGGGCCTCCTGGGTCTAAAAAAGAAGGAACTGCTGGCCTTGCGCTTGGCCGACCTGGAGTTGGAGCAATTCCCGGCGACGTTGCTCGTCCGCTACAGCGGCCGGTTGCAGAAAAAGACGCGCCGCCTGCCGCTGCCGGCCGAGACGGCCCTTGCGCTGCGCCGCTACTGGGCGGAACGTCAGCAGGCCGGCCCCTTCTCCTACCTGGAGCCGGTCGTCTCGATCGGCGGCCGGCAGATCAACAACATCCTGGCCCACCTCTGCCGGCAGGCCGGCATTCGCCGGGCCAACCCCCAGGTCCTCCGGGACACCGCCGCCGTCCGCCTCCTCGGCCTGGGCCGGCCGCCCGAAGAGGTCGCCCGCACCCTGGGCTACACCCCTCGCGGCTACCTGATGGAGTTCCTGCCCCGCTTCCAGGTCTGGATCGAACCGCTGCCCGAGGGGGTGGAGACTGCCCCCTCAGCGGAGAAATAGATCCTCCGCCTCCACCCCGAACGGCTCTTCTATCTCCTCCTCGGGGTCCCACTCCTCCGTCAACCCGCCCGGCCGGCCACAGAAGGGGGCATAGCCACAGCGGCCGCAGGGGGGCGCATCCTCCGTCGGTGACATGGTCTCCGGCGGCCGGCCGGCGATCTCGTCCACCAGGCCGCGCAAAAAGGCCCCGTCCTGCTCCTGCCGGGAACGGTCATAGTCGAACGCGACCGGCGAGTCCTGGGGGTGCCAGTAGAGCAGGCCCAGCGCGTCGGCCGGCAGGGGCCGCCCCCCCCGGTAGGCCCCGTTCCCCTCCGCCAGGACGTAGAGGTAGAGGCGCGTCTGAATGGCGTCGGCCAGGACGGACCGCACCGGGAGGGAACGGCCCGTCTTCCAGTCCACGACCAGCGCACCGGCCGGCCCCAACGCCAGCAGGTCGTAGCGTGCCATCAGGCGATAGGCCCCCAGGGGCACCGAGAGGTCGGCCTCGGGGTGGCGTTGGGGATAGGCGGAGAGGTCTGGGGGACAGGTCTGGAGCGCCTCCCACCAACGGGCCAGCGGTTCGCCGGCAGCGCGGGCCACCGGGGTCATCTCCAGCCCCAGGGCCGCCTGGCGGGCCAGTTCGTGAAAACGACGGCCCTGCTCCCGGACGGCCGCGCTGTCCGGGTCGGGCAGGGCCGGCCAGGGCACCTGCTCGATGTAGCGCAGGCGAAAGCGGTAGGGACACTCCAGGTAGGCCTGCAGCGACGCCTGGCTGAAGGCGAACCCGGCCGGCAGATAGAGAGGCATCGGCTCCGCTCCTGGCCGCCGGCGGCGATACCCCCGCCGGCTCAGAGCATGCTGGCCATCATCGCTGCCAGGTCGGCCACCCGCACCGAATAGCCCCACTCGTTGTCGTACCAGGCCATCACCTTGACCATCGTCTTGCCCATCACCTTGGTCATCGGCGCGTCCACGATGCTAGAGTAGGAGGCCCCAATAAAGTCGGAGGAGACCAGCGGCTCATCCACCACCAGCAGAATCCCGTCCAGCGGCTCTTCCTCGGCCTGGCGGAAGGCGTCGTTGACCTCCTCGGCGGTGGTCTCGCGCGCGACCTCCACCAGCAGGTCCACCAGCGAGACGGTCGGTGTGGGCACACGGATGGCGATGCCATCCAGGCGGCCCTCCAGTTCCGGGATGACCAGGCCGATCGCTCTGGCCGCCCCGGTGGTGGTCGGGACGATATTCAGCGCGGCGTGCCGCGCCCGGCGCAGGTCCTTGTGCGGTGCGTCCACCAACCGCTGGTCGGCGGTGTAGGCGTGAATCGTCGTCATCAGCCCGCGCACCACGCCAAAGGTTTCGTGGAGCACCTTGACCATGGGGGCCAGGCAGTTCGTCGTGCAGGAGGCGTTCGAGACCACGTCGTGGGCATCAGGGTCATAGATCTGCTCGTTCACCCCCAGGACGATCGTGGGGACGGGCGTGTTCCCTTTGGCCGGTGCGGTAATGATTGCCTTTTTCGCACCGGCCTGGATGTGCATGCGGGCCTGCTCCGCCTGGCGAAAGAGGCCGGTGGCTTCAATGACAATCTCGACCCCCAACTCCCCCCAGGGCAGTTTGGAGGGGTCGCGCTCGGAGAGAACGCGTAGTTCCTCCCCGTCCACCAGGATGCTGCCCCCGGTCACCTCAACCTCCGCATCGAGGTGGCCATAGACCGAATCGTAGCGCAACAGGTGCGCCAGGGTGGCGACGTCGGTGATGTCATTGACCGCCACGACCTCCAGTTCGTCGAAATAGTACTCCAGGATCGCCTTGTAGACCTGCCGACCGATGCGGCCAAAGCCGTTAATCCCGATCCGAGTTGTCATGAAACCCTCCTTAATGCCATCAACTCTTTCTGCTACCGGGGCGGCCGGCCGCCCGACCGCCCTCCGGGGCCGTCTTGTACCTGCCCGACCGTTCGGGCAGACCCATTGTACTCGAAAAGGAGGGCGGGTGCAACTCGCCTTTTTCAAACGAGAGGGAGACCATCCCCAGCACGCTCCAGAGGAACAGGCTCATGTGGGGAAACTCCAGGTTGAAGAAATAGTGGTCCAGCAGACCCACGCTCAGGGCTGCGGCCAGGCCGGCCAGCAGGGCCAGTCGGTGGGAGGCCCAATCTCCCTCGCGGCAGAGGCGCAACGCCCGCACCCAGACGGCCCCCACCAGGGCCAGGAAGGCGGCCAGCCCCAACAGACCCATCCGCTCGGCGATCGTCAGGTAGAGGCTGGAGACCCCCACGCTCAGGTCCACCTCAGGAGCATAGCCGAATCCGATTCCCAGCAACGGGTAGCGGCGTAGAATCGTCAGGGCGTTGGCGTACTCGGTCAGGCGCATCTGGGTGGCCAGGTCTTGGAAGAAAAGCCCCTGGCGGAACCGCTCCAGCACCACCCCTCCCCAACCCAGCACCCCGACCGCCAGGGCCAGCAGGCCGGCCCCTACTGCAAGGCCCCACCACAGCCGCCGGTAGCGCACCACCGCCAGAAACAGGGCCGCCACGACAAACCCGCCCAGGGCCGCCCGGGAGTAGGTCAGGTAGAGCGCGACCAGGAGCACCCCCAGCAGGACCAGCAGCAGAGGCCACGGCAGAAGCGGGTCCTCCTGATCACGGCGGGCCGGCGCAACCCCCGGCAGGCCGATCAGCACCTCGCCCAGCGCAACCCCCGCCGCCAGGGCCAGCATACCACCGAAACTGTTCGGGTCCACCGAGGTGCCAATGGCCCGCTCCAGGCCCTCCGGGTCGTCCTCGACGTAGCGCAGCACCCGCCCCCCCGAGGGGTATCCGACCACACCCAGGCGGAGCAGCAGGCCCAGGGCCACCCGGTCGGGCAGGGCGTGCAGGGCGATGCCCCCCAGCGCGGCCAGGCCGGCCCCCAGCAGCAGGACGACCAGAAAGAGCCGGCCCTGTCTTTTTTCCCTGACCACCTGCCGCAGCGCGAAAAAGGCCCCCACCCCCAGCATGGTGCGGAGATAGTTGTGCAGGACGGTGGCGTTGACCCCTCGCCCCAGAGCGATGAGCAGGGAAAAGAGGGAAAAGGCGACAAAGGCCCAGGCCAGGGCGTCCGGCCAGGCCATCCGCCAGCGTTGCTCCCGTCGCAGGAGCGGTGGCAGCATCCAGCCGACAAGCACGCCCAGCAGGGCCAGTTCCAGAAGGGCCGGCCGCACCCCCAGGTCCAGCGGCAGCACGCCAAAGGGCAGGAGCAGGGCAAGCAGGAGGGAGAGCAGCAGCCCGGCCCAGGGGAAAAAGACCCCCACCCCAAAGGCCGCCGGCCCCAGGAGGAAGGCCAGAGGGATGAGCAGGCCATAGTGGACGGCCGTCAGGCCGGCGGCAACGGCGACCAGAAGCAGCAGCGCCGCCCCGACCGGCAAGGCGCCGCTCCGCCAGAATCGCACGGCCATCTCCCTATGGAGAAGTGGCATAGTAGGCCACATAGACGGTCGCACCGCAGGGGATCAGGTCGCCCGGCTCGAGTTCCCCGCTGGTGCGGCGGACGCCATCGTAATGGACCTGGTAACTGATGACCTGCCCCGGCGCACCCAGGTCGTCAATATCCACGCCCGGCGGCATATCCTCCTGTGTCTGGGGGTTGGGAAAGCCCCAGGTCAGGCCGGCCGCCTCCACCCGCCTCTGGGCCTCCTCCAGGGGCACGCGCAACAGTTCGGGGAGGACCGCCTGGTCGCCAATGCTCACATAGAGGGTCACGGTGATCCCCTGAATCTCCTCCCGGCCCCCCTGGGGCTCCTGGTGGTCCACAAAATCCTCCGGGAGGGAGGAGCAACTGGCCTCCGCCCGCGCCACGCGAAAGCCGGTCTGTTCCAGTTTCAGTTTGGCCGCCGGATAACTCATCTCGCGTACGTTGGGCACACGGGCCAGCCCCGGCCGGGCTGCCAGGACGACCGTCACCACCGTTCCCTGGGGTACCGTTTCGCCATACGGCGGGTCCTGGGAGACGACCTTCCCCGGTTCGGTGTAGGGGTCAAAGCGCGGCCGGCCCTCGGCATACTCCAACCCAGCCTCGGTCAGGCGGGTGCGGGCCTCTTCGGCGGAAAGGTCGGTCAGGTCCGGCACCAGCACCTCTTCCGGCGGGGTCGGGGTCACCGTCACTCCGGCCACCGGTGCGGTGGGGGTTTCCGTTGGGGTGGGGCCGACGGTGGGGAGGAGGTAGCGGCCGGCCAGCCAGGCCAGCCCCACCACCCCGACCACGATCAGGACCAGGAGCAGCACCCCCAGCGGCCCCAGACCACGGCCGCGCGGTGGTGGAGGCACACGCCGGGGGACCGGCGCGGGCGTCCGCACGGGGGCCTCCTGCTGCCCGATCGGTTGCGGCACCAACCCGGTCGCCTCCACCCCGGCCATGCGGTAGCGGCTCAGGGCCAGGCGCATCTCCCGTGCACTGGTAAAGCGATCCTGGGGCCGCTTGGAGAGGGCCCGCAGGATAATCTGCTCGACCGGCGGCGGCAGGTAGGGGTTGAGCCGGCGGGGCAGAACCGGCGCGGCCTCGGCGTGCTGCAGGGCAATGCTCACCGGCGTCTCCCCGTCAAAGGGCTGTTGCCCCGTGAGCATCTCATAGAGCACGACCCCCAGGGAGTAGAGGTCCGACTGGGGCACGACCTCAATCCCCTGGGCCTGCTCCGGGCTGATATACTTGACCGTGCCCATCGCCAGTCGCTCGGTGGTGGTGTCGGGGTCCAGGCGGCTTTTGGCAATCCCAAAGTCGGCCACCTTGACCACCTCGCCGTCCTCGCTGAGGAGGATGTTCTGCGGCTTGATGTCCCGATGGATGACCCCCTGGCGGTGGGCGTACTCCAGGGCGGCGCAGACCTCCTCGGCCACCCGCAGGGCCAGGTCCACGCTCAGGGGGGCCTGCTCGCGGATGACCTCCTTGAGGGTAGGGCCGGCGATATACTCCATCACGATGTAGTAGAGGTCGCCGTCCTTGCCCACATCATAGACTGCGACGACGTTGGGGTGGACCAGGTTGGCGGCGGCGCGGGCCTCCCGCTGAAAGCGAGCCACAAAGGCGGTGTCGTTGCTGTACTCCTCGCGCAACACCTTGACCGCCACCGGCCGGCCCAGCACGCGGTCGCGCCCCCGATAGACCAGGGCCATCCCCCCCTGGCCGATCAGTTCTTCCAGTTCGTAACGGTTTCCCAATACCTGGCCGATCATCTTCCCGTCCTTTCAGATTTACCCGGCGACATTGTACCCCAGGCGCAGGGTCCTGTCAATAGCCCTGCTGAGGTGGCCCAGGGCTGGTAAGTCGTTCAGTTGGGGGCACACCGGGTCCGGACCTCTCTACAATAATCGCCGGGCGAGGGGTCAACCTTGTGGCCGGCACGCAAATTTCAATTTCCTGCGCGAATGTGTCCATAAGCGGAAGAAGGGTTTCCGAAAACCGGCAGTGCTTTGTCAAAAAGTTGCACGTTTAAAG
>FWPU01005006.1_pt1 | contig 29709 bp, 27 predicted proteins | sample 2228361 | NCBI WGS metagenome assembly FWPU01 (sample SAMEA103939777, study PRJEB20133) | metagenome | reverse complement strand
GACAATTATACCACGGGTCCCCGGATTTGTCAATTTTTATCATACTTATCATACTAATTGACAAGCTTGCACTTCTGTGCTATAATTCCCATTGGTATGTCGGCCGCTTGGCTGGCCGGCAGCGCAGACGGACCTCATCTTTCGAAGGAGTACTGGTTTGACGATGAACGGGGATTTGGTGATCAAGAACTTGCACGTCAATGTGGAAGGCAAGCCCATCCTGAAAGGCGTGGACCTGACGGTGCACAAGGGCAAGATTCACGCCTTGATGGGACCCAACGGTTCCGGCAAGAGCACCCTGGCTTACACCCTCATGGGCCACCCCAAGTACGAGGTGACGGAGGGCGAGATCCTTTTCAAGGGCGTCAACCTCCTGGATTTGGACCCTGATGAGCGGGCCAGGATGGGGGTCTTTCTGGCTTTTCAATATCCGGTAGCCATCCCGGGTGTGAGCGTGGCTAACTTCCTCAGGTCGGCCATCAACGCGCGGCGGCTGAGCGGCAACGGCGGCAAGGCCATCTCCGTGCCCGAGTTCCGCAAGCTCTTGATGGAGAAGATGAAGCTGCTGGAGATGGACCCGTCCTTCGCCGGCCGCTACCTGAACGAAGGGTTCTCCGGCGGCGAGAAGAAGCGCGCCGAGATCCTGCAACTGGCAGTGCTCCAGCCGGAGATCGCCATCCTGGACGAGACGGACTCCGGGCTGGACATCGACGCTCTGCGCATCGTGGCCAGCGGCGTCAAGGCCGTGGCCGGCCCCGACATGGGCATACTCATCATCACCCACTACCAGCGCATCCTCAACTACATAGAGCCCGACTACGTGCACGTGATGCTCAACGGGCGCATCGTGCTGTCAGGTGGGGATGACCTGGCGCACGAGCTGGAGCAGCGCGGCTACGACTGGGTGCGGGAGGAGTTCGGGAATGGCAACGCCGGTTAAGCAGGCCAGGGTGCCGGTCGCCCTACAGGAGACCGGCTTCGCACAAACCATGGTAGAAGCTCTCTCCGCCGCCCACGACGAGCCAGCCTGGATGCGGCAGCGCCGCCTGGAGGCCTGGGCCGCTTACGAGGGAAGTGCCCTCCCTTTCTGGAGGCACACGCCGCTGGATGGGCTGAACCTGGAGGAGTTTCGGACCCACCTGGAGCCTGAAGAGGCCGGATGGCCGGAGGAACTTCAGGCTTTGATCGCGACTGAGGAAGGGCGGGGGGGCGTGTTCGTTCAACGCAACACCACCCCGGCCTTCCAGGAGCTGTCGCCGGACCTGGCCGCGCAGGGCGTGATCCTCACGGACCTGCACAGCGCGGTGCGCGAGTACCCGGACCTGATGCAGCGCTACTTCATGACAGAGGCGGTTCCGCCCACCCAAGGCAAGTTCGAGGCGCTGCATGGCGCCTTGTGGGGTGGCGGGCTGTTCCTGTACGTGCCGCGCAATGTCAACGTAGAACTGCCGGTGCTCACCACCTTCTGGGTGGATGAGGGCGGCCTGGCCACATTCCCCCACGTGCTCATCGTGGCTGAGGAGGGCAGCAGCATCACGTGCATCGAGGAGTGCCGCTCTCCTGATGGGCTGGCGGAGCGCAACCTGGTAGCAGGCGTGGTGGAGGTGCACGTGGGGCCTGGGGCCCAGGTGCGCTACATCGCCCTGCAGGACTGGGCGACGAACGCTTGGAACTTCACCACGTATCGCGCCCTGTGCCAGCGGGACGGATTCATCAGCTGGACCTTTGGCGTCACTGGCGGCGGGCTGTCGCGGACCTTCGTGGAAAGCCGGCTGGTCGGTGATGGCTCGGGCACCGAGCTGCTGGGTGCATACCTGATCGGCGAGAGCCAGCACCTGGAGATGGACACGGTGATGAATCACCTGGGCCGGTTCACCACGGGCGACCTGCTGTTCAAGGGGGTGTTGAAAGAGCGGGCGCGGGCGGTGTTCCAGGGACTCATCAAGATTCACCCGGGCGCCCAGGACACCAACGCCTACCTGTCCGATCAGACGCTGCTCCTGAGCGATGAGGCCCGGGCCGACTCCATCCCGAGCCTGGAGATCGAGGCCAACGAAGTACGCGCCTCCCACGGCGCCACGGTGAGCCAGATTGACGAGGACCAGATCTTCTACCTGATGACCCGTGGCCTTTCGCGGCCCGAAGCGGTGCGTATCATCGTGATGGGCTTCATGCAGCCGGTCATGGACCGTGTGCCCCTGGAAAGCGTGGTAGAAAAGCTGCACGCTGCCCTGGACCGCAAGATGGCCACCGGCCTCGGCGAGTAGCAGCCAGGTTTGCGGTGCGCGATTCACCGCGCCCAGGGAAGCTGCAAGGCGAAAGACATGAACACTGCAAACCCGGTTTCCACAGTCAAGGGACCCACAGCGCTGGACGTTGAGGCCATCCGGCGGGACTTTCCCATCCTCCAGCGGGAGGTGAACGGCCGGCCGCTGGTGTACCTGGACAGCGCCGCCACTTCCCAGAAGCCGGAGGTCGTCATCCAGGCCATGGACCATTACTACCGCTGGTACAACGCCAACGTCCATCGCGGCATCCACAAGCTGAGCGAGGAAGCGACGACGGCGTACGAGGAGGCCCGGGCCAAGGTGGCGCGCTTCATCGGCGCGCGCAGTGCTAGGGAGTGCATCTTCGTGCGCAACACCACCGAGGGCATCAACCTGGTGGCCTACGCTTGGGGTCGGAAGCACATCGGCCCGGGGGACGAGATCCTGCTCAGCGAGATGGAGCACCACAGCAACCTGGTGCCCTGGCAGCGTTTGGCGGAGGAGAAGGGGGCCCGGCTGCGCTTCATCCCGGTGACCGACGACGGCTATCTGGACCTGAGCCGGCTTGACGACCTGCTGACCGAGTGCACGCGCCTGGTGGCCATCATCCACATGTCCAACGTGCTGGGAACCATCAACCCGGTGGAGGAGATCATCCGTGCGGCCCACGAGCGCGGCGCCCTGGTGCTGGTTGACGGCGCCCAGAGCGTGCCGCACTTCCCGGTCAACGTCCAGAAGCTCGACTGCGACTTCCTGGCCTTCTCCGGGCACAAGATGTGCGGTCCCACCGGCAGCGGCGTGCTCTATGGCAAACGCCACCTCCTGGAGGAGATGGACCCCTTCATGGGCGGGGGCGACATGATCAAAGAGGTCCACCTGTACGAGTCGCGCTGGAACGACGTGCCCTGGAAGTTCGAGGCCGGCACGCCCAGCATCGTAGAAGGCATCGCCCTCGGTGTGGCCGTGGACTACCTGAGCGCCGTGGGGATGGAAGCCATCCACGAGCACGAGCAGCATCTGACTCACCACGGGCTGGAGCGCCTGAGCAGCGTCAAAGGGGTGAAGATCTACGGCCCGCGTTCCGCCGAGGACAAGGGTGGCGTCATCACCTTCACCGTCGAAGGCATCCACCCACACGACCTGGCCACCATGCTGGACAGTGCAGGGGTGGCCATTCGCGCCGGCCATCACTGCGCCATGCCGCTCCACGAGCGGTACGGCATCCCGGCTTCCGCCCGGGCCAGCTTTTACCTTTACACAACTTTCCAGGAGATTGACGCCCTGGTTGAGGCCCTGGAACAGGCCAAGGCAGTGTTTGGCGTCTGAGTGAGAGGATCATGGACGATCTCTACCGCGAAAACATCCTGGACCACTATCGCAATCCGCGCAACTACGGCGAACTGGAGGACCCGGACATCTCTCACGAGGAGTACAACCCGCTGTGCGGGGATCGCATCACCATCCAGCTCAAGGTCAACGCTGACGACGTGGTCGAAGCCGTGCGCTTTCACGGCCACGGCTGCGCCATCAGCCAGGCATCAGCCTCCATGCTGACCGAGATGATCGAAGGGATGAGGTTAGATGAGGTCAAGAAGATAACCAAAGAGGACGTGCTGGAGATGCTGGGCATACCGATTGGTCCGGTTCGCCTGAAATGCGCGCTGCTGTCGCTAAAGGCGCTGAAGGCCGGTGTGTACGGCATTGACCTGTGGAAGGAATTGGAAGCAGTTGAAGCCGGCGTTGAGGATGGGGCATCCTTGACTGCGCTGCAGTAGGAGAAGGAACATGGCTAACAAGAACGATGTGTTTGACATTGATTTGACGAAGTACGGGTTTCGCGACCCTGAGCAGTACACATACAAATCCAAGAAGGGGCTCTCGCGGGAGGTCGTGGAGGAGATTTCGTGGATCAAGGGGGAGCCGGATTGGATGCGAGAGCGCCGGCTGCGGGCGCTGGATATTTTCTGGCAGAAGCCCATGCCCACCTGGGGCGGTGACCTGAGCGAGCTGAACTTCGACGAGATCTACTACTACGTGCGCCCCGACGACAAGAAGGCCACGAGCTGGGACGACGTGCCGGAGTACATCCGCCGCACGTTCGACAGGCTGGGCATCCCCGAGGCCGAGCGCAAGTTCCTGGCCGGCGTGGGCGCCCAGTACGAGTCCGAGGTGGTCTACCACAACCTCCAGAAGAAGTGGGAGGAGATGGGGGTCATCTTCGTGGACACGGACACGGCGGTGCAGAAGTACCCGGACCTGGTGAAGGAGTACTTCGGCACCGTGGTCCCGGCTGCGGACAACAAGTTCGCGGCGCTAAACACGGCCGTGTGGAGCGGCGGGTCGTTCATATACGTGCCCGAGGGTGTCAACGTGGAGATCCCCCTCCAGGCCTACTTCCGCATCAACGCCGAGAACATCGGCCAGTTCGAGCGCACGCTGATCATTGCCGAGCGCAATAGCAGGGTACATTACATAGAAGGTTGCACAGCGCCTATCTACACGAGCCACTCCCTCCACAGCGCGGTGGTTGAAGTCATCGCCAAGCCGGGCGCCTACGTCCGCTACACCACCATCCAGAACTGGGCCCACAACGTGTACAACCTGGTGACCAAGCGTTCTGTCGCTCAGGAAGAGGCAACCGTGGAGTGGGTGGACGGTAACATCGGCAGCAAGCTGACCATGAAGTACCCGGCCATCTACCTGATGGGCCCACGCGCCAAGGGCGAGGTGCTGTCCATCGCCTTCGCCGGTCGCGGCCAGCACCAGGACGCCGGCGCCAAGGTGATCCACGCCGCACCCCATACCACCTCTACCATCACCTCCAAGTCCATCAGCAAGGATGGCGGCCGGGCCACTTATCGCGGGCTGGCGAAGGTGGTGCGCGGGGCGGTGGATTCCAAGGTCAGTGTGCGCTGCGACGCCCTCATCCTGGACGAGTACTCGCGCTCAGACACCATCCCATACATCGAGGTGGACGAAGACCGGGTGCACCTGGCCCACGAGGCCACGGTGGGCAAGATCGGCGAGGAGCAGCTCTTTTACCTGATGAGCCGCGGCCTCAAAGAATCCGAGGCCATGTCCATGATCGTCATGGGCTTCATGGAGCCCTTCACCAAGGAGCTGCCCCTGGAGTACGCCGTGGAGCTCAACCGGCTGATCCAGCTTGAAATGGAGGGGTCGGTAGGTTAGAGCTGAGGCACCGATAGACCGGGTGACTTCGGGGAACGCAGCATCAAGGGGACTCAGAGGAACTGCAGGAGCCTGTGAGAGCCGAGAGAGTCGAAATCCCTCCAGTTCCCCTGAGTTCCCCCAGGTTCCTTGTTTGTTGGAGGACGCATTGAGTGAATTCGTAACCGTCACGAAGACATCAGAGGTCGCGCCCGGTCGGGTCAAGTACGTCGAGGTGGCCGGTCGGCGCATCGCCCTGTGCAATGTGGACGGCGAGTTCTACGCCATTGACGACGAGTGCACCCACGACGGGGGCCCTCTGGGCCAGGGCCAGTTGGAGGGCTACCACATCGAGTGCCCGCGCCACGGGGCCCGCTTCGACGTGCGCACCGGCGCCGTGGTGGTGCTGCCGGCGGTCCTACCTGTCAACACCTATCGGGTGCGCGTCGTCGGAGACGAGGTGCAGGTGGAGGTACCGTAGATGGCGAGGCCCAAGCCGGGTGACATCGTTCCCTCCCTGCCACAGTTGCCCTTCAGGGGCCAGGGGTGGATCCTGGTCACCTTCTTCAAGTCGGATTGCCCTACCAGCCCCCTGGCTCTGCCTTATGTCGAGCGCATTCACCGGGTGTTCGGCGCCGGGGTTGGCTTCCAGGTTTTGGGAATTTCTCAGGATGACCCTGGGGAGACCCGCGCTTTCGTGGAGCGGGTCGGCGTGACCTTTCCCGTGGAGCACGACGAAGGCTGGGCTATCTCGGCTGCGTGGGAGCTGGAAGCCGTGCCCACGCTGGTTTTGGTGGACGACGAAGGCCGGGTGGTCGCCGGCCACGCCGGCCTCAACAAGGCCGAGTTGAACGCCCTGGCCGCGAAGGTCGCGGAGCACCTTGGCCGAAAGCCCATGGTCGTTGCACCGGAAGACGACGGCGTGCCGGCCTGGCGGCCGGGTTGAAGCTCCCGCCACTTGGGCTAGGTGAGCCCATTTACAGGATAGCTCCAAGCTCACCTGGTGGTGGGCTTTTGCTTTTCCCATCGTCAGTCCCGGATGAGCCCTGGGTGCGAGGATGGGGACTTCGGGCAGGCGAAGCGCTGGCCGGCGGGGTCCTTGCACGTTGTACCTTGGCAAATTGCGCCAGGTGCGCCTCACACCCTAGCGAGCTAGTGGGAACTTGCCGTCGCAGCCCGAGTCTCGTAGAATAGCTTTAGCCTTGGTGTCTCCGCCGCCAACGAGGAGGACCTGCATCATGCTGGCACGAGCACGTGGACTGACAGATAGGCTTATCGAGTTGCGCCGCCAGATCCACATGCACCCGGAACTGGCTTTCCAGGAGGTGGAAACAGCGGCATTGGTGGCCCGGACGCTTCAGGACTTGGGGTTGCGGGTGCACACAGGGGTAGGCGGCACCGGGGTGGTGGCCTATCTAGGCAAGGGGCCTCCGGTGGTGGCTCTACGGGCCGACATGGATGCCCTGCCCCTCGAGGAGGCTAACGATGTTCCTTACCGATCCCGGGTTCCCGGTGTGATGCACGCCTGCGGTCATGATGCCCACGTGGCCATGGTGCTTGGCGCCGCCATGCTGTTGCGAGAGACACCTCCACCTGTGGGTGAGGTGCGCTTCGTTTTCCAGCCAGCGGAAGAGGCCAGCGATGCAGAAGGCAAGAGCGGTGCTTTCCACATGGTAGAGGCGGGGGCTATGGAAGGTGTGGAAGCTCTGATAGGCCTGCATGTTAACTCCAACCTGGACACGGGCAAGATTCGCGTTGGGCCCGGCTATCTCTCCGCTGGGGTGGACACCTTCCACGCCACGGTCATCGGTCGGGGTGGCCATGGCGCCTTCCCTCACCGCGTGGTTGACGCAATCTACCTGACAGCCCAGGTGCTCAACGCCCTGTACGCCATCACTTCTCGCCGCCTGGATCCCACCAAGCCGGCAGTGATCAGCGTGGGCAGCATCCACGGTGGTGAAGCGGACAACGTCTTGCCATCCGAGGTCACCCTCTCCGGCACCATTCGCTTTTTCGAGCCCCAGGTGTGCCAAGACATCAAGAGGGAGCTGGAACGGGCCTTCGGTGTAGCTCGGGCGCTGGGAGGAGATTACCGCCTGGAGTTTGAAAGGGAATACCCGGCCATCCCCGAAGACGCCGAGCTGGCCGGGCTCGTCCAGCAGGTGGGGGAGGACCTGCTGGGTGCGGACAACGTACTGCCGCCGGAACTGGGGATGGGAGCAGAGGACTTCGGTATCCTGGCAGCCGGCGCGAAGGCCACCATGTTCAGCCTGGGCGCGAGAAGCACGGGCAAGGACGCTCCCGGCCACAGCCCCCACTTCGATATTGACGAGCAGGCGCTACCCATTGGCACAGCAATTCTGGCAGCCTCGGCGCTGCGCTATCTGGCGAATGCGGCCAACAGGGATGAGAGATAGAGGGGTCAGTTCCAAATGCAGGTAGCAGGACGCTGGCACGCGAGCAAACCACGCGGGAAGCCCCCCAGTCACCCCGAGCCTAGCCAGGCTCGTCGGACCAGGGCGGTTCAGCCTACCGGCCCGCCTGGGAGGCTGGATCTTCCCGCAGGTAGGCTGCAGCCCTGTGCTGCAGCCTTTTTGTTATGGAACGAAGCACTGTATGGGTCCTCGCCCGCTTACCCACCAGGCGTCTATAAAGAGCCTATCCGGAAACCCCGCTATCCGATGGCGTCCTCGGGCGACGGCAATGCCGTCGCGCACCCCGGGGCGAGGACGCCCCTCATGAGCAGTTTCCGAGGACGCCCCCTCATGAGCGGTTTCCGGATAGGCACCAAGCTCTCAGGAGGAGACGATGCCGAGGCCAGACGTGGTCAGTCCCGTGGCGACGGGAGTAAAGAGACAGGGAACGCGACTTGATGAGGTCTTGCAGGAAATCTACGCCCGTATTGACCAGAGCTTTCCCGAGCACCTGGAGCGTGTGCGGGACTTCCTGCGCCAGCCCAGTGTTTCGGCCCTGGGATTGGGACTGGTGGAAACGGCCGCGATGGTGAAGGCAGCCATCGAAGAAGCCGGTGGCGTTGTGGAACTGGCTGGGCGTCCCCAGGCACCCATTGTCTTCGGCCGGTTCGATCAAGGCAAGCCCAAGACGTTGCTGATGTACGGCATGTACGACGTGCAGCCGGCTGACGAGCATGGCCGTTGGAGTAGCCCGCCTTTTGCCGCTGAAATTCACGAACTGCCAGACCTGGGACCGTGCATCATCGCTCGCGGAGCCCTGAATTCCAAGGCCCCGCTGATGGGCTTCCTCAACACCCTACAGGTCATGACCGAGCTGGATGCTTTGCCCTTGAATCTCAAGCTCACCATCGAGGGCGAGGAAGAGATTGGTAGCCCCACCTTGCCAACCTTCTACCGCGAGAACAAGGAGCGCTTGCGGGCAGATGCTGCCTTTGAGCCCTTCTTCTGTCAAGATCGGCGGGGCAGGCCAGTCGTGAGCCTGGGCGTGAAAGGCATTCTGGCATTGGAACTGGAATGCAAAGGAGGCCAGTGGGGTGGGCCGGCGAAGCGAGCGGTGCATTCCAGCCTGGGAGCCTGGCTGGCCTCTCCGGTTTGGCGGCTGGTCAAGGCTCTGGCTACCCTGGTGGACGAAGATGAGCAGGTCTTGGTAGACGGCTTCTACGCCGACATGGTACCACCCAGCCCGGAGGAAGAAGAGTTGCTGGCACGCCTGGCCCAGGAGCTTGACGAAGAGGCCATTCTCAAAGAGCTGGATGCCCGACGCTTCAAGGGCGATCTACGGGGCGTGGAACTGTTGCGCCGGCTGATGTACTGGCCTTGCCTGAACATCACCGGCATATCCGCAGGATACACGGGTCCCGGTGGCAAGACCATCATTCCCCATCGGGCGAAGGCCAAGCTGGATGTGCGCCTTGTGCCTAACATGGAACCGAACGACATTGCCGCCAAGCTCAAGACCCATTTGACAAAGCACGGCTACACCGAGATAGAGCTACGAACGACAGAGGGATATCCCTGGGCACGCACCCCCCTGCAAGCTCACGTGGTTCAATCCCTTATCCAGGCTTACCGCTATCACGGCTACGAACCCGAGATTCACCCCATGGAGGCCAGCGCTACACCCTACTACTTGTTCACCCGCGTCCTAAACCTGCCCTTTGCCTGGGGTGGATTGGGCCATGGCGGTCGCTCCCACAGCGTAGACGAGTATTGCACAGTGGAAGGTTTGCGGGCTTACGAGAAGTCCTTAGCCACCTTCCTCTGGATGTTCGCAAGTCTTGACAGCGCTCAAGATAATGCCTATAATAGCCATTAAGTGCTTATCCGGAAACCGCTCACGAGGGGCGTCCTCGCCCCGTCCGACGGCGAGGACGCCGTCGGATAGCGGGTTTCCGGATAGGGTCTAACTCAGCACCTGGCTGTCCGCGTTACTAACTGCCGCCGGGGAGGAGGTGATGCGTCAAACGCAAGGGTGCCAGCTACCTCTAAGGTTTCCAGTTCAAGGGTTACCTCAGGTCTCATGGCGGGCGCAGTCAGCCTGGCTGTCCGCTCGCGCCGATAACAGGAGGAGAAAGCGATGAGAGCCTTTAGACGAAGCCTGCTCTGGTTAATGGTAGTACTGGCCGTAGGCGTGATCGTCGCGGCGTGTGCGCCGGCGGCCACCCCGGTGCCACCAGCGCCGACTGAGGTACCCAAGGCGCCGCCTACCGAGATACCCGTGGCAACCCCCACGGCGCCACCTACGGCGACCCCTGTCCCGGCCAAGCCCAAAGTCATTACCATAACCTTCACTCAAGAGCCGGACAACCTCAACCCCTACTACTCAGGCATGTGGTTCGCCTTGACCCTGCGGGACCTGTATCTGGCCAACGGCCTGTTGACTTACAACGACAAGAACGAACCCATCCCGTGGATTGCCAAGGAGATCCCCAGCCTGGAGAACGGCGGCATCTCCCCCGACGGCAAGACCATCACCTTCCACCTCCGGGAGGACGTGAAATGGTCTGACGGAACACCTCTCACGGCCGAGGACTACGTGTTCACCTGGCAGATGGTGATGAGCGATAAGAACACGGTCCAAAGCCGGGACCCCTTCGATGTGTACGTGGAGTCTGTAGAGGCGCCGGATCCCTATACCCTCGTCGTCAAGTTCAAGGAACCGTACGCTCCCTGGCAGGCCACAATCTTCACCAACGTGTACTCAACTAACGCGCTGCCCAAACACATCCTGGAGCCGGTGTTCGAACAGGAAGGCACGTTGGACAACGCAGAGTGGAATCGCAAGCCCACGGTGGGCGTCGGCCCGTTCTTGTTCAAGGAATGGGAATCTGGCAGCCACCTGATCTTCGAAGCCAACCCCGACTTCTGGCTAGGGAAGCCCAAGGTGGACCAGATTTTCATCCGCATTGTGCCCGACGACGCGGCCCAGGTGGCAGCCATCAAAGCCGGGGACACGGACATCGGGGTGTTCATCAGCTACGCCGACATCCCGGACCTTATGGCCCTGGGCACAGTGGACCTGCCCAAGGTACCGTCGGGCTACAAGGAGGGCTGGTGGTTCAACCTGAGCACTCGGGATGATATGACCAAAGGGCATCCGGCCCTGCAAGATGTCCGGGTACGCCGAGCTATCGTCATGGCCGTGGACCGGGAGAAGATCACCCGCGATCTGCTTTACGGCATGACAAAGCCGGTGCCCTCTTTCTGGGATCCCCCGTACATGGACCCCGGTCTGGAGCTGATCCCCTATGACCCTGAGGGTGCCAAGCGACTGCTGGACGAGGCCGGGTGGAAGGTGGGCCCTGACGGCATCCGCGAAAAGGATGGGGTCAAACTAAAGCTGCGCTACGTCACCACCACGCGAGAGGTGCGCAAGAACACCCAGGTGATCGTGCAGCAGATGTGGCGCGAGGTGGGCATCGACAGCGAACTGATCAACCACTCGCCTGACATCATGTGGAACAGCTACGGTGATGGCGGGCCACTGGCCACGGGTCAATACGACATCTGCGAGTACTCGTCGAACCCTGCTTTCCCGGATCCGGACACCCCTCAGTGGCTGTGCAAGGAGATCCCGTCAGACGAGAACCCCGCCGGCATCAACTGGCAGTTCCTGTGCGACCAGGAACTGGACGCTTTGTTCAACCAGGCCAAGACCACGGTGGATCCGCAGGCACGCATCAAGCTATTCAACCAGATCTCCAAGATCATCCACGACCGGGTTTACTGGGTCAGCATGTGGGATGATCCTGATATCTGGTCAGTCAGCAAGAAGCTGAGGAATGTACGCTTCTCCGGAGCTACGCCTTTCTGGAATGCGCACGAGTGGGACAAGGTCGAATAGCCCCAGGGACCGGGGCAGGGGTTGCGCCCCTGCCCCGGTTTGCATTAGTGGGGAACCATGAGTCGCTATATCGTCAGACGCCTGCTACAAGCTGTGCCCTTGCTCCTCATAATTAGCCTCCTGCTATTCGTGCTCATGCAGGAGATGGGCGATCCTTTGGCCACCTTTGGCGGGCGCAAGGTGATCCGCTCCGAGGACCGCGTCCGGCTCACCCGCCAACTGGGCCTGGACCAACCCATATGGGTGCAGTACGTCGTATGGTTGGTGGGTAACGACTGGATGCCCATAGACCTGGACGGCGATGGGGTGGCGGAATCGCGGGGTACACGCAGGGGGGCCCTGCGCGGAGACTTTGGTACCTCCTTCGTCACCCGCCGGCCTGTATTCGACATGATCCTAGAACGCATTCCGAATACTTTGATCCTCATGGGCACGGCCCAGGTGGTCATCCTTGTGGCCTCGTTGCTTATCGGCATTACCTCTGCCTTGAAACAGTACTCTGTGTACGACCACATAGTCACAGGCCTTTCCTTCGTCGGGTATTCCATGCCCATTCCCCTGCTGGCCATTGGGCTGATGTACCTCTTTGCAGTCAATTTCAAGCGCTGGGGGTTGCCATACTTCCCCACGGTGGGGATGTTCGATCCGGCCGTCGGCAAGAGCATCCCGCAGCTTATTTGGCACATGGTCTTGCCTGTCACCGCCCTTTCCGTGATCAGCATCGCAGCCTACGGCCGCTACATCCGCGCCAGCATGCTGGAGGTTATCAACCAAGACTATATTCGCACCGCCCGGGCTAAGGGGCTGGAGGAAAGGACCATACTGGTGCGGCACGCCCTCAAGAACGCCGCTCTACCTCTGGTGACCCTCGTGGGGCTGGACCTGCCCCTGCTCCTGGGCGGGGCCATAGTGACGGAGGGCATCTTTGCCTGGCCCGGCATGGGTCGCCTGTTCATTGACCATACCACCCGGTCGGACTTCCCGGTTCTCATGGGCATCCTGATGATGATCTCTACTGCCGTTGTGATCTTCCAGCTCATCACCGACATCGTCTACACGTTTCTGGACCCACGCATTCGTTACGAGTAAAGGACCATGGCGGCAACAGCTTCAACTGCGAGAGTCACAGGAGCAAGAGTCGTAGAACGCCCGGCCATGTCACCAAGACAACTGGCCTGGCTCCGCTTCCGGCGGCACAGAATGGCCATGCTTGGCCTCTTCTTGCTCAGCGCTGTTATTCTCTACATAGTTATCGGCTCACTGGTCTTCAGCGAGGAATACGCCAACCACAGCGACACCGGCATCCGGCTGCAAGGCCCCTCGAGGGCACACCCCTTCGGGACCGACGTGGTGGGGCGCGACATCCTGGCACGCACCGTGTACGGGGGGCAAGTTTCCCTCTTCATCGGGCTGGCAGCCGTGCTCGTGTCCCTCACCGTGGGGACGCTGGTAGGGGCTTTTGCGGGCTACTACGGTGGTCTGGTGGATTCGGTATTGATGCGTTTCACAGAAGCCATGATGAGCATACCCCAGCTATTCCTCCTCATTGTGGCTTCCAAGTACCTGGCTCACAGGGTGCATAACTTCACCTTTGTAGGGCGCACTTTCAGCGGGAGCGTCATAGTCATCATCGTCATCATCGGCCTGACGAGCTGGATGTACCTGGCTCGCATCGTGCGCGCCGGCTTTCTGTCGTTGAAGGAACGGGAATTTGTGGCTGCCGCCCGCTGTGTGGGAGTGTCGGACCGAACTATCATCTTTCGGCACATCTTGCCCAACACCGTGGCCCCCATCGTGGTGGCCAGCACCCTGGGGGTGGCCAACGCCATCATCAACGAGGCGTATATCAGCTTCCTGGGTCTGGGCGTGCGCCAGCCTACGGCCACCTGGGGCAACATGCTGGAGGACGCTTACCGCTATCTGGAGACCGCACCACAACTGTGGGTCTTCCCCGGGTTGCTCATCCTGCTCACCGTCCTGAGCATCAATTTCGTGGGCGACGGTCTGCGTGACGCCCTGGACCCGTACATGCAGGTATAGTCACGGGGAAAGCAGGGGGAAATCGGCATGGGGGCTTTTGAGCTGGTAATCGCGAACGGCAAGCTCATAGATGGCTGTGGCAACCCGTGGTTCTGGGGTGACCTGGCCATCCAGGATGGCAGGATCGTGGAGATCGCTCCCGCCGGTACCCTTCGGGGACACCGGGTCATTGACGTCGGTGGTCGCTTCGTGGCACCTGGATTCGTTGACATCCACACCCACTCGGATCTCACCCTCTTGGTGAATCGCCGCGCCGAGAGCGCGGTCCGGCAAGGCGCCACCACCCATGTCATCGGCAACTGCGGCATGTCCCCAGCCCCTGTCAGCGACGATCACCTCTCGGAAATGCAAACCTTCTGGGGGCGCATCTCCTACCAGCCTGAAGTCACCTGGTCCTGGCGCACCTACGGTGAGTACCTGGAGACGCTGGAGAGAGATGGGTTGGCCATCAACGTCGCTTCCCTGGCCGGGCACGCCGCCCTGCGCATGGCTGTCATGGGCCTGGAGGACCGCCGCCCGAGCTCGTCCGAGCTGGTGCGCATGCAGGAACTCCTAGCAGAAGCCATGGAGGCGGGAGCCTTCGGCCTGTCAACAGGGCTGGTGTACCCACCCGGCTGCTTCGCCGATACCGAGGAGATCATCTCCCTCTGCCAGGTGGTGGCCCGCTACCGCGGCCTGTACGCCTCCCACGTCCGAGGTGAACGTGAGACCATCCTGGAGGCCGTGGCCGAGGCCATCCGCATCGGACGGGAGGCCGGCGTGCCGGTGCAGATCTCCCACAATGCACCCAAGTTCGGAGCCCCTTGCGACGCCACCGCCAACTTGAGACTAGTGGAAGAAGCTCGGGCACGCGGTCAGGACGTGACGGTGGACAACGATGTACACACCGATCTGGGGCCGCCTTTGACCAGCGGCCTGCCTCAGCACATTCAGGACCTCCCGGTCTCTGAGATCGTGGGCCTCCTCCAGAACCCCGAGACCCGCCGTCAGATCCGCGAAGACATCATCCTGGACCGCCGGCCGGCCTTCGGACCTGCGGGACTCCTCAAGCACGGCCAATGGCATCGGATCACCATCCTGCACGCGCCCAACACCCCTAAGGCCATCGGCAAGACGCTAGAGGCGATTGCCCATCAGCGTGGTCAGGACCCCTTCGAGGTCTACTTCGACCTGATCGTGGAAAATGGCCACGACGCTGAGGCCATCTTCGATTACATCGACGAGGCTAACATCCGCATCTTGCTCCAGCACCCGCTGGTCATGATCTGCTCCGACGGTCAGGCTTTGGCTCCTTATGGCTTCCTCAACGACCCGTCCCCCTACTCGCCGTGCAGCTACGGCGAGTTTCCCGGCGTGCTGGAGCGCTACGTGCGCGATGAACCGGTGTTGACCCTTGAAGAGGCTATTCGCAAGATGACCTCGTTCCCGGCCCAGCGCTTGGCGCTGATGGATCGGGGTACGCTCCGCCCTGGAGCCTGGGCCGATGTCGTCGTCTTCGATCTGGAACGAGTGCGTGACCGGGCCACCAATCTATTCCCTCACACCTACCCCTTCGAGAACTACCCTCACGGCTACCCTGAAGGGATTGACTACGTCTTCGTAAACGGCGTCCCTGTGGTCGAGGGAGGGGAGCACACAGGCGCACTGCCGGGCACGGTCCTGAGACATCCTCGACAAGCGCGATAGACACGATAAAGAGAGACCTAGAGATGACCGAAGTGATCGAAGAAGGTTTGATGAAAGCCCGAGTCGAAAGAGACTCCCTGGGCGAGGTGACCGTCCCCGCCGACGCCCTCTACGGCGCCCACACCCAGCGCGCGGTGGAGAATTTCCCTATCAGCGGCATCCGCTTCCCCCGACCCTTCATTCGTGCCCTGGGCCTGATCAAGGCCGCTGCTGCAAAAGTCAATCGGGACCTAGGCCTCCTAGATGAAACTCTGGCTGAGGCCATCATCCAGGCTGCCCAGGAGGTGGCAGAAGGTCGCTGGGACGATCAGTTCCCGGTTGACGTCTTCCAGACCGGCTCCGGCACCTCCACCAACATGAACGCCAACGAGGTCATTGCCAACCGCGCCATCCAGCTCCTGGGCGGGCAGATCGGCTCGCGGGACCCGGTCCACCCCAACGATCACGTGAACATGGGGCAGTCCTCCAACGACGTCATCCCCACAGCCATCCATGTGGCTGCCTGTCTGGAGGTGCAGGAGTCGCTGCTCCCCGCCCTACGACATCTGCATGCGGCGTTGGAGGAGAAGGCGATGGAGCTCGATGACGTGGTGAAGACGGGGCGGACCCACCTCATGGACGCCATGCCCATCCGTATGGGTCAGGAGTTCTCAGGCTACGCCGCCCAGATCGCCGGGGGCATCCGGCGGGTGGAGGCGGTGCTCCCGCGCCTGGCGGAGCTGGCCGTCGGGGGGACAGCCGTGGGCACCGGGGTGAACGCCCATCCGCAGTTCGGCCGGCGCGTCGCCGCGGCCCTGGCCGAGGCTACGGGGGTCCCCTTCCGCGAGGCGCAGAACCACTTCGCAGCCCAGGCGGCCATGGACACCGCGGTGGAGCTGAGCGGGCAACTCAAGACCCTGGCGGTCTCCTTGATGAAAATCGCCAACGACCTGCGCTGGATGGGCTCGGGGCCGCAAGCCGGCCTGGGGGAGATCAACCTGCCGGCGCTCCAGCCCGGCTCCTCCATCATGCCCGGCAAGGTCAACCCCGTCATCCCCGAGGCAGTGACCATGGTCTGCGCTCAGGTCATGGGCAACGACGTGACCATCACCATCGCCGGCCAGTCCGGCAACTTCGAGCTCAACGTCATGCTCCCCGTCATCGCCCACAACCTGCTCCAGTCCGTGCAGCTGCTGGCCAGAGCTGCCACGCTCCTGGCCGACAAGGCCATCCGGGGGCTCATCGTCAACCGGGAGCACATTGCCGCGCTGGTGGGGCGTAATCCCATCCTGGTCACGGCTCTCAACCCCGTCATCGGCTACGACCGGGCCGCCGAGATCGCCAAGCGCGCCTACGCCGAGAACCGCCCCGTGCGCGACGTGGCCCGGGAGATGACTGGCCTGAGCCAGGAGGAACTGGACCGCCTGCTGGACCCACGGCGGCTGACGGAGCCCGGTTAGCGCTCGAGCCTACGCCGAAAGCCCTGATGGGGTTCGTTAGCAAGACAAAGAAACTATTTCGTCTCTTAATTTGACAAATCCCCCAGAGTGTACTACAATATCAGAGCAGTGGACGGGAGGCTCTTGCCCGACGGCACGAGCCTCTCTTGCTGAATCAAGTATGCACTAAGGAGGACCAGATGACCACCCTTAAAGTCGGCGATGTGGCGCCGGACTTCACCCTCAAAGGCCACGATGATCAGGAGTACACCCTTAGCGCCTTCCGAGGTCAGCCCGTCGTGCTGGCATTCTACCCACTGGACTTCAGTCCGGTCTGCACGGATGAGCACGCCTGTTTTGTGCGAGACATGGCCCGGCTCAACGCCCTGAACGCCCGGGTGTTCGGCATCAGTGTGGACAGCCTGTGGGCCCACAAGGCCTTTGCCCGACAGCAGGGCATCACCTACCCGCTGCTGTCGGACTTCCAGCCCCGTGGTGAGGTGGCGAGCAAGTATGGAGCCTTTCTCGAGGAGGCAGGCATCGCCGCCCGCACCACCTTCGTGATCGATCCCAACGGGCGCATCGCCTTCGTACAGCAAAACCAGATCGGACAGGTGCCGGACATGGGTGAGATCATCACCGCACTCGAGCAACTGTCCTAGAGAATTATCAAACCTTTCGCAAAAGGAGCAGACGAAATGGCACACACACTTCCCGACCTTCCCTACTCGTATGATGCTTTGGAACCCTACATTGATGCGCGGACGATGGAAATCCATCACTCAAAGCATCACAACGGCTACGTCAGCAACCTGAACGCCGCCCTGGAGAAGTATCCCGAGCTGTTGGACCTGCCGGTCGAGACGCTGCTGCGCAACATCAACAGCGTCCCCGAGGACATCCGCACGGCAGTCCGCAACAACGGTGGCGGCCACGCCAACCACAGCCTGTTCTGGACCGTCATGGGGCCGAACGCCGGTGGCGCTCCGACAGGTGAGCTGGCCGCGGCCATTGAGCAGGCCTTCGGTTCGTTTGACGCCTTCAAGGACCTGTTCTCCAAGGCAGCCGCCACGCGCTTTGGCAGCGGCTGGGCCTGGCTGGTGGTGGACGGCTTCGGCAAGCTGGCCGTGTACTCGACGGCCAACCAGGACAGCCCCTACATGGACGGTCACACGCCCATTCTGGGGCTGGACGTGTGGGAGCACGCTTACTACCTCAAGTACCAGAACCGCCGGCCCGAGTACATCAGCAACTGGTGGAACGCGGTCAACTGGGAGGCGGTGGCGGAGCGCTACGCTAAGGCCAAGGCAGGCAGCTAAGAGCCTATCCGGAAACCGCTCAGGAGGGGGCATCCGCGCCCCGGGGTGCGCGACGGCATTGCCGTCGCCCGAGGACGCCGTCGGCTAAGGGATCTTCCGGATAGGCTCTAACAAGACCGGGTCGCCGGCCTGGAACATACAGGCGGAGGTGGGGAGATGTCAGACGACACAAATCGCAGCAAAGCCCCATCTCCGCCTTTTTCTCTGCCCGCAGCTCCCAAACTACCACGAAGGCCAGTAAGGCGGGTTGGCAACGGGGTGGAGGTTGCACCCCTCCCAAACCCTCCCCCAACAGGGGCAAGGCCAAGGTGAGGGTCTGACCAGGGGACCGCGGTAGCTTGCCAAACCAGCGCATCGGTGGTAGCATTAGCCCCGTGAGGGCAGCGAAGAGCGTGCCCCACGTCCTAACGACGCGGATTTGGGCTTGAACCCTTTGGAGGTGGAACATGAGCGTGGAAAGCGTCCAGGAGAAGGTACAAGTGAAAACCCGGCACGCGGCCCTGGGCCTGACCGACGAGGATGTGCTAGGGATGTACGAGACCATGGTGCTGTCGCGCGCCCTGGACGAGCGTATGTGGGTCCTGCAGCGGGCCGGCAAGGCCGCCTTCGTCATCTCCGGTCAAGGCCATGAGGGAGCCCAGGTAGGCGCCGCCTGGACCCTGAGGCCGGGCCACGACTTCCTCCACCCGTACTACCGGGATCTGGCCATGTGCCTGGTGCTGGGGATGACCCCCCGTGAGGTGATGCTGAGCCTGCTGGCCAAGGCGGAGGACCCCACCAGTGGTGGCCGGCAGATGCCCGGGCACTGGGGCCACGCCAAGCTCAAGATCATCACCGGATCCAGCCCCGTGGGCACCCAGATCCCCCAGGCGGCCGGTCTGGCCCTGGCCTCGAAGATACGTGGCGAGGATGCCGTGACCCTGGTGTCCTTCGGCGAGGGGGCGAGCAGCACCGGCGACTTCCACGAGGGGCTGAACTTTGCTGGCATCCACAAGCTGCCGGTGGTCTTCTTCTGCGAGAACAACCAGTACGCCATCTCCGTGTCCCTGGACAAGCAGGTGGCGGGCCAGAGCGTGGCCGGCCGGGCCGTGGCCTACGGCTTCCCTGGCGTCCAGGTGGACGGCATGGATGTGCTCTCGGTCTACCAGACAGTGCGGGAGGCGGTGGATCGTGCCCGGCGCGGCGAAGGCCCCACCCTGGTGGAGGCTTTGGTGTACCGCTTCGTGCCCCACTCCAGCGACGACCGCGACACCCTTTACCGCACCCGGGAGGAAGTCGAAGCCTGGCGCCAGCGCGACCCCATCAACGTGCTGGACAGATATCTGCGCGAGATCAGCCTCCTGACCGACGAGCTGGAGGCGCAGATCCAGGCCCGCGTGAAGGCCCAGGTGGACGACGCCACAGACTACGCCGAGGCCGCACCGTACCCCCGGGTCGAGGACCTGATGAAGCACGTGTACGCCGAGAGGGGAGGTTAGCCATGGCGGTCAAGAACATCATCGAGACGATTCGAGACACCCTCCATGAGGAGATGGCCCGGGACGAGCGGGTCATCGTCCTGGGCGAGGATGTGGGCCAGCGCGGAGGCGTGTTCGGCGCCACCCAGGGCCTGTACGAGGCCTTTGGCGAGGCCCGGGTGATTGACACCCCCCTGGCCGAGGCTGCCATCATCGGCGTGGCCATCGGCGCGGCCCTCAACGGGATGCGCCCCGTGGCCGAGATCCAGTTCGCCGATTTCATCCAGCCGGCCTTCGAGCAGATCGTCAACGAGGCTTCCAAGATCCGGTACCGTTCCAACGGCGCCTTCGCCTGCCCCATCGTCATCCGCGCGCCGTACGGTGGCGGCGTCCACGGCGCCCTGTATCACTCCCAGAGCATCGAGGCCTTCTTCGCCCACGTCCCTGGCCTGAAGGTCGTCGCGCCGGCCACACCCTACGACGTCAAGGGCCTGCTCAAGGCCGCCATCCGCAACGATGACCCCGTGCTGTTCCTGGAGCATAAGAAGACCTACCGCCTGATCAAGGGCGAGGTGCCGGATGAGGACTACACCGTGCCCATTGGGACGGCGGCGGTGCGCCGCGAGGGAAGCGACTTGAGCGTCTACGCCTACGGGCTGATGCTCCACTATTGCCTGGAAGCCGCCGAGGCCGTGAGCGACGAGGGGATTGACGTGGAGGTGGTGGACCTGCGGAGCCTCCAACCGCTGGACGAGGAGACCGTGCTGGAATCGGTGCGCAAGACGGGCAAGGCTCTCATCGTTTACGAGGACAACGATTTCATGGGCTACGGAGCCGAGGTGGCTGCCCTCATCGCGGAGAAGGCTTTTGAGTACCTGGATGGCCCGGTCACCCGGCTGGCCGGCCCCTTCGTGCCGGCCATGCCCTACAGCCCGCCACTGGAGGCGGCCTTCATGCTCAACCCGGAGAAGATCGCCGCCGCCATCCGGGACCTGGCGGCCTATTGAGAGAACACAAAGAAAGACCCGAGATCAGCTCCCTGTTCTTTGTTTTGCTTCTCTGTTCTGGAGGTAACAGATGGCTACGGAGATCAAGATGCCTCAACTGGGCGAGAGCGTGGTCGAAGGTATCATCGGCAAGTGGCTCAAGAAGGTGGGTGACCGGGTGGAGAAGTACGAGCCGCTGCTGGAGGTGATCACCGACAAGGTGGACTCGGAGATCCCGTCGCCGGCCGAGGGGGTGCTGCTCAAGATCCTGGTCCCCGAAGGGGAGACGGTCAAGGCCGGCACCGTCATCGCCCTGCTGGGTGAAGAAGGAGAAGAGGAAGTCACACCTAGCCCGGCACCGGCACCCGCTGAGGAGGCGGAGGCCAGGCCGCGCCGACCGCCCCGCATATCTCCCGTGGTGGCGCGCATCGCCACCGAGCACGACGTGGCCCTCAGCCAGGTGAAAGGCACCGGCCGGGGTGGCCGGGTGACCAAGAAGGACATCCTGCGCTTCATCGAGGAGCGCGAGAAGGCAGCGCCGGCTCCGGCCAGGCCGCCGGAGGCACCGCCCCCCGTACCCGGCGAGGTCATCCAACTGACCCCCATGCGGCGGACCATCGCCGAGCACATGGTGCGCAGCAAGCACACGGCACCCCACGTGACCACAGTGATGGAGGTGGACATGAGCCGGGTGGTGGCCTTCCGCGAGGGGCACAAGGAGGAGTTTCGCCGCCGTGAGGGCTTCAACCTGACCTACACGCCCTTCTTCGTGCAGGCGGTGGTGGCTGGCCTGAAGGCCGTCCCCATTGTCAACTCCACCTTCACCGAGGAAGGCATCGTGGTCAAGAAGGAGATCAACATCGGAGTGGCTGTGGCTGTGGAAGAGGGGCTCATCGTGCCGGTCATCAAGCACGCTGACGAGAAGAGCCTGCTCAAGCTGGCCCGGGAGGTCAACGACCTGGCCACGCGGGCGCGGGAGAAGCGCCTGTCCCCCGACGATGTGCAGGGTGGCACCTTCACCATCACCAATCACGGCGTGGGCGGCAGCCTCCTCGCCACGCCCATCATCAACCAGCCCCAGGCGGCCATCCTGGGCGTCGGAGCCATCACCAAACGCGTGGTGGTCGTGGACGACGCCATCGCCATCCGGCCTATGTGCTTCCTGAGCCTGACCTTCGATCACCGGGTGCTGGACGGGGCCGTGGCCGACCGCTTCCTGGCCCGCGTGAAGGACTATTTGGAGAACTTCAGGGGAGAACTGTAAGGGGACGGAGGGGCGAGTTCCTCAGAGTTCCCCGAGTTCCACCGAGATCCGTCAGGCACTTCGGGGAACCCGGAGGAACTAATAGAGACTCCCTCGGGGGTTGCTACTCTTCATAGCGCGCGAAGATGACCGAGGCGTTCTGCCCGCCCAGGCCGAAGTTGTTGCTCATGGCGATGTTCACCTGCATCTGCCGGGCCACTTTCGGCACGTAGTCCAGGTCGCACTCCGGATCGGGGTTGTCCAGGTTGATGGTGGGGTGCACCCAGCCGGTCTCGATAGCCTTGATGGTGGCGATGCCCTCCACGGCGCCGGCTGCGCCCCACAGGTGGCCGATCATGGACTTGGTGGAGCTGATAGCCAGGTTGTAGGCGTGCTCGCCGAAGACCTGCTTCATGGCGTTGGTCTCAGCCGGATCGCCTAGGACGGTCGCCGTGCCGTGAGCGTTCACGTAGTCAATGGCCTCTGGGGGAAGTCCTGCGCGCCTGAGAGCAGCGCGCATCGCCCGGGCTGCCCCTGAGCCCGTGGGGTCCGGCGCAATGAGATGATAAGCGTCATTCGAAGCGCCGTAACCCAGCACCTCGCAGTAGATCTTGGCGCCACGACGCTTGGCGTGGGCCAGGCTCTCCAGCACGATGATCCCGCAGCCCTCACCCCCCACGAAGCCATCCCGATCGCGGTCGAAAGGCCGGCAGGCCTTCTCCGGCTCCTCGTTGCGCGTCGAGTAGGCGCGGCCAACGCAGAACACCGCCAGCCCCAGCTCGCACATCCCGGCCTCGGTCCCGCCCGTGATGATCACGTCGGCGTCCCCGCGCCGGATCACCTCGGCCGCCTCGCCGATGGCCTGGGTCCCGGCGGCGCACGCCGTGGTCACGGTGTTGTTGTAGCCCAGCAGGCCGTAGGTGTACGCCACCTGATAGGCCGCCAGGTTAGGGGGCATCATCACCACGAAGAAGGGCGAGATGCGCATGCCGCCCTTGGACAGCATCACCCTCACGGCGTTCTCCGTGTCGTCCAGACCGCCGATGGCGCAGCCCAGCAGGACCCCACAGCGCTCCCGGTCCTCTTTCTCCAGGTCCAGGCACGCATCCTGGATGGCCTCCCGGGCCGCGGCCACAGCCAGTTGTGCGAACCGGCTCATCCGGCGGGCCTGCTTGCGATCCATGTAATCGCCGGGATCGAAGCCCCTGATCAGGGCAGCGATCCTGGTGGGATACGCGCTGGTGTCGAACTCCGTGATCAGCTTGACGCCAGAGCGCCCGGCCAGCGCGTTCTCCCAGAACTCGGGGACGCTGTGTCCGATAGGTGTGATGGCACCCAGCCCGGTGACCACAACCCGCTCACCATCGTCCAACTTCTTCCGAGCTGACAAGTCAAAGCTCATGTTCTCTCCCCCACATCACAACTCGTACACCCTGCCCTCGGTAGCTACCTCAACCGGCCCCCCGAAGTGAGCGTGTGCCTCTCGGACCAGCTCATCCCGGTCCAGCTCCTGCCAGACGTGGGTGAGCACCAGACGCCGGGCGCCGGCTGCTCGGGCTACTTCGCCGGCCTCCGCCGGCGTCATGTGCCCCCAATCGCGCTCTGAGCGGGTGGGCATGGTTGCCTCACACAGGAACAAGTCCGCACCTTGCGCCAGGGCCATCAACTCGTCACACGGACCGGTGTCACCGGAATAGGCCACTACCGCGTGACCGTCCGTCACCCGCACCCCCCAGGTGGGTTCATAGTGTCGCATGGGGTGGAACCTCACCGTCAGCGAGCCCAGTCGCAGCCTCGCACCGGGATCGTATTCGCCCACCAAGAGCACATCGGCTAGTCCTGCACCTGCAGGGTCCAACACGCTGAAGAGCCGCTCCAGCTTCACCCGGCCTTTGGGGGGCACGTACACCCGGGGCGGCTCATGTTGGGAGGCTGCCGGGCTGTACCTGAAGCCATAGCGCAGGGGGACCAGGTCCAGCACGTGATCGGCATGCATGTGGGTGATGACCACCGCAGACAACTCCCAGTAGGGCAGATACTTCTGAAGCTGTCCCACCACTCCCGGACCACAGTCCACCAGCAGCGCCGTCTCATGGGTTTCGAACAGGTAGCCGGAGCAGGCACCCCCGGCGTTCGGACACGAAGGGCTGGCACCAACAACAGTGAGTTTCATGTCCCTTCGAAGCCACCCTTATTCGCCCTCGCCATAGGTGAGGCGAGAGTGCTCCTTGGCCATGCAGCGGTCCATGACCACTCGCAGGCCAGCAGCCCTAGCCCGGGCCGCCGCCTCACGGTTGATAACCCTCTCCTGTAGCCACACGGCCGGCGCACCGATGGCGATGGCCTCCTCGATGTGGGGCATGACCTGGGATGGCCGCCGGAAGATGTCCACCACATCCACCTTCTCAGGGATGGAGGCCAGGTCGGGGTAGCTCTTCTCTCCCAGCATCTCGTCCGCCTTGGGGTTGACCGGGATCACCCGGTAGCCGGCCGACTGGAGGTAACGGGCCACGCGATTGCTGGGCCGGGCGGGGTCATCGGACAGACCCACCACGGCAATGATGCGGCTGTTGCGCAGGATGAACTCGATATCCTCCGGCCTGGCGTAGTCTTCGGGTTGCTCGTCTTTGGTCACGTCCCTACCCCTTGTCGCCTGAGGCGCCGGTCAGCGGCCCAATGCGCTCCAGCGGCCACAGGGAGATCCACGCCTTGCCCACGATCAAGTCGGCCGGCAGCATCCCCCAGGTGTGGGAATCGTTGCTGTTCCCGCGATTGTCGCCCAGGACGAAGTACTCATCCGGCCCCACGATTCGTGGACCCCATGAGTACCCAGCGGTCCGGGGCAGGTAGTCTTCCTCCAGAAGCTGATCGTTGATGTACACCCGGCCGTCGCGCACCTCTACCTTCTCCCCCGGCAGGCCAATGATGCGCTTGATGAAGTCCTTGCCGGGTTCATGGGGCGCATGAAACACCACGATGTCCCCCCGCTGCGGTGAGGAGAACCGGTAAGCTAACTTGTTGACCAGCAGCCGCTGGCCGTCCACCAGGGATGGCTCCATGCTGGAACCCTCCACCACGGTGTTCTGGACGGTGTTCTGCAGCACCAGAAATAGGACCACCGCCAGCACCACCGACTCGAGGACATCCCGCAGCACACCCAGCAACAGTCGGCCCCATGAGCGACCCGGCGGGGTCTGGGGTGCGGGCACGTCGCCATGCGACGTGGTCAAGTGCTCGGGCAGGGGATCTTGCATGGTTCTTTGCTCTTGAGAAGAAAGTTATGTAAACGAGAGCTGCACATCAGCCCTCGGCAACTGCGCGCAGGTTGGCTTCCGGCACGGTGATGGGCGTGACGCAGCCGGCACCGATGATAAGCCGGCGGCCTCCCGTCCGGCGCACTGCGTCCGCCATCTGCTCGCGGACGTCCTGGGGAGAGCCCTTGAGCAGCGTCCCCCACTCGTCAATCCCACCCAGGACCGCGCCCCGAAAGCGGACCTGTCCCTCGGCCAGTGACGGCGGCGTGCGCCGGTCGTGCCAGTTGATGATGTCAACCGGATATTCGGCCATCAAGTCGAAGAAGATGTCGAAACCGTGAACGTGAAGCAGCACGAGAGCGGCCTTCTCCACCACCTCGTCCAGCACCATGCGATCGTAGCGGACGCCGAACTCGCGATACTGCGCCTCGGTGAGCGTCCGCGCATTGGCCAGTTGGGTGGCGAAGAAGATCCCATCGGCGCCGGCTTGCAGGCAGGCACGCGCGAAATCCGCTGTGACCTCGGCAATGCGGCTGAGGCCGGCCTTGAGGTCGTCCGGGCGCTCCTGCAGGTCGGTCAGCCACAGGTCGCCTGACAGGTTCTTGGCCGTGGTCAGCGGGCTGAAGATGGTCTGGAAGATGGGCACATCCGGCCCCAGCTCCGCCCGGATGAGCTCTAGCGCCCGCAGCTCGCGTCCCAGCACACCCTGGGTGACGTCGAGCCGGGGCAGCTTATGCCAGTCGGCCGTGGCCTGGACCGGGCGGGAAAGGTACCGCCTGGTGCCCTCTTCGTTGTCACGGTGCTCCAGCCTGGCGCCCCAGGCCTCTGCCGGGTAGCCGCTGGTGGGGGTCACTTTCACCAGGTCGAAGTCGTAACGGCGCTGGAACTCCACCACGGCCGCGGCCAGCCCTTCGGCCGTCTGGTCAATGCGGGGGAAGTGGCGCCACAGCGCCCTGGGCACCTGGTCAACCGGCTCGCCGCAAATGGCCGCGTGGATGCGCTCGCGTTTGGTCATCAAGTCTGCCTCCGTGATGAGCCAATTATACTCACCCTCTCCAAGGCAGGCAAATGGTGCTTCAGGCGACACCCGAATGGACTTGGGACCTGTGAGGGTATCGGGATGCCAAGCGCCCGCCTGCGCCGGCAAGACACGGCGGCCGAAAGGGGTCTCCCCCTTCGCGAGAGAGTTTACGGTGTGCCAAGGGGAGCGGCTTTTCGATTTTTTTGAGCTTGCAGCACTACAGCTTAGAAAGCTGTAGCTTGAGGGTGCTCAAGCCCCTATCCGGAAACCGCTCAGGAGGGGCGTCCTCGCCCCGGGGTGCGCGGCGGCATTGCCGTCGCCCGAGGACGCCGGCGGATAGCGGGGTTTCCGGATAAGTTCCAAGAACACGGGCGTTTCCTTTCCGGGCGACGTGGTTCGTCACAGGCAGCATGACCGAACGGTCTCTCCGTTGGAAAATCGAAAAGCCCTGTGCCAGGGGGAGCGGCTTTGACCAACGCCCCCAGTTGTTGTATACTTTTAAAAACCAATGGACGAGCTGACCGATCCACAGTCGCTACCACATCGTTTCGGTCCTTCAGCTCTACTCCGATGTACGTGAGACACATGACCTATCCCCATGCCATTGACAGGCGATCGCGCACTGGGACTTGATCAAAGCAACCTCCAAGGAAAGAGGCGCGTGATCGCTTGTCACTCCTCCCCACGTTTGGGTCCTGGAGCAGGTGTCACGGATAGGGCCTCCACGAGGAGAACACGATGCCAGTACCATCTCAACCAATCCAGGTGAATTGCCCACGGTGCGGCCAGCCTTTCATGGCGCGCATTCAGACGGTGATTGATGTCAAAGAAGCCCCGCACCTCAAGGATGAACTGCTCAGCGGTCGCCTCAACATGACCCGGTGCCCGTCCTGCGGCGCCCAGGGATACCTGGGTGCGCCCCTGCTGTACCATGATCCGGACAAGGAGCTTTGCCTGTGCTTGGTCCCCTTCGAGTTGCAACTCACCGGCCAGGCGCAGGAGCGACTGGTGGGCGCCATGACCAACGCCCTGATGGAAGGCGTGCCTCAGGAAGAGCGCAGAGCCTACATGTTCCAGCCCCAGGTCCACGTTTCCATGCAAAGCTTCATCGAAGCCGTCCTGCTAGCTGACGGGGTCACGCCGGAGGTGCTTGAAACCCGCCGTGAGCGCGTGAAGCTCATCGGGGAACTGGCGGCCGCTGCGGACGACGAGATGCGGCTCCAGGCGCTGGTGGACGAGCACCGCGATGAACTGGACTACGATTTCTTCATCATCCTGAGCGGCCTCATCGAATCAACTGAGAAATCCGGCGATCAGCAGACCAGCTGGTTGCTCCGCGACCTGTACGAGGGTCTGCTGCCGGAGGTGGGTGGCCCGGGCGATAAGTACCTGAAGCCGTGGCCGGAGGACATGAGCCACGACGAGATGATCAAGACCCTGCTGGAGGCCCCCGAAGTATGGCTCCCGCGACTGGTCGAGGTCAATCGCATCGCCCTGGACTACGCCTTCTTCGAGACGCTGGCCGAGCGCATCGAGACGGCCGGGCGGAGGGGCGGGACACCACGCCAGGATGAGTTGGAGACGCTGCGTGACCGGCTGCTCAACCTCACCATGGAGTTTGACCGCCGGGTGGCGGAGGCAATTCAAGAGGCCGCGAGCCTGCTGCGCTTCGTCCTGTACGCTGAGGACCCGAAGCAAGCCATCCGCGACAACCTGGACCGCATTGATGAGCTGTTCCTGGCCATCCTGGCCAGCAACATCCGCGAGGCCCGGGCTCAGGGGGCGGACGATGCGGCCGATTTCTTAGAAGGTCTGTACGGTTACACCCTGAGTCAGTTGGAGGCTCTTATGCCCGCGGATCTGCGGCTGCTCAACCGGCTGCTGCGCCTCGCCGACGGCGAGCAGCGCGCAGCAGTGATGGATGAGGAGTCCGAGTTGGTGACGCCGGGCTTCCTGGAGATGGTGCGTGCGCTGGGGGATAGCGCCGATCGCGAGGGAGACGCCGATCTGAGCCGGCGCCTGGCCACCGTGGCCAGCGAGGTGGAGGCCAGGCTGGAGGCGGAAGCTTGACCCGGCGGCTCTGATGGAAAACCGTTGCATGGCCACCCTCATCGTCGTCTTGGCCTTGTTATCGGCACTGGGGATTTGGCGGCTGAGCCCGCCGGCCGACCGGTCGCCCTAGGGGAGCCTTGCGGGGGTCACCGAGGCCCTGCGTGGGACGGTCCTCGCGGTGAGCCCGGCGCCGCCAACGGCTACGGGGACGCCAAGGTCACCCAGCACCGAGGTCACGACCGTGGAGGAGAGGCAGCCGGCCACCCGTGAGGTCACACCGACTGCTGCCCCCACCCAATCGCCTGTCCCACCCCCGGCGACGGCGCGCCCCACGGCGATGGCTGTCGCCTCGGTCAACGGAGACGCAGCCGGCTTCCCCGACCTTCGGCCCATCGGCTACAGCGACGGGGGAGGCTGCACCTTTCGCTACGCCACCGCCAACCACCGAGATACCGATCCCGTCGCCCGGTGTCACACCTGAGCCCGGCGCGCCGTATCCGGGGCCGAACCCAACCGCGCCCTATCCCGGACCGTGAGGCATCCGATGGCCGCTCTGGCGCGACTCCACGTGCGCTTCGGCCAGCCGGAAGACCTGGCCTGGTGCGTGACGCAGGACGACATCGGCGACGAGGACATCCTGATCCACAAGCTCCACCGAAGGGAGATCATCCTCGCTGAGCTGCTTGTTCGCAAGACATGGAACCACTGACATGGCGCGACCTGCAAAAGTTCATTGACGAGCACGACATCCAGGCGGAGATCCTGCCCATGTCGCAGGACACACCCACTGTGCCGGAGGCGGCCCGAGCCCTGGGCGTCCGGGAGGAGCAAATCATCAAGTCGCTGCTCTTCCTGGTGGACGGTGAGCCGGTCCTGGTCATCGTCAACGGCACGGGCAAGGTGGACAGCCGGCGGGTGGCCCGGCCTTTCGGCGTGGGCCGCAAGCGGGTCAAGATGGCTCGTCCGGACCAGGCGCTGGAGATCACTGGCTACATCGTCGGCGGCATGCCGCCCTTCGGCCACAAGACCCGCCTGCCGACCATCGTGGACCCGGGCGTGGTCACCCAGGAGGAGATCTTCGGTGGCGGAGGCGAGATCAACGTCATGCTGCGCCTGACCCCCCAAGAGCTGCTGCGCGTCACCGGAGCAGACGTCATTCCAGTCCTAAGCAAGCCTTAGCTCTTTCAACCTCTCCTTGGGCAAACTTACCCACCTACCACCCACGGCGGGCCTCAGAGCCTCTCTAAACCTGCTCAAGGCGGAGCTTAGTCCGCCACTGGACCAACTAGGCAGAGAAGCGAGCACCTATTCCTCTGTTAGAGAAGGGCGTCCGCGCCCCGTCCGACGGCTCTTTGGCCGCCAGGAATCGGGGCGGGGACGCCCCTTCGTAGCCATTTTAGTGCCTATCCGGAAACCGCTCAGGAGGGGCGTCCTCGCCCCGTCCGACGGCGAGGACGCCGTCGGATAGCAGGCTTTCCGG
>FWPU01005005.1_pt1 | contig 29725 bp, 27 predicted proteins | sample 2228361 | NCBI WGS metagenome assembly FWPU01 (sample SAMEA103939777, study PRJEB20133) | metagenome | reverse complement strand
CGGTGGGACACGCGATAGACGGAGGGGCGGCAGCCCCTCCCCCATTTTTGGCCAATTGGAACGGTCGTGAACACCCCGGGACGCCTGCTCGCCCCGTGCGCGTGGCCGACGTCTCCCGGGCGCTCGAGGGTCGCGTCCCGCGCACCCGCCCCGCGCAGGGCCTGACGCCCGCCGCGGTCCTGATCCTTCTGCACGAGGCGCCCGGCGGGGTCGAGGTCCTCCTCACGCGCCGCAGCAACTCGGTCAAGGACCACAAGGGGCAGGTCTCGCTCCCGGGTGGCGTGGTGGAACCCCACGACCAGGACACCCTGCACGCGGCCCTGCGCGAATCCGCCGAGGAGGTCGGTCTCGACCCGACGCGCGTCCGGGTCCTGGGCCGGCTCGACGACTACACGACCATCACCGGGTATCACGTGACGCCGTGGGTCGGGGCCGTCGCGTCCTTCGACGGCCTCGCCCCCGCGACCGCCGAGATCGAGAGGGTCTTCGCCTTCCCGATCGCGGCCCTCGCGGACCCCGCGCGCCTCCGCCGCATCCCCGTCGTGGGCGGGCGGGGGGAGGGTGGGCCCGGCAACCCAGGCCATCCCGACGGGTTCGCGGAGGTCCTGGTCTGCGACTGGGACGGAGAGGTCGTGTGGGGCGCCACGGCCCGGATACTCATGGGGCTGCTGGAGGTCGTTTCGTGAGGTCTTCCCGACTGGACGAGGCAGTGGTCGCGCCCGTGCTCGACCAGATCCGCGAGGCCCGCGACATCGTGCTCACGACCCACGAGGGGCCGGACGCGGACGGGATCGGCTCGGAGATCGCGCTGGCGATGGCGTTGCGCGCAGGCGGCCGCCGGGTGCGGATCATCAATCCCGGACCCACGGCCCGTCGTTTCGTCTTCCTGGACCCGCGCCAGGAAATCGTCGTGTTTCGGCCGTCCGACGCCCGGGCCATCGTGAAGGCCGACCTCGTGGTCCTGGTGGACACCGCCGAGGTCCGCCGCACCGGCCCCATCGCAGAGGTGCTCGCGCGGAGGACCGGGCCCACCGTCGCGGTGGACCACCACCCCCCGAACGGTCGGATGGTCCCCGGGATCGTGGGGGACGGCTTCTCCTCGACCGGCGAACTGATGTGCGAGGTCCTCGACCGTCTGGGCGTCCCCTGGACCCCAGACCTGGCGTCCTTGCTTTACAGCGCCATCGTCTTCGACACGAACCAGTTCCGCTTCGTGCGCAACGACGCGAACGTCTTTCGCGCCGCGGCCCGCCTCGTCGAGGCCGGGGCCGACGCCGAGGGGGTCACGCGCCGCCTGTTCGCCGCAATCCCGCGCGACCGGCTCCTCCTCCAGGCCCGCGTGCTGGACGCGGCCCGCTTCGAGTGCGACGGGCGCCTGGCCTGGAGTACAGTCACTCCAGCCACACTCTCCGGGCTCGACGTGGACAGCGATGACGTGCGGACCATGGTCATGGTCCTGGGCGAGATTGACGGCGTGGACATCGCGGTCCTGTTCAAGCAGTTCCGGGAAGGCGGGAAGGTCAAGGTCAGTATTCGCTCACCCGGCAACATCCCGATCCACGACGTGGCCGAGGCCATGGGGGGCGGTGGCCATCCCTTCGCGGCTGGCGCGGACCTCGTGACGACCCTCGAGGACGCAGTGGCCCGCGCGCTCCCGCCCTTGCGCGAGCGGCTCGTCCAGGGCTGATCACGTCCGGAACTTCTTGGGGATACCCGTGATGTCGGACTCGACCTCGAAGTCGTCCGGCTTGATCGTCAGGACCATGCAGTGCGCCCGGCGAACCACCTTCTCCGTCTGGCTGCCGATCAGCATGTGCTTGACGCCCGTGTACCCGTGCGAACCCATGACGACGAGGTCCACGTCGTTCTGCCAGGCAAAGCGCAGGATCTCCATGTACGGCTTGCCCGCGCGGATCTCGACCCTGACCTTGCGGCGGTCCACTTCCGCGAGTCCCCCGGCCTCGAACAACTCGTTCACACGGCGCTTCACGCCCTCCTCCACGCGCCGCACCTCGCTCGCCTGCCGGTCCATGTCCTCGCCGGAATCGAACGAGGCGATGGGTTCCATGACGTGGAGCACCGTGGTGTCTGCATCGAAGACGCGGGCGAACTTCAACCCGAGGTAAAACGCCTTGCGAGAGGAATCGGAAAAATCAATCGGGATCAAGATCTTCTGAACCTTCAGCTGCACTTCCATCGCGGCTCTCCTTCCAAAGGGCCCAGGGATGCCCCGCCCACCCCCTCCACCGAATCACCGGGGACCCTCGTTCAAAGAGGGATGTTACCATGCTTGCGGGGCGGATTGGAATCCCTCTTGTTCGCGAGCATCCGGAGGGCCCTGCAGACGCGGGCGCGCGTGTCCCGGGGCCGGATCACGGCGTCCACGTACCCGAGTTCCGCCACGGTGAAGGGGTTGGCAAAGCGCTCGCGGTACTGGCGGACGTACTCGGCCAGGGCCGCCTCGCGGTCACTCGCGCGTTCCAGTTCGCGGCGGAAGACGATGTTCACCGCCCCCTCCGGGCCCATGACCGCGACCTCCGCTGTGGGGTATGCGAGGTTCACGTCACCCCGGATGTGCTTCGAGGACATCACGTCGTAAGCCCCACCGTAAGCCTTTCGAGTAATGATGGTCACCTTCGGCACGGTCGCCTCGGCAAAGGCGTACAGGAGTTTCGCGCCGTGCCGGATGATCCCGCCGTACTCCTGGGCCGTGCCGGGCAGGAAGCCTGGGACGTCCACGAAGGTCACGAGCGGGAGGTTGAAGGCGTCGCAAAACCGCACGAAGCGCGCGGCCTTGACCGAGGCCGCGATGTCCAGGCACCCCGCGAGGACCGCGGGCTGGTTGGCCACGATCCCCACCGGCCTCCCGCCAAACCGGGCGAACCCCACGACGATGTTCTCGGCGTACTGGGCATGGACCTCCAGGAATCGGGCGTCATCGGTGACGCGCGTGATGATGTCCCGAATGTCGTAGGGCTTCTCGGGACTCGTGGGGACGATGTCCTCCAGCGAGTCGTCCGCGCGGTCCTCCGGGTCCTGGGACGACAGGGCCGGCGGGTCCTCAGCGTTGTTGGAGGGCAGGTACGACAACAGGTCGCGCACGAGCGTGAGCGACGCGGCATCGTCCGGGGCCACGAAGTGGGCCACGCCGCTTCGCCGGGCGTGCGTCAGGGCCCCCCCGAGGTCCTCCTTGGTGACCTCCTCGTGCGTCACGGCCCGGATCACCTCCGGCCCCGTGATGAACATGTGCGACGTCTCCTCGACCATGACGATGAAGTCCGTGATCGCCGGCGAATAGACCGCCCCGCCCGCGCACGGTCCCATGATGACCGAGATCTGGGGGATCACGCCGGACGCGAGCGTGTTGCGAAGGAAGATGTCCGCGTACCCGGCCAGGGACTCGACCCCCTCCTGGATGCGTGCCCCACCCGAGTCGTTGAGCCCGATCACCGGGGCCCCGACCTTCATCGCGAGGTCCATGATCTTGACGATCTTGCGCGCGTAGGCCCCGGACAGCGACCCACCAAAGACCGTGAAGTCCTGGGCGAAGACAAAGACCGGCCGCCCGTCCACGCGGCCGTGGCCCGTCACGACCCCGTCTCCCGGGATGCGCTGCTTCTCCATCCCGAAGTCGTGGCAGCGGTGCGTGACGTACCGGTCCATCTCGACGAACGTCCCGGGGTCCACCAGGGCTTGGATGCGCTCGCGCGCGGTCATCTTCCCGGCCTGGTGCTGGCGTGCGATGCGCTCCTCGCCGCCGCCCAGGTCCGCCAGGCGCTCGTATTCCTGCAGTTTCGCGAGGATGCGCTCGCGTTCCTCGAAGGCCATCGTTCTTCCTCCGTGCTGCCTGGGGCCGTCTCAGCCGATCACCTGGAGATAGAGGGCCTCGTACGTCCGGGCCGCCGCGTCCCATGAGAAGTCCTGCGCCATCCCACGCCGCCGCACCACGTCGAGGGCGGCCGGGTCGGCGTGCAGGTCCACCGCCCGGCGGAGGGCCTCCAGGAATGCCTGCCGCGTGAAAGTGCGGAACTTCACGCCCGTGCCTCGCTCCGGGTCCTCCGTGATGTCCACCACCGTGTCCTCGAGGCCCCCGACCGCGTGCACCAGGGGGATTGTTCCGTACCTGAGGCTGTACATCTGGTTCAGCCCGCACGGCTCGTAGCGGGACGGCATCAGGAAGAAGTCGCTTCCTGCCTCGATCAGGTGCGCGAGTCGGTTGTCAAACGCAACGCGGACCCCTACCTGCCCGCGGAATTGGGCCGCGGCCGAGGTCAGGGCCTCTTCGATTTCGCGGTCCCCCGTGCCCAGAATCACCACGCGGGCCCCCATCCCCACCAGGTCCGGCAGGACTTGCGCAACCAGGTCGAACCCCTTCTGGGCCGCGAGTCGCCCCACGGCCCCGAACACGGGTCCGTCCGACGGTGCAAGTCCGAAGTCGGCGAGCAGGGCGTCCCGGCAGGCGGCCTTACCGGCCAGGTCGTCGGGGCGATAGCGCGCCGGCAGGTGTATGTCCGTCTCGGGGTTCCAGTCCCCGTAGTCCACGCCGTTCAGGACCCCGACGAGGTGGGACGCCCGTTTGCGCAGGACCCCGTCCAGGCCGCACCCGAACTCCGGGGTCATGATCTCGCGGGCGTACCCGGGGCTCACGGTCGTGATGCGGTCTGCGAACACAAGTCCCGCCTTCAGGAAGTTCACCTTCCCGTAGAACTCGACCTGCTCGGGGTTGAACACGTCCCATGGGAGGCCCACATCCGAAAGCACCTCGGCCGGAAAGATGCCCTGGTACGCGAGGTTGTGGACCGTGAAGACCGTGCCGCACAGGTCCAGGTGATAGAGGTGGTTGAACGCGGGGACCAGTCCCGTTTGCCAGTCGTGGCAGTGCAGGACCGACGGACACACGCGACTGCCTCGCAGCAACCTGAAAACCGCAGCCGAAAAGAAGGCGAAGCGCAGGTGGTTGTCGGGATAGTCCCCGTCGCGGGTCCCGTACAACTCGGGGCGACCGAAGAACCCGTCGTGCGCCAGCAGGACCACCCGCGTCCCCGCGGGCAGGTGCGCCTCGAAGACCTCGAACGTCTCGGTCCGTCCCCCGAGCGTCACGTCGAACGCGCGGCCGGTCGCGCGGACACCGTGCCGGTCCCGGTCCACGCGGGCATACAGGGGCGTCACCACCGTGACCCCGTGACCCAGGCGGGTCAGGGCCTCGGGGAGGGCCGCCGACACGTCCGCGAGCCCTCCGGTCTTCGAAAAGGGCACCACCTCCGGGGTGCAGTGCATGATGTGAAGCATGTCCCTGTCTCCTGGTTCCGCACGCGCGTCTTCGAGGGTTCGAGACGACGCCTACGCGGATCAGCCTTCCGTCACGGTCCCGGCCCGGTCGGGTCCCGGGCCGGCCCCTGATGCGCCCGCCAGCACCGTCCACTCGCCCCACTTCCTGCCCTCGCGCAGGCGGTAGCGAGTCGCCTCGAACCCGCGGTGCTCCAGTTCCGACAGGAACCGGGAAAGGAGGTCATCGAGGTCCGTGGCGTCCCGGACGATGAACTGCAACAGGAAATGGAGGGGGTCCGAACACTGCGTCTCGGCGAAGAGCCGGGTGCGCTGGCGGTCCTCCTTCTCGAACACCGTCACCTGGAACACAACGGTCCTTCCGAGCCGCGTGGCCTCGAGCTGAAATCTGCAATGCTCGCGCATCATGGGCGGATCGTGCCTTCCCGGGAACGCCGTGTCAAGCAGCGAGGCGTCCGCCTCTCCTTCGTCTTCGTGGACGTGGACGTGCACGTGGACGTGATCGAAAACGAAAACCTCCCCTCGTCTGCGCCCACGCCCACGCCCACGCCTACGGCGGGGAAAATCCCCACATCCCGCCCTTGTGAACGCGAGTGCGGTTTCTCTATAATCGTTCTGGCCGTCGGCAGGAGACTCTCCATGGCCCACCGTCCTGCGTTTTTCCAGGTCGTCCTCGCCTGGACCCTGGTCGTCCTTGCGTCCTGCGGCGGCGGCGGGACCGCCGGGCACCACGTGCTCGACATCGTCTATGGCGAGGACGTGGCGGCTCCCGAGCCGGGCGTGGACGGCGAGGTGTCGGTCCCGCCCGACAGTACGGACGGCTCGCCGCCCGAGTCGGCGTGCGAGATCCTCCTCCTGCACGACATGAGCGCCCCCCTGTCGGTCGCCGTGGGAGGCAATCTCCCCCTCCATGCCCAGGTCATCGACTACGGGCTCCAGGGGCCCGCCCCGAATGTCCTGGTCCTGTTCGAGGTCACGGGCGTCACCGACCTCCAGGGGAACCCGATGCAGGCCGGCCCGTCCTCCGGCCTCGAGAGCGAGGGCGGATACACCGACGCCTCCGGCATGGTCCACACGCGCTTCTTTGCGGGGACCCAAGGAGGGCTCCTCTACACGGTGCGCTTCACGACGCGCTGCGGCGAGCCGAAGGACATCCGCATCCTGGTCACGGAACTGCCCTGCGGCTGCGTCAACGTGAGCCTCAAGTACGAGGGCGGGCTGCCGCCCTCCAGCCTGAACACCATCCAGGTCCACGTCCTCCCGAGCGACTACACCTGCGACAAACTCCCGCCCGAGAAGCCAGTCCCGGCCGCCTCCCTCGCGGACCGCACCATCACCGACCTCTACGGGACCACGCAGTTCGAGTGCATCCCCGCCGGCAACTACTACTCAGTCTTCGCCACGGCCAAGGGCCCCTTCAGTTGCGTCGCGGCGAGCGGGTGCGACGACGGCGTGTTCCTGCAGCCGGACAAGTGCCGGGACGTCGCGCTCGAGTTGTACCTCGTGACCCTGAACCCGACCGGCCAGTACGACAGCGAGGACCACTTCGATTTCACGAACCTCGTGAAGGACTGCGCGGGCGGGATCACGGACCCCCTCGAGTGCGTGACCGCCTCCGGTATTGACCTGGGCAAGCAGGTCTGCTGCGTCTTGTATCAGCTGGTCACGTTCTTCAAGACCCCGGGGACCACGATCATCGCGCTCGTCAAGGACCTGGCCAAGCAGTGGATCGGAAGCCTGATCGTGGACACGATGTTCGGCCTGTTCGGGGACGTGGTCGCCAACATCATCACGGACTACCTGAAGAACAACTCGCCGCAGTGGCTCCAGGACTTCTTCAAGGTCGGCGAGGACACCCTGGGCGTCATCACCAATCTCGAGTTGTATTCAGACCTGATGTTGTCAAAACTTCAGAACAACTTCACGGTCCAGGGGACACATTACTGGACCGGCCTCGCCCTCTACTGGAAGTTCGGGTGCAACCCCCAGGACCCCGGGTACGACGAGTGCGGCAAACTGGTCTTCACGCTCGACGACCTTGGAAACATCGTGGGCGGCGGCGTGTGTCCCGGGACCGAGTTCCCCATGAACCTCCTGGAAGGCAAGTTCACGGCCTCCATCGCGGACTTCAACAAACTGATCCTCAACCAGCACGCCGTCAAACTGAACTACGGGAAACTCGTCCTGTTCGTCCTGAACGAGATCCTGATTGCGAACATCACCTCGTGCCAGGCCCACAGCATCAAGGACGCGGCCAAACTGTGGCTGGACTGCAACGCCATCGGAAGTGGGATCTTCGGCGAGATCTGGTCTTGGTTCGGAGGGGACGAGCAGGACCTCGTGGACCTGTGCGAGGGGGCCGTTGACTTCCTGCTGACCCCGGTGGACATGTTCCTCGGGGCCCTGTCTTTGGACACGGAACTCTCCATGTCCGGGAGCGGGACCCTCCTGGACGAGGACTGCGACCTGCTGGTGGACCGGATCACCCAGGGCAAGTACTCGGGGCAGATCCAGACGTCGGAATCGGCCCAGTCCACGTTCACGGGGACGTTCGAGGCTGTCCGGAAGAAGTGAATCCGGATTCGTGTGGGGTTGTTGACCGGATGGCGTCAAGAATTCAGATGACAAATCGAATCGCGAGGTGGTCCTGGACAGCACTGGTTTTGGCCCCGGTGGCCTGCATACCGTCCAACGACCTCATGCCGTTGCGCGGGGAGGACCCGCAGGCCCTGGCCCTCTCGGGCGACCGCGCGGACTGGGTCTCGAAGACCGGGGCCACGCGGGCGTTCGAACGGTTCCGGGAGGCCCTGCGGACCGAGGAGTGGGAGGAGGGGGCGCGATGGCTCGGGCCGGAGACGCTGGCGGTGCTGGCCCTGCGCGCCCGACAGTCTGGCGTCTCGGTCGCGAGGCTTTTGGAAGAAGGCCGCGTGGAGGGCCTGTCGCTGCCGGGGAGCGACGACCCGCTGCGGGACCTGATGGCACCAGACGCGGCCCCGGTGGCGGAGGACCGCCCCTTCGACCCGACGCGGACCGCGGTCACGCTGGTCGTGCCCCAGGGCGAAGGGACGGCCCCCATCCTGGTCCCGGCGGTTTACACTGAGGGCGGCTGGCGCGTGGAACTCGTCCGTGTCCTTCCAGGACGGCAGGACCCCGCGGCCGCGCCGTCCGCGTCGGAGGCGCGATGATCGTCTCGCAGTTCCAGGAACGACGCTACTTCGCGGGCCGTCTCGACCCAACCCAGGACATCGTCGCGGCCTTCAGGACGATCTGCGCGGAGAACCGCGTCTCGTGCGGGTGGATCCACGCCACGGCCGTGCTGAGCCACCCGGAATTCGCCTTCCTGGACCGCGAGGATCCGGCGGCCGGAGACCCGGAAGTCCTCGACACAATCGTCTTTTGCCCCACGATCTCGGGCAACGTCTCCATGCTCGGTGACGGGCTGGACGTCCGGCTGTACGCGGCGGTGCGAGCCCCGCGCCACGGAGCGCAGGCGGAGCGCGCGGGTCGTGTCCTGTCCGGCGAGGTTCGGATGTGCGAATTCCTGATCCTGGCCCTCGACGACGTGGCCTTTGTCCGCGCCCCGGACGGCGCGTATGCCGCGTGGGTCCAGGTGCAGGCCCCGGAGGAACTGAAGGCGCGGACGCCGGTGCCGCCTCCCGCGATCCAGCCCCTGGTGCGGCCCCCCGCGGAGCCCTCGTTCCGCCCGCCGGACCCGGACGAGGCCGAGGAACTGATCCTCCTGGAGATCCGGCCGGGCGACTACGTGGACCACCCGCGCTTCGGGACGTGCCGCGTGGTCCACGCCCCCCAGGAGGACCGCCTGACCATCCGCCTCGGCAGCGGCAAGCACGTGGACCTGCACATGGGCGTCCTGCGGGTCTTGCCCGGCCGCCAGGCCGGCGGGCGAAAGGTCTATCCCATCGAGTTGCGGAAGCGGAACTGACCTCATCGTCCCGATGCAGAATCGCGACCAGGCTGCGTGACCGCCCCCGTGGGGACGCGAGCGCTGCCGAGGTCATTTGCTGTTTCGCGTCCACCCCCCTTTCAAGGAACCTGCCCCCTTTCAGAAGCGCGTCGCACATGCGTCAGCGCCTCCCGGGGGACACGAGCGCTGCTCGCGTAGGGGCGCGCGAGCGCCGCTCGCGCGGGGACCGGGAAGAGGCCAGGTCGCGGTTCTCCAATGGGGCCATGGGGCACTCCCTGGCACGCAAATCCTTCCTTTCGGCCACGCCCATGGTGGAGAAGGTCCTCACGAAAATCCGGTGACGGCCATCCGCCGCGGTGATTCCGCGCGGGGGCCCAGGTCATGTGCTATCATCCGCCGGCCTCGACGGGGCCCAAGGAACGTGCGTTCGACCTGGATGACCATCCCCGCGGTGCTGGCGGCCTTGCCATGCCCCAGCGACGCGTCCGCCAACCCCCAAGACACCTTCGGCGCGGGGTCCAAGGCCGCGGCCATGGCGGGAGCGGCCACGGCCGCCGCGGCCTCGCACGACGCCTGTCATTACAACCCCGCGGCTTTGTCGCACGTGTGGCGTCCCGAGGCCGGCATCGGGTTCCTCGCGTACCGCCCGTTCCTGCGCGTGAACGGCGCCGACTCCCCCGCGAACCAGACCCGCGCCCTCGTGTCGTTCGGGCTCGCGAGCCCGATCCCCCTGGGCCACGGCCTCAACGACCTCCTGTTCGTCGGCGTGGATGCGATGCTCCCGGGGCTGTCCCTGTACTCCATCCGGGCGTATCCCCGGTCCGAACCGCACTTCCCTTTCCTCGAGGACCGCAACCGGCGCCTGGTCCTGAACGCCGCAATCGCCGTGAGGCTTGTGCGGTGGCTCGCGGTCGGGGCCGGGTTCTCGCTCCTGCCCCACGTGGCCGGGGACGTGCGGGTGGACTTCGTCGGGACCGGGGACCGTTCGCACACCTACGTGGACGTCGAGGCGCGCCTCTCGCCCAACGTGGGGGTCCTGGTGCGGCCGATCCCGACGCTGGCCCTGGCCCTGGTCTGGCGCGGGGCGAACCGGACTCGCCTGCGCATCCCGACGTCCGTGGACGTGGCCAAGGTCCCGCCCATCCGCCTGAATGTCGAGGCGACGGAGTACTCCACACCGCATCAGATCGTCCTGGGCATCGCCTGGGAGGTCCGGCCGGTCCTCATGTCACTTGATTTCATCTATTCGTTTTACAGACAGTTTGACCAATCTTCCCCGAGCGTGACGCTGTATGATTCGACGGGCGCCGTGACCAAGGTCCAGGCCGTCGGGGACCCCGGGTTCCACGACGCGGTCTCGGTCCGGGCGGGCGCGGAGTGGCACGTGCGCGACCCGTGGTTCGTGCGGGCGGGTTTCGCGTTCGTCCAGTCCCCGGTCCCGGCCCAGGAGGGCGAGTCGAACCTCCTGGACGGCCATCGTTTCACCGCCGCTGCCGGGGCGGGGTTCGACATCGGCGCGGCCGGGGGACCCCCGATCCGCCTGGACGCCCACCTCGCCTGGACCGGGATGGTCTCGAACCGGGACGAGAAGGTCCTCCTCGACCCGGCCAATCCCGGGTATCCCACGGTCCGGGGGAGCGGGTCCATCCTGAGCGGCGGCCTGGACGTGAAGGTACGGTTCTGATGAGGCTTCCGTTGACCTCCGTTTTTCTGGCCGTTGTCGCCTGCGGGCGCGGAGTCGGCCCCGACTCGGACCACGACGGGCTGTCCGACCGCCAGGAGGCTCGGTTCGGGACCGACCCGCTCGATTCGGACTCGGATGACGACGGGATCCCCGACGGCTCCGACGACGAGCCGCTCGGCCAGGGGCCGACCCTGACGCTCACCCGGGGCCCCGTCCACCCGCATGGCGACTCGATGCGCTGCGCGGACCTCACGGCCCGCCTGTCGAACGGCGGCGGAAGCCCGATCGCGGGCCGCCCGGTCGAGTTCTTGACCGACTGGGGCACGCTCGCGGCCCCGGTCGAGGCCGCCCCAGGGACCTGGGAGAGCCGCGTGTGCACGACCGAGCGGGTCACGGCCCACGTCACAGCGCGCTATGACGACCCGTACGACGCCTTCCTTCCGGTCGAGGCCTCGGTCACGGTCGCCTTCACGGTCGAGGGCGACCTGCCGCCACCCGGCGTGAACACCGGCCGGTACGCCGGGGCAGGACCCGTGGCCGGGGTCCTGCGCGTCTTCGCCCTGGATGCGGACACGGTGGGGATCGTGGGATCGGCCCCGGCCCCGTTCGAGGGGGCCCAGGTCGTGGTCCAGGCGGACTCGAGGTCCTTCGTGGGCTTCACGTCCCCGGACGGCTTCGTCGAGTTCGAGGACGAGGCCCTGCAAGGCCCGGTGGACGTGACCGTGGGCGCGGACGGGTACCGGTTCATCTCGTACCTCGGGGTCAACGCGGCGAACGTGGCCGTCCCCCTCGTCCCCCTGGACCCGGTGCCGGGCCGCGACGACGCGCACGTGGGGGACATCGAGGGTTCCGTGACCGGCTTCTTCGGCGAGGCCCGGTCCGCGGGCATCGAGGCCTTCCCGAACTCGGGGAGCCTCGTCGGGTGCGACGAGGGGACGCGCCTGCCGCTCGCCATTGTCCAGGTCGCGCTGCGCAACGTCCCCCTGTCCTCCATCAGCATGGGCAACATCCTCGAGGCCCCGGACCCGGCGCTCGTGGGGCCCTTCCCCATCCCGTCCAACCTGGTGGTCCCGAAACCGGGCGACCCGACCTCGTGGCGCTTCGCCCTGCGCGACGTCCCGGAGGGACAGCACCTCCTGTTCGCCCTCGGGGGAACGACCCGCTGCCTGTTCGAGGCGATGAAGGACCCCTACCATTTGTGGTTCGAACCCCGGGCCCTCGCCATCGAGCGGGTCCAGGTCCGCGGCGGGGAGGTCACGACCCAGGACCTTGTGTTCTCGGTGGACCTGCGGCCCCTGCCCGGCACGACCGTGGACGTCGCGCTCGGGGGTTTCCCGGCGGACTGGAAGACCGGGGAACCCCTGCCCAACGGGCTCGTGTTCGGGGTCGTGGACACCGGCGGCGAGGGATACCTGTTCGTGGCCGTGGACGGCTCGTACCAGTGGAAGCCCTTTCACAACCCGATCCGGGTGCGCTACCCCGATCCCGACAACCCGGCATGGAAGGCGCTCGGGGTCACGCCCACCCATCTGGCCGTGGGATTCGCCGGTCGCGAGGCCGTGCTGGGTGCGGACCCGCCGGGCATGACCACCGCGATCACGCCCGGGGTCGCCGCCGGGGACCACGCGGACTACTCCGCGGCCGAGGCGTGGCTCCCCCCACCGCATATCCTCCACCCCGAGCCCCCCCCGGAGGTGGGAGGCCCTCTCGACGCCGTCTCTCCGGAACCTTTTCTCGGCGATGCAGCCTGGGAACCCGTGTCGTGGCCCCGGCAGCCGGACTTCTACGTCTTCCGGGTCAACTACATGACGCCCGCGCCCCGCAACACGCTCATCGAGACCGCCGGGGATCCGCGCAGGGGCTCGGTCGGTGGCCCCGCGTCCCACTGCCTGTGGGAAATCTTCGTGCCCGGGGACCGCTCGGCCCTGTCCCTGCCCGAGTTCCCCGAGGACGCCCCCCTCCGCCCTCCCCTGGTCAACCCCGCTCCGACCGACGACGACATCGAGGCCCCCCAGCACTACGGCCCCAGGACGCTCGAGCTAGAACTGAACGCCTACCTGCTCGGGGCCGGCGGCAAGCCGTTCGACTACAACAACAATTTTGACTATTTTGATGTTAATCTTCACGCGGCGGGCGTTTCCCAGGACTCGTGCCTGGTCGAGACGCCCTGATCGGCCTCAGACCCGACGAGCCAAACCGTTCCGCGTACCCGACATAGACCCCGGGACACGAGTCGCGGGCCGCGCACCGGGCGCACGGGGCCGGAAACGTCCGCACCCCGTGATCCGCCGGGTAGAACCGGTCCTCGAAGCCCTCGCACAGGTAGCGGATGTTGTGGGTGTGGAGGCCGGCGGCGAGGACCGCGGGGACCTGGCACAGGGGGAATCCTTCCACCTCGGTCCACAAGCCTGTGCCGGCATGACTCAGGCGGGACCGCCGAGCCGTGGCCACAGCGGCGCGTGCCGCCACCTCGGGGCGGACAATCAGTTCCTGCTCGTGCGCCTCGAACAGTCCGCGGGGCTCCATCAGGCAGACCTTGTGGGTCAGGGGCGCGAACCGCGCGAGGAGGTCCGAGGTCGCGTCGAGTTCCGCGAGGTTTGTCCGGGTGATCACGGTGTTGACGTGGACCTCGACGCCCCTCCCGCGCAGGCCTGACAGGGCCTCGAGCACGTCGGCGTGCCCGCCGCACTGGACGATGCGGTCGTGGGTCTCGGCGCGAGCCCCGTGCAGCGAGGTGTGGACGTAGGCAAGCCCGAGGCCAAGCATGGCCTCGCGGTAGGCAGGGACCGCCAGGCGCCGGCCGTTTGTGATCAGGCCCCAGCGCAGGCCAAGAGCCGTGGCGGAGCGCGCCAGGCGGGACAGGTCCGCTCGCAGGGTGGGCTCCCCGCCCGAAAAGAGGATCATCTCGACCCCGAGCCGGCGGGCCTCGCGCAGGAGCGCCACGGCCCGATCCAGCGCCATGTCCTCCACGACCCCCCGGTGCTCGTCCACGCGGCAGAAGCGGCAGCGGTTCGTGCAGCGATAGGTCAGTTTCAGGATGGCGCGCAGCGGGGGGCCGGGTTCAGAGGAACCGGTGGTCATGGAGGTACTCCGGCCGCTCCTTGACCTCGACCCAGCGCCGGAAGATGTCGAGCACCTGCGGGTCCCCGTCCATCAAGTAGCGGAAGAGGTGGTCCTGCACCCCCATGTAGATCGCGCAACGGTCGTTCGTGGGGTTCTGGGGGAAGATGTTTCCCTGCTCGGTGTAGTTATAGACCGGGCAGGTCCCGCAGTACGGCTTGTAGGCGCACTCTGCGCACCCGGGAATGGAATCCAGGCACGAAGCCATCGCGAGCGCCTTCACCGTGTCGTGGGTCACGACCTCCTGAAGCGAGTTCGCGTCCGCCCGGCCGATAAGGAACGCCTCGTCCCCCATCTGATAGACCATGCGGCCCTCGTCGCACGTGAAGATGCTGCCATCGTGGTTGTAAGCAATCTGCCCGATCCCGGCCCCGCACGGTGACCGGATGTCCATGTAATTCGGGTCGTCCGGGGTCAGGATCTTCGTCAGAAAGATCCCGGCCAGGCGCTCGAGGATCTCGGTCCCTCGCCGGTTCAGGTCGAGGATGTAATCGAAGGCCTCGCGGTAGAAGCCCAGGAAGTCGCGCCCCGAGTAGCCGAGGCGCTCGGTTTGGTTCTTCGCGAACCCGAACGGGTTCAGGGGCCGCAGGAAGATGGCGCGGCACCCCTGCTTCACGTACTCGTCCACGAGGTCGCGCGGGCGCTTGAGGTGCTCCGCGGTGATCGTGGCCAGGGCTTCCACGTGGTACAGGTCCGCATCCATCCCGCGTTCCCGGTACGCCTCGTTGATGCGCCGCATCCAGCGCACCGTGTGCTCGTAGGCGCTTCCCCCGGCGAGTTTCCGGAAGTGGTCATGCAGGTCCTGGGGGCCATCGAGCGACGTGGAGACCTGGACCTTGTGGTCCAGGAGCCACTTCAGGCGTTCCTCGTCCATCAGGGACAGGTTGGTCACGAGCGAGAACATCAGGCGCTTGCCCAGGCCCTTCGCCCGCGCAAGGCTGTATTCCACGATGTGTGTCACGACCTCCCAGTTCACCATCGGCTCCCCGCCCTGGAACTCGATGGTCAGCGTGTCGGACGGGGCGCGCAGGATCAGGTCCACGACCTTCTCGGCCGTGGGGATGGTCATGTCCGTCTCGGTCTCCTTCATGGACGCGCGGCTCGCGTGGCAGTACCGGCAGACCTCGTTGCACCGGAGCGTGACCACCACGATATGCAGGACCGGTCCCCGATACAGAAACGCGACCCGCCGGTCGTAGTCCCCGGCGATCCGATCGATGTCCGCGTCCGTGACCAAAAACCCCTTCGAGGTCAGATCCTCGGCCAGGGGAGTCCCTGGTTTCACCCGCCCGTTCACGAGGAGGGCGAGTTCGCGGTCGTCCAGGAAGGCGTAGGCCCCGTGGTCATTCGTCACAACATATTTCGGACCAACCCTTCTGTATCGAAACAGGTTCGTCCTCGCCTTCGCGGCGGACGACTTCGTGGCTCTGCGGGTTGCGGCGCTCATGCGTTCCCTCGCTGCGCGATGGTCAGGCCCAGGACGTAGTTCTGGAACTCGCCGGCAGCCTCATCGGGGGCGACCCCGGCCTCGGTGGGCTCGATGGTGACGGACCAGTGGTCACCCTCCCGCGACACCTTGATCGAGGCCGTCTCGCGGAAGGCCTCGACCGCCTCGTCCAGGGCCTTCCTCGGGTACAGGCCCCTGTGAAATCGGATCTGCATGCCCCCTCCCCTACTTCTTTTCCGGCTCCGGCGCGCCGTCCTTCTTGCCGTACTTCTCCTCCCACGGGACCGCGATCCCCAGGGGGTCGTCCAGGAAGTCGAGGTTGTCGTCCTCCTCGGCGAGGATCTTGGCCACCTCGGGCGGGAGGTCCGGGGGCGGAGGCGGTGTCTTGACCGAAGCCGGCGGGGCCAGCGGGAGCGACTGCCCGATGGCGCGCTTGACGATCTCGGTCCGCACGGCCTCGGTCGCCTTCGCGAGCCTCAGGCGCACCGCCTGGTTGACCATCTCGTTGCCGAACTCGCCGGCGGCCTCCTGGGCGGTCAGTCCCGCCACGCCGGGCTTGACGCGTAGCGACACGCGCACGTGGTCCGCATCCGCCATGTCCAGGTGCACGTAGCACCGATCCAGGAACGCGAACGCGGTCCCGAACAGGACGTCCTTGGGGTACAGGGTCTTGTGGACCGTCACGACGGCCGCCTCGGTCCCGTCGACGGTGACCTGGACCGGTTCGCCCTTGACCTTCTTCGCGGGCATCTCGAACCCTCCATGCCGGGAAATCATCTACGGGCTCGCGTCTGCGCGCCCATCGGAACGGGCGCATCGTACTCTTCGGGTCTCGCGCGTGTCAAGGACATGGTAGAGTGGGCGTAGTCCCGGCGCGGTCGGCCGCGATGCCTGGACCTTGGCGAGGTCGCGAACGTGACCAGAAACGTGGACTACCGGGTCCTCGATCACACCGCGGACTTCGCGTTCGAGGCGTGGGGCCGCGACTTTTCCGACCTCGTGGCCACGTGCCTCCTCGCGTGCTCGGACGCGATGTGGGGGATCGAGGCCCTGCGGCCCCTGGAGGACGCGGAGTTCGAGATCGCCCCGGGGGATCGCGAGATGGCCCTGTTCCAGGCCCTGTCCGAGTGGGTCTTCCTCGTCGAGGCGCGCGGGCTGATCCCGGCAACGGTCGCGGTGGAAAATGCACCCGGAGGGGGATGGACCGTGAGGATGGCGTGCGACCGCCATGACCCCGCCCGCCACGCCCACCGGGTCGCCATCAAGGCCCCGACCCTGCACGGCCTGCGGGTGACCCGAACGCGAGACGGAGGTCTGCGGGCACGGGTGATCATGGATACATGAAGCCTGGAGTATTCCATGGGTATGACATTACATTTCGAACGATTGGACGACCAGCGCATCGTCATCCCGAGGCACGGGGCGATGCGGGTGGACGGGGTGGTCTTCGCGAGCGCCGGCCTGGCCCGCCGCGCCCTGGACGAGGCCGCCCTCGCGCAGGTCGCGAATGTCGCGTGCCTTCCAGGGATCCTGGGGCAATCGCTGGCCATGCCGGACATCCACTGGGGGTACGGGTTTCCCATCGGGGGGGTCGCGGCCTTCGACATGGAGGAGGGCGTGATCTCGCCCGGGGGCGTGGGGTACGACATCAACTGCGGGGTCCGGCTCCTGCGTTCCGACCTGACGGAGGGCGAAGTCCGTCCGCGGGTCAAGGACCTGGTCGCGGCCCTCTTCGCGAGCGTCCCGACCGGCGTGGGGTCGCACCAGCGCGAGGTCCGGCTGTCCCGGGCGGACATGGCCCGGGTGGCTCGCGAGGGGGCGGCCTGGGCCGTGGCGCAGGGGTACGGGGATGCGGAAGACCTCCCGTTCCTGGAAGAAGGCGGGCGGATTCCCGGAGCGGAACTCGACGCGTGCTCGGACAGGGCCTTCGAGCGCGGGCGGGACCAGATGGGCACGCTCGGGTCCGGCAACCACTTCTGCGAGGTCGAGGTGGTGGACGAGGTGTACGACGAGGCGGTGGCCCGGGCATTCGGGCTGTCCCGGGGCGCGGTCACGGTCCTGATCCACACGGGGTCCCGGGGGTTCGGACACCAGGTCTGCACGGACTTCATCCCGGTGATGGACCGGGCCGCGCGGGCCGCGGGGATCCGCCTGCCGGACCGGCAACTGGCCTGCGCGCCCATCCGGTCCGGGGAGGGCCAGCGCTACTTCGCGGCCATGGCTGCGGCCGCGAACTACGCCTTCGCCAACCGCCAGGTCATCACGCACGAGGTCCGTTCGGCCTTCGAGTCCGTGCTGGGACGGGGCTGGAGGCACCTGGGCCTGCGCGTGGTCTATGACGTCGCGCACAACATCGCGAAGTTCGAGCGGCACCGGGTCGGCAAACGCGAACTCGAAGTGTGCGTGCACCGGAAGGGGGCAACGAGGGCCCTGCCCGCGGGTCACCGGGACGTGCCGGAGGCGTACCGCGAGGTGGGCCAGCCCGTGCTGGTCCCGGGGGACATGGGCCGGGTCTCGTACGTGCTGGTCGGGGCGCCGCGCGCCCTGGACGAGACGTTCGGGAGTTCGTGTCACGGGGCGGGGAGGCTCCTGTCGCGAAACCAGGCCGTCAAGAAGGGCCGGGGTCGCGACATCCGCCAGGAACTCGAGCGCCGCGGGGTGTCGGTGAGGGCCGCCGGGAGCGAGACGCTGGCCGAGGAGATGCCTGACGCCTACAAGGACGTGTCGGACGTGGTCGAGGTCGTCCACGCGGCCGGGATTGCGCGAAAGGTGGTCCGGCTCCGTCCGATCGGCGTCATTAAGGGGTGACGAATCCCCGAATTTACAGGTGAATTGATGGGATCCCCGAATCGTCGTCCCCTGGCCCGCGCCGTGGTCGGGGGCCTCGCCGCCTCGACCGTCTTCACCCTGATCCTGGTCCCGGTGCTGTACACGGTGTTCCGGCGGCGGGAACGGACGTTGACCGGATCATGACATTGGACACGCCGGACGGCCGTTTCCCTTGACAAGATTCGCCTCCACCGACTAAACAGCGCGCGTCGGATGGGGTGTCCGACACGACCGCGCCCGAACCGAAGTCCGGAGGGTTCGATCCCGCTTCCGAAGGTGGAGCGGGACTCATTCAAGGAGGTACGCAGATGGAGAACGGGACATTGCTCTTGATCGCGGCGGGGGCGGGCGTCCTGTCCCTGCTGTACGCCGCCTTCCGCGCAGCGTGGGTCCTGAAGCAGGACCCCGGCACGGACCGGATGGTCGAGATCTCGGGGTACGTGCGCGAAGGGGCCATGGCCTTCCTCCGGAGCGAGTACCAGGTTTTGGCCGTGTTCGTCGTGATCGTGGCGATTTTGCTGGGGTTTGCGAACGCGGGACAGGAGGACAGCCACTGGCTCATCGCCGTCTCCTTTGTCTGCGGCGCCTTCCTGTCGGCCCTCGCGGGCTTCTTCGGGATGCGGGTCGCCACGGCCGCCAACGCCCGCACCGCGGCCCAGGCCCGCCATTCCCTCGTCAAGGCCCTGACCGTGGCGTTTTCGGGCGGGTCCGTGATGGGCCTCACGGTGGTCGGCCTCGGGGCTCTGGGTCTTTCGCTGCTGTTCTTCGGGTACCTCAAGTTCTTCGGGACCGACCTGCACGCGTTCGATCACCAGGCGATGAACCGGGTGCTGTCGGTCCTGGCCGGGTTCAGCATGGGCGCCTCCTCGATCGCCCTGTTCGCCCGCGTGGGCGGCGGGATCTATACCAAGGCGGCCGACGTGGGCGCGGACCTGGTCGGCAAGGTCGAGGCCGGCATCCCCGAGGACGACCCCCGCAACCCGGCCACCATCGCGGACAACGTGGGCGACAACGTCGGCGACGTGGCCGGCATGGGCGCGGACCTCTTCGAGTCCTACGTAGGTTCCATCGTCGGCGCCATGGTCCTTGGCGTGATGCTGATCGGCCACCAGGCCCTCGGGGAGAACCCCTACGCCCTCGTGTTCCTGCCGCTGGCCCTGGCCGCGGTCGGGATCGTCAGTTCGATCGTCGGTACCTTCTTCGTGAAGACCAGCGAGGGCGGCAACCCGCAGACGGCCCTGAACATCGGCAGCATCGTGGCCGGAATCGCGATGCTCGCGGGCTCGTACTTCGTGATCCAGGCCCTCCTGCCGGGCGATTTGCGCATCCAGGCCGCGGGCCTGAACATCCAGTTGTTCCAGGGCGGTGACCAGGGGACGAGCGCCACGCTCGGGATCTATCTTTCAGCCATCGCCGGCCTGATCGCCGGGATCCTGATCGGCCTGATCACCGAGTACTTCACGGCCGAGGGCAAGGGCCCCGCGCGCTCCATCTCGGAGGCGTCCCAGACCGGCCCGGCCACCAACATCATCCGCGGGCTCGCGGTCGGCATGAACTCGACCGCACTGCCGGTCCTGCTGATCGCGGCCGCGATCGTGGTCGCCTTCCAGTTTGCCGGCCTGTACGGGATCGCGATCGCGGCCCTCGGCATGCTGTCCACCACCGGCATCCAGCTGGCGGTGGACGCCTACGGGCCGATCGCGGACAACGCGGGCGGCATCGCCGAGATGGCCGAACTCGGCAAGGAAGTGCGCGCGCGCACGGACAAACTGGACGCGGTCGGCAACACCACAGCGGCCATCGGCAAGGGCTTCGCCATCGGGTCCGCGGCCCTGACGGCCCTGGCCCTGTTCGCGGCGTTTTCGTCCAAGAACCCCATCGTGCAGCAACTCGACCTGCTGGACCCCCGGGTCCTCGCAGGGGTCTTCGTGGGCGCGATGCTCCCGTTCCTGTTCAGTTCCTTCGCGATGAGCGCCGTCGGCCGCGCCGCGATGGACATGGTCCAGGAGGTCCGTCGCCAGTTCCGCGAGATCCCGGGGCTGCTCGAGGGCCAGGCGAAGGCGGATTACGCGCGCTGCGTTTCCATCTCGGCCAGGGCCGCCATCCGGCGCATGATCGTTCCCGGGCTGCTCGCAGTCGTGACCCCGGTCGTGTTCGGCATCGCCGATCCCTCCCTGCTGTCTTTGGGTGGGCTCCTGGCCGGGACCACGGTGTCCGGCGTCCTCCTCGCCATCTTCATGGCGAACGCGGGTGGGGCCTGGGACAACGCCAAGAAGCACATCGAGGCCGGCCATTTCGGGGGGAAAGGCTCCGACGTGCACAAGGCCGCGGTGGTCGGCGACACCGTGGGCGACCCCTTCAAGGACACCGCGGGTCCGTCGCTGAACATCCTCATCAAGTTGATGAGCGTTGTCGCCCTCGTGCTGACGCCGTTCTTCGTGTCGCTGCACACTGACAAGGCCAAGGTCGAGAAGGCCGCGGAGCCCCTGCCCGTCGTCGAGAAGGCCGCCCAGCAGTCGCAGGCTCCCCGCAACGACATCGCGGACGACCTGGTGGTCCGCCGCTGACCTCCCTTCCTTGCATTCTGCTACACTCCGCGCGTTTTCGTGCGCCAAGGGCCTGGGCGTGAAACAACTCGGCGGTCGCATCGTCACCTGGGTGCTGTCGCTCGGGATCGGCGCAGCCTTCGCCTGGCTGACCCTGCGGGACTGGCCCCTCGGGGACATCGTGGCGGACGTGCGCATCGAGGGGCTGCGCCTGACCACCCGGGCCTGGGGCGTGCACCTCGCGTGGCTCCCGGCCTATTTCCTGACCCTCGTCGCCATGCACGCCTTCCGGGTGTGGCGGTGGAGGCCCCTCTTGAAGCCCGTGGCCGACGTGGACATCTGGACACTCAACCGCGTGTCGTCGGTCGGTTTCCTCGCGATGTTCCTGCTCCCGTTCCGGCTCGGAGAACTCGTGCGGCCCGCGCTCCTCTCGGCTGCCGTGTCGGTCCGGCGTTCCCCGGCGCTCGCGACGGTCGTCGTCGAGCGCACCGTGGACGGGGTCCTGGTCGCGGGGTTCCTCGCCATCGCCCTGGTCTTCATGCCGCGGTCGAACCTCGACTCGTACGTCGAGCTCCGGGTCGCGACCTACCTGGCCCTCCTCCTGTTCGCGGGCCTCGTCGCGACCCTCGCCCTGGTCTTCGCCTTCCGCGGGTCCCTGACGCGCCACGCCCGGACCCTCCTCCCCCGCCTGTCGGGCCGTCGCGTCGGAGGCATCCTCGCCGGCATCCTGGACCGCTTCCTCCAGGGCCTCGCGATCTTTCCCGACTGGCGCAATTTCCTGTTGTTCCTTGGCGGTTCTCTCGGCTACTGGGGGTCGAACTGCACGGGGCTCTTTGTCCTGGCGTACGGCTTTGGCCTGGACATCCCCTTCTTCGCGGCCGTGGCCATGATGGCGACCATCGTCGTCGGGATGATGATCCCCAACCCGCCCGGCAACGTCGGCACCTTCTGGTTTTTCCTGTTGAAACCGCTCGAGTTGTATGGACTCGCGGGCCGGCCAGCGGCCCTGGCCTTTGCCATGGCGGTCTATGGGATGCAACTCCTGCAACTCGTCGTGTTCGGCGGATGGTTCATCGCCCGGGGACAGGTCGCGTTCCGGCGCGCCTTCTCGGTGTCGTTCCGCGAGATGGACAACGGGGACGGCCCCCCGCCCGGGTCGGGTCGCGGGGTCAGTCCTTGAAGCACAGGTCCGTGACCAGGGCCAGGATCTGCGCGGTGTCGATCTTCTGGCCCTGGATCAGCGGCATCACGAAGTCCGCGATCACGCCGACGGTCTGGAAGGTGCACTCGAAGTGGTCCACGCACTCTCGCAGGGCGAGCGGGCCAAAGGTCTTGATCAGGGCCACGTTCGGGTCCGAGGACTCGACGTTGTCAATCTGGAGGCAGGCCTGCGCGACGAGGTCGTCCTGCTGCACCAGGAAGTCCGCGCACGCGAGCAGCCACTCGTCGGGGATCCAGTTGAAGGCCATGTCGTCGCACCGCTTGATGAACTTGTCGCATAGGCTCGTGACGACGTAGATGCAGGCCGCGACCGTCTCGCTGTACTGCGGACCCGCGTCCGGGGGTGGCCCGAGGTCTGAAGTCCCCGGGTCGGGCGGAAGGCCGGGGTCCGGGGGCGGTCCCGGGTCCGGCGGAGGTCCGAGGTCGGGAGGTCCCAGGTCGGGAGGTCCGAGGTCCGGCGCGCCCGGGTCCTGGGGGCCTGGGTCCGGGTCGAGTTCGCCGAGGTCCGCAGGCCTCGGGTCCTCGACCGAACGGTCCTCACCGCTGCCGCCAGGGTCGCCCGCCTCGTCCGTCGCAATCCCCTCGTCCGCAAGTCCGCCGGGCGTGCCGCTCCCCGCGCACGCCACCGCGAGGCTCGCCACCGCGGCCCACATCCACGTCCGCGTCTTCATCCGGTCTTTCCCCGCCTGAAGCCAAGGGAAGTGTAGCAGATTGGAAAAGTTGATCGGTCGTCGAAAACGGCCGAACATTGCCGCGGGTCGGGGGAACCCGGAGGGAGGGTTCCGTGGAGGTGTGCGTGGGGAGGCAGACGCTTCAGGTTCTGGCCCTGCTCGGGGCGCTCGCGGTCCTCGGCTGCCGGGACGATGCGCCCCGGGACCGGGTCGTGGCCTCGGGGACGTTCGAGGCCATCGAGGTCCGCGTGAGCCCGACCGTGGCCGGCCAGGTCCTCGAGGTCTTCCTGGAGGAGGGCCGCCCGTGCGAGAAGGGCCAGGTCGTGGCCCGCCTGGACGACCGCCACCACCGCAACCAGATCGCCCAGGCCGAGGCCGCGGTCGCCCTCGCGGACGCGCACGTGCGCATCGTGCGCCTGGGGGCCCGCCGCGAGGACATCGAGGCCCTGCGCCAGCAGGTCCGCCAGGCCGACGAGGCCCTGGCCCAGGCCCGCAAGGACCGCGACCGCGTGCGCGCCCTGGTCGAGCAGGAGGGCCTCCCGCGAAAGATGCTGGACGACGCCGAGACCCTGGTCGCGGTGCGCGAGGCCGCGTCCCGGGCCGCGCGAGAGATGCTCCAGAAGGCCCGCACCGGGGCCCGCCCCGAGGAGATCGAGGCCGCGGAGGCCCAGAAGCGCCAGGCCGAGGCCGTGCTCCAGGCCCTGCGCGACCGCCTGGACGACTACGCGGTGCGCTCGCCCGTGTCGGGAGTGGTCCTGCGGAAGTCGGTCGAGGCCGGAGAGGTCGTGGCCGCGGGTCAGACCCTCGCCACCGTGGCGGACCTGTCGTCCCTGACGCTGCGCGTCTATGTGCCCGAGGGCGACTTGGGCCGCATCCGCCTGGACCAGGCCGCCTCCGTGCGCGTGGACGCCTGGCCGGGCCGCGAGTTTTCGGGCCGGGTGGCCCACATCGCGTCCGAGGCGGAGTTCACGCCCAGGAACATCCAGACGCGTGAGGAGCGGGTCAAGACCGTCTATGCCGTGAAGATCGTGGTCCCCAACCCGGACGGGCTGTTGAAGGTCGGGATGCCCGCCGACGCCGAGATCCGCTTCTCGCCGTGACACGGCACGGAAAGGATGGGCGAACCCCGTTCAGCAAGGGCGTAGTCGTGGACGTGGACGATCCCGATGTCTGACCGACCGGAGCCAGCCGTCCGAATCCGGGGCCTCACGAAACGGTTTTCAGGCGTCACGGCCCTGTCCGGCGTCCACCTCGACGTGCGGCGCGGCGAGTTCGTGGCCCTGTCCGGTCCCGACGGCGCCGGAAAGACCACGCTCCTGCGCGTCCTGTGCGGCCTCGTCGCCCCGGACGAGGGCGAGGTCACGGTCCTCGGCGAGCCCGTGCCCGCCCGCTTCGGCCGCCTGAAGCGCCGTGTCGGCTACCTGCCCCAACGCTTCAGCCACTACCTCGACCTGACCGTGGACGAGAACATCGCCTTCTTCGCCCGCGTCCATGGCGTGCGCGACTTCGGCCCGCGCCGCGAGGCCCTCCTGTCCTTCACCGGGCTCACCGCCTTCCGGAGTCGCCTCGCGGAGCGCCTGTCCGGCGGGATGAAGCAGAAACTCGCGCTGTCGTGCACGCTGATCCACGCCCCCGAGGTCCTCCTTCTCGACGAGCCCACGGCCGGCGTGGACCCGGCCGCCCGCCGCGAGTTCGGCGAGATCCTCGGGGGGCTGCTCGAACACGGGATGACCATCCTCATGGCCACGCCGTATCTGGACGAGGCCGAGCGCTGCCACCGGACCGTCCTCCTGGACCACGGACGCCTGCTGGCCGCCGGTCCGGCCCGCGACCTCAAGGCCTCGCTCAAGGTCGCGATGGTGGAGGTCCTGTGTCGTCCTCCCCGCGAGGCGGTGCGATGGCTCCGGTCCTCCGCCGCGGTGGACCGGGTCCACGCCACGGGCGAGCGGGTCCACTTCACCGTGCGGGCGGGACACGACCCGGACGGCGTGTGCCGCGCCCTCGCGGACGCCGGAGTCGAGGTCTCGCCCTGGCGCGAGGTCTCGCCGAGCCTCGAAGACGTGTTCATCGCGCTCACCGAACGGCCTTCCGAGGCCCCCGACCGGGAGGGACCCGTCTCGTGAACGAGGCCATGATCGAGGCCCGGGACCTCTGCAAGCGCTTCGGCGATTTCACGGCCGTGGACCGCGTCTCGTTTCAGGTCCCACGCGGGCAGGTCTTCGGGTTCCTTGGCCCGAACGGCGCGGGCAAGACCACCACGATCCGGATGCTGTGCGGCATCCTCAAGCCCACGTCCGGCACCGCGACCGTGGCCGGGGCCGACGTGTCCCGCGAGCCGGACCGGGTCAAGGCCCGGATCGGGTACATGTCCCAGCGCTTTACCCTGTATCCCGATTTGACCGTGGCCGAGAACATCTCGTTTTACGGTGGGGTCTATCGCATCCCGCGGATGCACCTGCGCGCCCGCGCCCGCGAGATGATCGCGTTCCTGGGGCTTGGGGGTCTCGAGGACCGGCTGACGCGCGACCTCGCCGGCGGCCACCGCCAGCGCCTGGCCCTGGCCTGCGCCATCCTGCACGAGCCACCGGTCGTGTTCCTGGACGAGCCGACCTCCGGCGTCGACCCCCTGGCGCGCCGCGCCTTCTGGGACCTGATCTATGACCTGGCCGGCCGCGGGACCACCCTGCTGGTCACCACCCACTACCTGGACGAGGCCGAGTACTGCGAGCGCCTCGCGTTCATCGGGGCGGGCCGGCTGCTCGCCATCGGGACGCCGTCCGAACTGAAGCAGGCCATGCGCGGGTCCGCGGTCTTCGTGGTTGAGGCCGAGCCCCAGGACGCGGCGATCCACATCCTGCGGGACCGGCCGGACGTGGTCTCGGCCACCCCGTTCGGTCCCGAAACCCACGTGGTCACGCGATCCGCGGGCGAGGAGGTCGTCCCGATGGACGACCCGGGCGACGCGCTTCGCTCGGCCCTCGAGGCGGGCGGCCTCGGCGGGGTCTCGGTCCGCCGGGTCCCGCCGTCCCTGGAGGACGTCTTCATTCACCTCGTGCGAGGGGGCGTCCCTTGAACCTGCTGTGGGTCGTGTGGAAGGAACTCCTGCACCTGCGGCGCGACCGGCGCGCCCTGTTCATCCTCGTGGCCTTTCCGGCCATGGTCCTCGTCCTCTACGGGTACGCCCTCAACTTCGACGTCCACCACCTCCCCCTCGGAATCGCGGATCTGGACCACACGCGCCACAGCCGCGAGTTCGCCATGTCCTTCACGCACGGGGAGTACTTCGACCGCGTCTTCACCGCGTCGTCCGCGCGAGAACTGGACGCGGCTCTGGAGCGGGGCGACATCCGGGTCGGCCTCGTGATCCCCGAGGGGTTTGCGCGCGCCCTTGCGCGCGGGGAGCCCGTGACCGTCCAGGCCCTCGTGGACGGCACGAACTCCAACACCGCCGTCACCGCGCTCGGCTACCTCCAGGGGTTCACGCTCGACCACGTGATGGACCTGACGACAAAACGCCTGACTGCCATGGGCGCCATCGCGGGGCCGCTCGGGACCTCGGGAGCTTCCCCCTTCGATCTGCGCCTCGTCGTCTTTTACAACCCCACGCTCGAGACCGCGCGCTTCCTGGTCCCCGGGCTGATCGGCATCATCCTGACCGTCATGGCCGTGGTCTCGACGGCCCTTTCCCTCGTGCGCGAGAAGGAGCGGGGCACCATGGACATGCTGCGCGTCTCGCCGGTCCGGGCGTTCGAGGTCGTGGTCGGCAAGACCGCGCCCTACCTGGTCCTGGCCCTGGTCGCGTCCGCGCTCGTGGTCACGGTCGGGTGGCTCCTCTTTGGGGTCGAGGTGCGCGGCAGCGTCCCTCTCCTGTTCGCGATGCTGCTCCTGTTCCTGTTCGGGGCGCTCGCGATGGGCGTGTTGGTGTCCTCCCTGACGGACAGTGCCCAGGTCGCCTTCACCATCACCACGACCCTCACCATGCTGCCCTCCTTCCTGCTGTCGGGGTTCGTGTTTCCCCTCGACTCGATGCCGGTCGCGATCCGGGCCGTCAGTTACATCATCCCGGCCCGCTACGTCATCGCGATCCTGCGCGCCGTCATCCTGAAAGGCGAGGGCGTGGATACATTTTGGTTTGAGTTCATCTGTCTTGTTGTCTTTGCTGTGATGATGGTAACCCTGGCAAGCCTGATGGTCCGCAGGAAGATGACGTGAAGGGAAGGCCGCGACCATGAGGGTCATCGGGACCATCCTCGTCAAGGAGTTCCGGCAGATCGGCCGGGACCGCCGCATGATCCCCCTGATCCTCGTCAGCCCCATCTTCCAGTTGTTGATCCTCGGCTACGCGGCCACCCTCGACGTCAACGAGGTCCGGACCGTGGTCTGCGACCTCGACCGGTCCGCGGCCTCGCGCGAGGTCGTCTCGCGCCTCGAGGCCCCCGGCATCTTCCGGGTCGCCGCACGGGTGGACCGGGACGCCGCCGTGGACGACGAGATCCGCACCGGCCGGGCCCAGATCGGACTGGTCATCCCGCGCGGCTTCGCGACCGACCTCGACGCCGTGCGCCCCTCGTCGCTGCTCCTGGTCGTGGACGGCACCCAGGCCTCCGTCGCGACCATCGCCCTGAACCATGCGCGCGAGACCCTCCTGCGCTTCCTGCGGGAGTCGCTTGCGGGCATGACCTCCCGTCCCGGTGCGCCCCCCCTGCCCGACATCCGACTGCAGCCGCGTGTCTTCTACAACGAGGAGATGCGCTCGGCCGACTTCATGGTCCCCGCGGTCCTCGCGATGGTCCTGATGGTCATGACCGTGGTCCTGTCCTCGATGAACCTCGTGCGCGAGAAGGAGAGCGGCACGATCGAGCAACTGATCGTGACCCCCGTGCGCCCCGTGGAACTCCTGGTGGGAAAACTCGCGCCCTTCGTGGTGATCGGGCTCGTGGACGTGGTGATCGTGCTCGGCGTGGCCCTGTTCTGGTTCGAGGTCCCCCTGCGCGGTTCCATCCCGTTCCTGTTCGGGGTCTCGCTGTTGTTCCTGATGTCCACCCTCGGCCTCGGGCTCCTGGTCTCGACCGCGTCGGCGACCCAGCAGCAGGCCATGATGACCGCGATCTTCTTCGTCATGGTCCCCTCGATCCTTCTGTCGGGCTTCATCTTCCCCATCGAGAACATGCCCCGGCTGTTCCAGGAGGCATCGCGCGTCATCCCCATGCGCTACTACCTGGCGGTCGTGCGCGGGGTCTTCCTGAAGGGGACCGGGCCCGCGGTCCACTGGCCCGATGTCGCGGCCCTCCTCGGGCTCGGGGTCGCGATCCTCGGCGTGTCGGTGGCGCTGTTCCGCAAGCGGGTGGATTGACACCCCACTCTCGCATGGGCTACCCTGGACGAGGGTGGACGGGCAGCGCCCGCAATGCGCCGGCCAGTCCCGATGGTTGCGGCACCGCGGCGGGTGAGTGGGTCAGACCGAACGGACAATGGCGAGAGACAGGCAGCCACCCTCGGGGACCGCGGATGGGGCCCGGAGGGCGTCCACTCCCAGGTACCCGGAGATCCTCTCCCGGGTCTTCGATGCCTTCGAATCGCAGGGCATCGCCGCGTACCTGATCGGGCCCAGGGCCAGGGACATCGCGGCCGGGAACGACCTCGGGGACCACCACTCCTTCGATTTGACCGTGGACGGTTCGCTGACCCAGATCGAGTCCGTGTTCTACGACCTGTTCCGGGTCGCAGCCCAGGACGGCAAGGAGGAGCGCGCCCGCATCCTGACGTTCCGCGTCCCTCGCGGCGGCCCTTCGCACCCAGCTTCCGCCGATGCGGCCTCCCACTGGACCTTCAACGTCGGACCGTTCCGCAACTACCTGCCGCCCCTGAAGTGCCTGCGGGGGCAGAACCTGTCCGGGATCCTCCTCGACCTCGCCACGCGCGAGGTGACCATCCAGGCCTTCGGATACACGTCCAGCGGCGACCTGATTGACCCGTTCGGGGGCACGGCGGACCTGCGCGATCGGATCGTCCGGCCCATCTTCCCCAGCGAGACGGTCTTCCGCGAAAGCGCGTCCTGGCTCCTGAAGGTCGGGCGCTACGTGGCGCGCTACGGGTTCGAGGCCGCGCCGGAAGTCCGCGCCGCGTGCGAGCGCGACGCCCCGAACATCCTCGATGTCCCTCGCGAGATCTGGCGCCGCGAGATGGAGAAGGTCCTGTGCGGCGCCTTCTCGGGCCTTGGACTCCAGTTCCTGTTGGAGGCGCGGGTCCTCGCGTTCATCCTCCCCGAGGTCGCGGCGCTGCAGGGCCTCCTGGGCGACGGGTTGGGCCAGCACAAGGACGTGTGGGCCCACACCAAGCAGGTCGTGGCGAACGCGGACGCCAGCCCCGTGGTGCGCTGGGCCGCCCTGTGCCACGACATCGGCAAGGTCTGGACCCGGCAGGTCTTCCACGGCGACAAGGTCCATTTCTTCCGCCACGAGGACATGAGTGCCCTGCTGTTCGAGGGGATCGCGGCGCGGTTCCAGATGCCCCCCGACGAGGCCCGGCGCATCCATTACATCATCAAGAATCATTCTCGCATCAATCTCTATCGCGAGGACTGGAGCGACTCGGCCGTGCGCAGGCTCATCCGCGAGGTCGGCGACTCCCTGGACGACCTGATCGCCTTCTCGCGCGCGGACCTGACGTCCAAGCGGGCCGAGCGCGTCGAGAAGATCCGCTCGCTGCTCGCCGAACTCCAGATCCGCATCCTCGAGGTGCGCGAGGCCGACGAGGCCCAGAACCCCCTGCCCAAGGGCATCGGGAACCTCATCATGGAACGGTTCGGCCTGACCCCGGGGCCGGAGGTCGGCCGGCTGCGGGGCTACCTGCTCGAGGCGGTCGAGGCCGGACGCCTGCCGGCCCATGCCGACGCCCGGACCTACCTCGAGTTCCTGGAACGCACGGTCCCCCGTCCAGAGGACCGGGGCGAAGAGGTCTGAGCCAGCGGCGGTCCGCCCCATCGGTTCGGCTCGA
>FWPU01005003.1_pt1 | contig 29733 bp, 27 predicted proteins | sample 2228361 | NCBI WGS metagenome assembly FWPU01 (sample SAMEA103939777, study PRJEB20133) | metagenome | reverse complement strand
CCAATCACGTAATCCCCCAATCACGTAATCCCCCAATCACGTAATCCCCCAATCACGTAATCCCCCAATCACGTAATCCCCCCAATCACGTAATCCCCCCAATCACGTAATCACGCAATCTCAACCTGCAAACGCGCTCCCTTTCGTTCAGCGCCTGCCCCCACGCACAGGTGATCAGCGAAGAGGTTGGGCGCGGTATGGTACAATACGAGGGTTAGAAAAGAATGAAGGCGTCTCGATCAGAGCATGCCGGGCGAGACATTCGACATTTATCACGCCTACGCTCCATTCTACGATGGAAGCGGTCAGATCCGCTTTGCGGTGTTGTTTGCCAGTTATCTGTTGGGTGATATCCTGCCGCGCCACCCGATTGCGGGACGGCGGGCGCTTGATCTTGCATGCGGCACGGGGACGCTGGCGCTCATCCTTGCCGACGCCGGATGGTCCGTCATCGGCGTGGATCGTTCGCCTGCGATGATTGCCATTGCGCGCAGCCGTGCACAGTCGGTGGATGCCGCGCTTCGTCCACACTTCGTCGAGGCGGATATGCGCTGGTTGTGGCAGAAAACCATGCGCACCAGACACGGAGACGCAACGGAGGCGCTGCAACGCGGTTCGTTCGACCTGGTCACCTGCACGTATGATAGTCTCAACTATATGCTGACGGAAGAGGACCTGGCGGCATGCTTTTCGACAGCGGCGGAGGCGCTGACATCGGAAGGGTTGTTCGTGGCGGATATGAACACGCGCCACTTCCTCGAGCACGACTGGGGTGAAGTGGATATTATCGAGCGGCCAGGGTTCATTCAGGTGAATCGCAGCCGTTTCGATCCGGAGACCGCCTGCTCGACGATGCGCCTGATCGGGTTTGTCGGCGATGATGAGAGCGGGTATGAACGTTTCGAGGAGATTCATATTGAGCGCGCCTATCCGCCGGAAGCGGTTGCGTCGTTGATCGGCGCCGCTGGCTTGACTGTCGAAGCTGTCTATGATTGTTTCACCACGCAACCGATTGGTGAGCGCACGCAACGGATTGCCTGGGTGGCACGGAAACGGTAATCTTTGTGAAGAAAGTCATCGTTATCACAACCGGCGGTAGTATCGCCTTCAAGCGCAACCCGGCAACTGGCGCTCTGGTTCCGGTCGATGGCGAGGATATTATCGCCCAGCTGACGAACAGCGGTATTGTGGTGGAATTCAGCGAATTCAGCAGTCTGCCGGGCAGCCACTTCACACCGCTGCAGGGGCTCGAACTGGCTCGCCAGATCGAGTCGTTCCTTCAGAGCGATGAGGTTGTGGGCGTGGTCGTTACGCATGGAACCGACACGCTGGAAGAGACGGCGTACCTGCTCGATCTGACTATCCGTCACGAGAAACCGGTCGTTGTGACCGGCGCCGCGCGACCCCCGACAATGCCCGGCTACGATGGACTGCACAATCTTGCCTGCGCCGTTCGGGTTGCGGCTGCTGCAGAAATGCGCGAGACCGGCGTGCTTGTTGTGTTTGCCGGACAGATCTTTGCGGCAGGTGATGTACAGAAAACACACGCGCATGCAGTCGAGGCGTTTGCCGCACCAGGATCAGGTCCGCTTGGCAGGATCGTCGCCGACCGAATCTGGATACGGCATCGTCCGGCGCAGCGCGTGTATATCCCCTGCACGCGCCTCGAAGAGCGGGTCGATTTGATTGCTCCCGGGCAGGGAAGCGATGATCGTCTGCTGCGCCACGCAATTGCCGATCGTGTTGCCGGCATCGTGATCGAAGCATTCGGAAGCGGTCGCGTGCCGCCCTGGTGGCTGCCTGCCATTCAGGAAGCAATTGCGCAGCGCATTATGGTTGTGATAGCGACGCGCTCCGGCGACGGCGCGCTGTACGATGAGTATGGCTACGTCGGCGCATATCACGATCTCGAGCGTTTGGGAACCTTCTTTGCCCACCATCTCAACGGTCGCAAAGCGCGGATCAGGCTTATGCTGGCATTAGGGGCAGTCCGTCGTCCCGAAGATGCACGGATCTGGTTTCCATAGACAATGGTGTGCTATGTTGTTGACTATCGATATCGGGAACACAAACATCAAAATCGGCGTCTATCAGGGCGAGCGTCTCACAGCGCACTGGCGTGTCACGACCGAACGCCATCGGCTCGCCGACGAGTATCTTGTGCTGCTGCACAATCTGTTCGACCTCGGCGGCATCGATCCGCGTCATATCAGCGGGTGTGCAATTTCATGCGTCGTGCCGCCGTTGACCGGCGAATTTCGCACATTGTGCAATCGGTACTTCCATGTCGAGCCGCTGATGGTCAATGCCACGACGCCAACCGGTTTACACTATAAGGTTGACACACCCGCCGAACTCGGCGCCGACCGCATCGCCAATTCGCTGGCTGCCTTCCGGCGATACGGCGGTCCGGTCATTGTGCTGGCATTTGGCACAGCAACAACCTTTGATGTGATTACTGCCGCCGGTGAGTATATCGGCGGCGCGATTGCGCCCGGCATCGGCATTTCCGCCGATGCGCTCTTTCGCCTGGCGGCAAAACTCTATCAGGTCGAACTGGTACGCCCGCCAAGGGCGATCGGCGCCAATACGATCCACCACATGCAATCCGGCGTCATTCTGGGGTATGCCGGGCTGGTCGAAGGTCTGGTGCGCCGGATGCAGGCGGAACTGGGAACGTCCTGCCCGGTGGTGGCGACCGGCGGGCTGGCGGAGTTGATCGCTGCCGAAACTGAAGCTATTACGATGGTCGAGCCGTATCTGACGCTGGATGGGTTGCGACTGATCTATGAGATGAATCGACAATGAGTGCAGATGTTCTTCCTCCGCCCGACAGGAAAGCCGAGTATGTCGAGCGGATGTTCAGCCGGATCGCGCCCGGCTATGATACCATGAACAGCATTATGACCCTGGGGCTGGACCGGGGATGGCGCGCGGCGACGGTGGCGCTGGCGGCGCCGCCGAGTTGTGGTCGGGCGCTCGATATTGGCACCGGCACTGGTGATTTTCTGGTCGAACTGGCGGAATGGATGCCGGATGGGCTGGCGGTTGGCGTTGATTTTACCGTTCCGATGATGCGCGCCGGATTGTCGAAAATAGACGGGAAACGCGCCATCTTTGTGGCTGGTGATGCGCTTGCGTTGCCGTTCGCAGACGAGAGTTTCGATGCCATCACAACTGGGTTCACATTACGCAACGTGACCGACATCGCCGCCGCGTTCCGCGAAATGTGGCGGGTGGTGCGCGTTGGCGGCACGGTTGCCTGCCTGGAAGTCGCCCGTCCACGTCAGCCGTTGCTGCGGTTCGGGCACTGGGTCTACTTCCAGCGCCTTGTGCCGCTCATGGCGCGCGTGCTCGGCGCCGACCCCGAAGCTTACACGTACCTGCCGCAGTCGGCGCGTATCTTCCCACCCCCCGACGAACTGGCTCGGATCATGCGTGAGGCGGGCTGGAGCGATGTGACCTATCGCCTGGTGGGGTTGGGTGCGGCAGCCATTCATACCGGCATCAAACGCGGATGACGCGCCGGAGGGGATCATGCCTCGCTATGACGACGATCCAGAAGAAGAGGAGAAGCCACTTCCGCCACGCCGCCGGGTGATACCTCGTGATGAATTGATGCGCTCACCGCGCCGCGAGTCGCTGATGCAGCGCCGGTTGCGGCGCGCCCGTGGCGAGGAGGTCGATGACGACTTCGAGGAGACCTACATTTCGTATGAGCCTGCCCGCACAGGATCTTACGGTATGCCACTGGCAGGCGGAGGATGCATGACAACACTGGTGTATGTTGCGCTTGGCGCCATCACAGTCGTTGTGCTCCTTGCGCTCTTCTGGCAGCAGATCGTGGCAGCGTTCGTTCCCAATGTGCCACAGCAGGTGGTGCAACTCGTCGCCACGCCAACCCCGACGATCCGCGATTGGGGCGGCGCTATTCAGCAGATGAAGAACCTCAACCGCCTGGAGACGCAGCGCTTCGCAATCGAACGGGTCGTCGAAGCATCGACCGTCCGGGGTGATCCGCTCGATATGTTCCTGGGCGAACGTCTGTTGCTGATCGCCAGTGGCGATGTGGTTGCCGGCGTCGATCTGAGTAAACTGACCGATAGTGATGTGATTATTTCGCCCGACGGGAAGAGTGTGACGCTGACCCTGCCAGCCTCCGAAATCTTCAGCGCGCGCCTCAATAACGAACGCACCCGCGTCTACGACCGGCAGACGCGCCTGATCACGCAACTGACCGGCGGGCAGGACCCGAACCTGGAAACGCAGGCGCGGCAGGAGGCGGAACGTCAGATTCTGGCGGCATCCTGCGAAAATGGCATCATGCAGCGCGCCGCCGACGAAGCGAAACGCTCGATGGAACAGTTTCTCCGCCTGCTCGAATTCGAGAATGTCACCGTCATTGCGACGCCGGGACCATGTGCGGTGTCTCCTGATCGGTGAACGTTCAACCTGAATTGAGGAACCATGATTACCCTGTTCTACGACCCGGACGCCGGGTCGCTCTCATGGCGCTTTATCGAAACCGCTGAAGAAGACGCAATGCTCGAAGGCGAGTGCGATGCGACACTGCTGCTCGATGCACAGGGGCAGATCATCGGCGTCGAACTGGCGCTGGACGATGAGATTGCGGACGACGACCTGGCACTGGCGCTCGCGCATCCACAGGTGTCGTTCGACGCCGCAGAACGCACGCTGACTGTCAACCTGGTTGGGGAAGAGGCAGCGTCGGTGCAGCCGCTCGAGGCGCCAGCCGTACTCGATTTCGACGCCAGTGAGCGGTTGCTGGGATTGGAGGCGCTGCCGGCCGATGAGTTTGATCTTGATCAGCGCCTGGGACGCCTGGCGCCCTTCCTGATCGAACGCGAAGAAGAGGACGCTGACGAAGCGGACGGAACGACCCTGCCCCCCGCAATTCGTCCAGTCCTGCCCGAAGGACCCCATCGATCCGGGTTCGTTGCGCTGGTTGGGCGACCGAATGTCGGCAAGTCCACGCTGCTCAACGCGCTGCTTGGGCAGAAAGTCGCGATCGTGTCGCCAAAGCCGCAAACGACGCGCACCGCTGTTCGTGGCATTCTGACCCGACCCGACGCGCAGATTGTATTCGTTGACACCCCCGGTATTCACGAACCGCGCAATCGCCTGGGCGCCTACATGGTCAGGCAGGCGCGTCGCTCCATTCCCGACGCCGATGTCGTGTGTATGGTCGTGGACATTTCACGCCCGCCGGGAAGCCTCGACGAGCGCATTGCAGCGTTGGTGCGGAAAGCGAATGCACGTCGCTTTCTGGTGCTCAACAAGATCGACCGACGCTCCAAACGTGGGAGCGACAACCTTCAGGCATACCGTGCACTCGCCCCCTGGGATATGGAGGTTGCCGTGTCGGCGCTGCGCGGCCAGGGTCTCGATGCGCTGGTGGATGAAATTGTCCGCCTGCTGCCCGAAGGTCCGTCGCTCTATCCGGAGGGGCAGATAACCGATCTGAGTGAACGCGAACTTGCCGCTGAGCTGGTGCGCGAACAGGTGCTGCGTCACACACAGCAGGAAGTTCCCCATAGCGTGGCAGTCGAGGTGGAAGAATGGGAGGAGAAGGAGAAGGTTACCTACATACGGATGACCATCCTGGTCGAGCGCGAAACACAGAAAGCCATCCTGATCGGCGCCGGCGGCGGTATGCTCAAGAAGATCGGCAGCGGTGCGCGCCAGGCTATTGAAGAGATGCTTGAGCGTCCCATCTACCTCGATCTGTGGGTCAAAGCGCGTGAACACTGGCGCGATGACCCGAATGCGCTTCGCTGGCTCGGCTACACTGAATAGAAGGCATCTCTCGATGGAACGCAAATGGTGGGCGCTGCTGGCAGTTGCAACTGGCGTGTTCATGAGCACAATTGACGGGTCGATTGTCAATATTGCTCTCAAAACATTGCAGGAGTCGTTTGGCGCCGGGCTGCACGAAGTTGAATGGGTAGTGCTGGCATATCTGCTGGGGATCACCTGCCTGCTGCCGAGTATGGGGCGTCTGGGTGATATGATCGGGAAACGGAGCGTCTACGTAGCCGGCTTCATCATTTTTACCATCAGTTCGGCATTGTGTGGTCTTGCGTGGAGCATCAACGCACTCATCGGCTTCCGTGTGCTGCAGGCGATTGGCGCGGCAATGATCCAGGGGGTCAGCGCCGCGCTGCTGGTGGAAGCCTTCCCGTCATCGCAACGAGGTCAGGCGCTCGGCTATATCGGCACGGCGGTCGCTGCCGGCATTTTGACCGGTCCGATTCTTGGCGGCGTCCTGATCGGTGCGGTCGGGTGGCAGGCGATTTTCTACGTCAATATCCCGATCGGTATTGCTGCGATTGCACTTGCGCTGCATGCATTGCCCGCTGATCGCACCCGTGCCGCCCAGCAGTTCGATCTGGCCGGCGCAGGGTTGCTGGGTGTCGGGTTGCTCCTTGTGCTGCTGGCGCTGACCGAGGGGCAGGTGTGGGGCTTTGACGACTGGCGCACGTTGACTGCGCTCGGCGCCGGCGGTATGTTGCTGGCAGGCTTCATATGGTGGGAATACCGCGCTGCCGCGCCGATGATCGATCTCCGTCTGTTTCGCGCACCGGCATTCAGTTTCAGCCTGCTGGCCGCCTTTCTGATTTTTCTGGCAGGAGCATTCAACTTCCTGCTGATACCGTACTATCTGCAGAAGGCGCTCGGCTTTTCACCGCAAACCACCGGCTTGACCCTGATCGCCTCGCCGCTCGTGCTTTCGCTGGTGTCTCCGGTCAGCGGACGATTGTCAGACCGGTTCGGCGCGCGCTGGCTGGGGATCATCGGACTGGCGTTGACTACTGCTGCGCTGCTGAGCATGGCGACGCTGACCACCGAGAGTACACAGATGGACGTGGTGTTGCGCCTGATGCTGATCGGGGCAGGATTTGGGCTGTTCCAGTCCCCCAATAATAGCCTGATCATGGGCAGCGTGCCGCGCGCAAACCTGGGGGTTGCCGGCAGTCTGCTGGCGGTCATGCGCACCCTGGGTCAAACGACCGGTGTTGCGATTGCGGGAGCGATTTGGGCGACGCGCGTGGTCGCGGCTGCCGGGCAACAGTATGAGCCGGTGACTGCCGCGCCGCCGTTTGCACTGGTCGCCGGGATGCACGATGCCATGCTGGTTGCAGCCTTCCTGTCGGCAATTGCCATTGTGCCTACACTGGTGCGCGGGCAGCCGTCAGGAGAACAGCAGCACGAGACGGTGCAGCAGGCGAAGGTCAGAGGGTGACAGCCGTCGTGAAGCGGGCCCTGCCCTGGTAGATGCCGAAGATCGCCGCACATCTGCCTGTGCCGACAGTTCAGGAACCGTGCTGCGCCTTTGATTGAGCGCCACCGGAGTAAGCGCCTGTCCGAATAACGCAGGAATACCGAAAAACCGCATCCCGAGCAGCGCACAGCGCGTATCGAAGGGGCGGTTTTTCGGATAGGCACGAACGCCACCGTCACAGATGCGCCAGCAGGCGCGTGCAGTTGTGATGTCCGCATCAGTCATACCGTTGCGGCGCATCGCTAGCAGGATGACCCCGGCGACTGGCGGAGCCGCGAGATGAACGAGCTGCGCATCAGGAATTTCCGTGCGGATGCTCGCCTTCTTTGGGCGTCAGCATCGCGCCTGCTTTGAAGAATCTACCGCCCATCACACTGTCGATTGCCTCACCGGTCACCCGCATCTGATGCGCCACGCTCAAGACCATCCACGCCAGCGCTCCCACTGCCCATTGGATGAGATTGTGTGCGACGCGATCGCCCGCCTGCGCCGCTTTGAACGCCAGCGGCCTCCAGATTCAGGACGTCGCGCCGAGCAACCCATCATACAACTCCTCGTGCCGGTGGGCAATCTCTTCCCAGGAAAACCGCGCCGCCAGCTCCGCTCCTCCAGCGCTCAAACGTTGCCGGAGCGCGGGATCGGCTGCCAGCAGCATGATCGCGCCGGCAAGCGCCGCAGGATCACGAGGCGGCACGAGCAGGGCATGGGTTCGATCAACGAGCGAAGCGCTTCCAGGTGTTGTAATCGTTGGGACGCCGTGCGCCAGGGTTGCCAGCAGACTGCCGCGCCGAAAGGAAGCGCCATCGGTGAAGGGCAACGCCGCCAGATCAGCCGCCAGCAGGTGCGCCGAAACTGTTGCTTCATCGCAGTACCCTGTGATGGTCACACGTTCGTTCAGGTGGAGCGCGGCAATCTGCCGCCGCACGTCGTCTGCGTGCACGCGATCGTGCGAGGCGGTCGCCTCGCCGCCAACCACGATCAGGCGAAACCTCTCCGGTAACTGCGCCAGCGCCTGGATCAGCGTATCCACCCCTTTGGTGCGCGAAATCAACCCGAAATGGGCGATCAGTGTCATCTCCGACGTGATCCCCAGGCGCGCGCGCCATTCCTGACGATCCCAGGCAGGCGGCGGCGCGACCGCGATATTGGCGCCGATTGGGATCACCATCAGCGTGTGATGTCCCTGCCCCGCTCCCCAGCGCCGCAGCTGCGTCTCGTCCACCTCGTTCGTTGCCACCACCGCATCGACATCGAGCATCAACCGTCGCGTGACCCAGTCGCGGAGCGGACCCGCCTTCGGGAAAAGGTAGGGCGGCAAAAGGTCGTGTGCAGTCACGACGAGATATGGACGACGCCCCTCCAGGCGAAGCCGTCGCGGGAGGAAGTTGATCGCCGGATGCATCTCGTATGCCCCCGTCTGATACTGGATATGCAGCACATCCGGCTTCAGGTCATCCAGCGCGCGGCGAATGAAGTGCCAGCAGCGCCAGTTCCACCGGCGCAGCGGCAACCGAACGACGCGCAATGGCTGCCGATCATCGGCGCCGTCTGCCACACCGGTCAACACCGCAACCTCATGACCGCACCGGCGCAATGCCATTCCCAGGTTGCACGTGTAGTCGCCGACGCCACCGGGCGTTGGGGGATATTCGGCGCTGAGCAGCACAATGTTCATATCCAGGGCGTCATCTGAGAGCGAATTGTCATGTACGCGCCGTTATGGTACCGCACAATCGGTGGTACGATATGTGTCGCAATCGTGCGTGTTTGCGGTTTACTGTGCACCGTTGTTCCGCTCCAGGGATAACAACTCTGCACATGTTGCCAGTGCAGCTGTCCTTCTTCACAAAGAGGCATCCATGATGTCAGCTGTCCACTCTTCTGCCAGGCGTCGATTTGTTGGGGTTTTCGCAGCGATCCTGTTGCTGCTGATCGTTGTTGCTCGAAATGTTACTGCTTCTGAACAGGAAGAAACGCCGCCAACGCCAGCGCCGGAACGCACGACCGTTCCTATTGGAACGGCGCCGTTGACGTTGACCAAGACCGCCTCGACCGATGCAGTGCTGCCAGGACAATCGTTCACCTACATACTGCGCATCGCCACCAGCCGAGAACAGGCGCGTGTAGAAGTGCGCGATATGCTGGATCGCGGGATTGAGGTCGTCGGTATCGAGAACGCATCGGGCGTGTGCACAGGCGCGGGGATGATCGTCTGCACCGTGCAGGTGCAGGCGCAAGAACCGGCAACCATTCGGATTACAGTGCGGGCGCACACTACGGCTACCCCCGACTCGTGGCTGGTTGGTCAGGCAGTAGCGCAGGACGACAGCGACTTTACCGCTGCATCGGAGCGGGTCGCCGTGCGGGTCGCCGCACCGCCGCCGTCAATGTCGGCGCCGGTCGCCACTGCACTGCCATCTCCTGCAGTGCCGTCTTCTGACGCAGCACTGCCTCCCGACCACCAGTCTGCACCCGAGTCACGTGCTGTCTCGCGCAGGGACGCTCTTCCGTCTCCTGCACTGCCGCCAACTGCCATCTCGCCCGCTCCGGCTGCGGCGCCACCGCTCTCACGAGCTGCCAGCGCCCTGGTCGGAGCAACCGATCCAGCATCGCTGCCGCCGCCCGTCACTCCAGATCCCACTACAGCTGCGCCGCACCCTGCTGAGATGAACTCAGGTCTGAGCCCACAGGCCTCTGTCCCGCCTGCGGGCGAGTCCGCGCCCGCGACGACCGTGTTCGCCCCGGACCCGCCGGCGCCGGCAGCGACATCGCATGGAAGCGAGCAAACAGCATCCTGGCTGGACATGGTAACGACCGTCAACCCTTGATCAGCGCCAGTCTCACGCACGTCTGCCGAGCAGACTCGTAGCGATCGAACGCAATTCCTCCAGTGCCGCCGCATTACCCTGCACGCGATCGAGCGCCGCGAACGCTTCACCATGATAGGCAGCAGCGGTCGTCTCGGCGTAGACGCGCGAGCCTGCAGCATCGAGGATCGCCAGCGCCTGGCGCACGGAGTCATCGTCGAGCGCTGGCTGCGAATACACACTCATCAGAAATTCCTTATCGGGCGATGTTGTCAGTGCATGGATGACCGGCAGACTGAGTTTGCGACGATGCAGATCCGCCGCAAAGGGTTTACCAGTCACGGCAGGATCGCCCCAGACTCCCAGCACATCGTCCTCGATCTGAAACGCCAGCCCAAGCGCCCGCCCAAAATCGAACAGCGCCTGGATCGTCTCCTCATCGGCGCCGCCGACGAGCGCACCAAGTTCTGCTGATGCGGCAATCAGCGCAGCTGTTTTGCGTTCAATCATCGCCAGATACGCACCTTCGTCGATCTGGAGATTTCCTTCATAGCTCAGATCGAGAAACTGCCCTTCACAAATGGTCAGAATCGTTTCATCGAAACGTCGCAGCACATCGAGGATCGTCGTTGCCGGCAAACTGGTCAGCGCCAGGCGATGGAGCGCCAGATGAGCAATAGTAAACATTCCATCGCCCGTATTGATCCCCTGCGCCAGTCCCCACAATTTCCACACGGTAGGGCGACCGCGTCGTGTATCGCTCTGATCCTGAATATCATCGTGAATCAGCGAAAAGTCGTGGATCAACTGGATTGCCGCCGCGAGCGGCAGCGCATCGCGTGGATCGCCGCCGACAGCGCGACAACTCAGCAGGCAAAGACGCGGACGCAACAGTTTGCCTGGGTCAAACGATGCTGGAAGCAACGCTTCATCACGCCATCCCAGGTGATACTCCTGCATGGCATAAAACTGCGCCACCCGCTCATCCGCCTGCGGAAACGCCGCGCGCATCGCCGCCTCGATTGCTGTTCGCTCATCCAAGTGCTGCATAGGTGTCATCCTGCCGTAATCTTATGTAACCAGTCGGTAATCCGCCACTCTTGAGGTTTGCGCGCGACGCTAGTACACTGCATCTAAGTAGAGCGCACCCGCTATCGTCAGTAATCTGTCGGCGCTCGCCGGTACTGCCCGTAGCGCCACTAACGCCACCGAAAGGAGTAGCGTCGATGCCGCTGAATATGCGTTTTCGCTTCAGCCCGACCAAAGATGGACTCGTCAAGGTGCTCGGACCGCTCGAGACGGACATTATGCAGATCATCTGGCAGGATGAGCGCAGCACGGTCAAGAAAGTCCATCGCAAACTGTCGCAGCAACGCGATATCGCCTACACCACCGTGATGACGACCATGAGCCGTCTCGCCGAGAAGGGGGTTCTGCGCCGCCATCGCGAAGGGCTGGCATATGTGTACACACCGGCGATCAGCGAGTCGGATTTCGTCACAATGGTCGTGCAGCAGGTGCTCGACGGATTGCTCGACGACTACAGCACAACCGCAATCGACTACATGATCGATTACCTTGCGCGGCGCAATCCGCACGAACTACTGCGCATCCAGAAGACCATTCAGTCGCGCATCGCCGCTTGAAGAGAAGATGAGGGTTGTGAGTTGGAGCCATAGCACGGCATCATAAGGATGACTCACCCACGACTCGCAATCCTCATTTCACCTTCAGATACGCCGACGGCCTCGCCCCACAGATCATAATCGAGCGCCTGCGTCACCTGCACATCGACGAATGTGCCTGGTTTCGCCTCGCCCCAGAACAACACCTGCCCGTCGACTTCAGGCGCATCGCGGAACGAACGCCCAACGCTCAGCGGCCGACCATCGTCGGTCTGCCCCTGTCCCTCAACCAAAACACGGATAACACGCCCGACCCAGTGTCGGTTGCGCTGGCGCGAAATGCGCTGCTGAAGCTGCATGACTTCGTGCCAGCGCCGCTCGATGATCCGTGGCGCGACCTGATCCGGCAGCGCTGCGGCTGGCGTTCCCGGTTCGCGCGAGTAGCGAAAGACGCCGACCCGATCGAACTGGATGCTTTCGAGAAACGCCAGCAGCGCCCGAAACTCAGCGTTCGTCTCGCCCGGAAAGCCGACAATGAACGTCGAACGCAGGGCAATATCGGGCATTGCCGCGCGCAGGTCGTCAATCAACCGTCGGGTGCGATCCGTATCGGGCGGACGCCGCATCCGTCGCAACGTCTCCGGGTGCGCGTGCTGGAGCGGCATATCCAGGTAGCGGCAGATCTGCGGATGGCGCGCCATGGTTGTGATCAGGCGCTCGCTGATGCCATGCGGATAGGCGTACATCAGGCGCACCCAGACATCCCCCGGCAACATGGCGCAGAGTTCATCGAGCAGGATCGCCAGTCCGTCCTTTAGCCCCAGATCACGTCCATAATCGGTCAGATGCTGCGCCACCAGCACAATTTCTTTCACTCCTGCTGCTGCCAGTTCCTGCGCCTCGCCAAGAATCGCCCCCATCGCTTTGGAGCGCATATCGCCTTTGAACGACGGAATGGTGCAGAACGCACAGCGCAGATTGCACCCATCGGAAATCTTCAGATATGCTGAAGGACCGCTGGCACGGCGGCGTATCGGCGCTGTACGCCAGTCGGCATAGGCGCCTGGCGCGCTCAGATCGTGCAGAGAAGGAGACGGCGCCGCAGCGCTGGTGAGTGGAATGATCTCACGCGCCGGTGCAGCGGTGGGAGGGTCTATGCTCGATACAGGCTGAAACGCGCCAACAACATCGCCGATGCGCATCCATTCGCGTGTACCGAGGACTGCGTCGACACCTGGTGTGGCTGCAATGAGCGCGCTATGACTTTCCGCCATACAACCGGCAGCAACCAAACGCTGACCTGGCGTTTTACGCGTTGCAACGTCGTGCAGCACCGCCAGTGTTTCTTCGCGCGCTGCTGCGATAAACGAGCAGGTATTGACAATCACGACATCGGCATCATCGGCGCTCGCCGCGAGCGTGTGCCCCTGTGCCGCCAGAACGCCGCTCATACCCTCGCTATCGACCTGGTTTTTGGGGCAACCGAGGGTAATAATATGAACTTTCATCACTCAGCGATAGTTGGTAAATTGCAGCGGAATATCAAATTCATCCTGTCGTTCTCTAACCAGACGAATCACCGCCTGCAACTCGTCACGGCTTTTACTTCCAACACGCAATGCATCCCCCTGAATGCGCGGTTGCACTTTTGGAAAATGATCGCGGATGAGTTTCGCCAGTTTTTTCGCCGCATCTTCGGGAATACCACGCTGTAATGTCGCAACCTGACGCACCCGACCGCCGCTCACCTCCTGAACCGGACCAAACTTGAAAATCTTGATCGACAGATTGCGCCGCAATGCTTTTGTCTGCACAAGATCGCGCACTGCAGCAAGATGCATGTCCGACTCGGTGGTAATGACCAGTTCCTTCTCACTCAAAACAATTTCTGTCCTGGTGTCTTTCAAATCGTAGCGCGTTGCCACCTCGCGCCGCGCCTGATCGACGGCGTTGACCAGTTCCTGGCGATCGAAATCGGAAACGATATCGAATGTGCTTTCAGCAGGCATCGAACCTCCTCCCGCTTACGGCGGCCACTCAAAGGTCACGACCTCACCGGGGCGAGTGCCGAGACGGCGTTCCTGATCGTTAATCACGACCGTTACAACCGCCGCATTGCCGGCGCGCACCGACACCGACCGGCGGGCCGTGAAACGTACCGAACGACCCGGCGCCAGCACCCGCCGAAAGACCGATTCGCCATCGGTTTTGATTTCCAGCCACGAACCAGGGTTATCACCCGGATCGATCCGCACCTCGAGCACAATTGGCGCCTCGGGCTCGCGTGTCGGCTCAGGTGATGGTTCGACTTCGCCCCCCGCTGTGGCAATCGTCGCCGTCGCCGGCACAAACGGCTGAGGCGTCGCCTCCGGCGGCGCCGTCGGAAGCGGGCTTGGAGCAGGCGGCAGGGTCGCCGTCGGTATTGTGGCGAGTTGCGCGTTTTCACCGATTCGGTTGGTAGCGCTCAACACCAGATATGTTACTCCGACCAGCGCCAGCACAACGAAAAAGACGCCAACCAGACTCGGCGCAACACATCCATGCACACGCGGATTCGACGTCGCCGGAACAATTCGAATTGGGTCAGTTCGCCCACGCTCGTAGCGGTACAGATCGATCAGTTCGTCTGCCGACAACCCAAGGAACGCAGCATAATTGCGAATAAAGCCGCGTACATACACATCGCCGGGGAGATTCTGATAATCGCCGTCCTCAAGCGCAACAAGGTACCGCTGCAGGATGCGTGTTTCAGCAGCAGCCTGTGAGAGGCTGATGCCCTGGCTTTCGCGAGCTGCGCGCAGCCGCTCGCCCAGCTGGCTCATAGTCTTCTCCCTGGAGCCTTACGTTCACAGGCGCACTCACCGAACGCCTATTATAAATGAAAGCGCGCGATGCGGCAACCGCGCGCCTTCCTGCACCTGTTCAGGTATATCGTAGAGTGGTGTTCTCAATTCGGCAGGGCAACATCCGCCGACTCTTGATCTGGGGGGTTCCCACCGCGCGTGAACGTATACGCCTTCCAGACTTCAGGGTCAAACAGGCAATTGCGGTGTTACCTGAAGAGCGTGACCATCACATTGTCAAACTCAGCGCCCGCTTCCGTGCTGAAGTTTTCCAGGTAAAGCGCCGCCTGACCACTGGTAAGGCGAGTATCGGTAAAGGTTTGCACCTCGACACCGTTGACGCTGAAAATGATGCTATTCCCCTGCGCTTTTAGCGATACGCGGTTGACCTTACCCGGCTTGATGGCTGGATTGCTGATCGGCTCACGCAGCGTTGTCCAGCGATCATTGACCGAGACAAAACATCCGTACTGATTGCCGCCATCGATCCAGCACGTATAGTAATTCCGCGTGTCGCTTGGGCTGCCCGCACCGTAACGCACCGCAACGCCAGCGCGCGAATTGCCCTGGATCAATACATCGGCGCTCACTTCCAGGTTGTCGGCTGCACGGACATCCGGCGCCGTCAGGTAGTATAGATCAGGTGTGCTCAGGACGATCCGGTAAACCCCTTCCTCAATCACCACACGAACGTCAGTGGATACATCTGTGACCCATTTGCCCTCGTCGCGCGTAAAATCGAACGCGAACCGCTGAGCCGACGTATCGCCCGACAGCGAAACCGTCGGATCGATAATGTACGATTGCAGGATGGCGTCGAGCGAGGGCTTGAGATCATCAAATTGTTCCTGGGGTATGCCGAACGTCAGCAGTGATACCTTATCGACATCGCGGTAGACGAAGGTATTTGCCAGCAGTGGAGCTTCAACGCCGCCGCTCGCCTGCGCCGTATAACTCCAGATGATCTGCACGCCGCCACTGCGTAGTTTCTCCGGTGGATCCATCGAGAAGTCCTTCTCATCTTTGAAAAGATCAACAAATGCGATAGCGCGCTCTGCCAGGTCGTCCTGGGTCAGCGCCTCCTGCGTCTCGGTGATGTTGAGAATGATGAGCGCGTTTTCAGCGGCATCCGTCCACAGATAGAGCAGATTTGCCTCATTCGTGGTTTGCTGCAGGTTCCAGCCAGTCGGCACATCGATGCTGAACAGACCGGCTGGATGCTCGAACGTTTCGAGCCGGTCGATCGTCACCGGCAACAGCGTTCCACTGCCTGTCCCGGTCGAACCCGACGGCGTGGTGGGCGCGATGGTCGGCTCGGGGCGCGTGGTCGGCAGCGGCGTGGAGGTCGGGCGTGGCGTGGAGGTCGGGCGTGGCGTGGAGGTCGGACGCGGTTCGGGGGTGGCGGTTGGAGTCGTACCGATAGAGACGCTGCATGCGGTCAACGCGAGCGCAATGATCCCAACCAGACCCAGGCGTTGTAAGCGGTGCATTGGTGAAAGCCTTTCTGTGTGGAACAGACGATACGCGCGGAGTATCACGCACGGCACGCGCCTTACAGAATGTCGCGTGCATCCTTACGCTCATTGTAGCACGGCGCAGCATCATTGAGAAGTGACAGAGATGTATTCATGCATTTCCTTGCCTGTGCATCGTCTGGTGCAGGGGACGAGCATCACCGGGTGGTCGGTGCGATCCCCTATCGTATGTTCGGCATCGTATCAGGCAATCACAACCATTTTGAGATGAACCTGTCATCTGGCTGTCATATAAGTGGCTAGGTAGTATCGTGCAGATTTCTCTAGGCTGTAGGCAGCGTTACGAACCGAGAACTGAAAGATGCAACATTCGCGCCCTTACACAGATGGAGTGTCTGCCATGAAGTCACGATCCCTGGTCTATCGTCTGGTCGTACTGCTTGCCTTTGCTGTCGGATTGATGACGGTGTTCTTTGCCTATCGCACCAGCGCTGCTGCAGTGTACATCGTGCGCGGACCGACGACCGCCGTGTGTTCGATCACCGGTCAAGCGGCGCCTGCGACGTTTCAAGACAGTATATTCGGTTCCGAGCTGCACGGATTTCTTGATCAGGAAGGTGTGACGATCAGTTTTCAGTTCCCTGACGGACGCATCTTCAGCCCGAATGATACCCTGTTGCTCGATGGCGTGGTCGATCTGCCGTCGCATTTTGCACTGCCGCCATACCGCGCCGATGTCGCCGGCGACCTCTACTTCGAGTTTCCGGTGACGAATAAGTGGCCCTATGGCTGCTATCGGTTGACCGCCGTGGGGCAGGGCAGCCGGCAAACGGCGGTCGGCTACCTGGTGGTGACGCCGCGCACCGGTCCGCCGCCGGCGCCGAGTCCGGCGCGTCTGGCGGTATGGAACAACGGCACCTTCAACGCCTTCGCATTCCACGATGATCTGATCAACATTCACGGCACAAACTTCTTCCCCAACGAGATCATTTCGGTCTGGATCACGCAACCGGATGGCACAGTTCTTGACTACCCACAGCAAGTCGCCAGCGATATCGGTAACTTCCAGTCATCCTTCATTTTTACGAATGTGCATCAAACTGGCAGATACACCTTCACAGCGCTGGGAACGCTGAGTGGATACCAGGTCTTTGCACCATTCGAACTGCGCGCGCGCTCGTCCACGCCAAGCGGATGGGCGCAACTGCGCGTCGCCTTTCCGGCGCAGACGTCGACTCGCCAGAATGGTGGTGTTGCGATCACCGGAGCGCTTTTCACCCCAGGTGAGTATGTTGGTCTGTGGATGACGCTGCCAAACAATGCGGTGCGCAGCCTGCCGACGCAGCTGGCTGACGGCAACGGCGATTTCTTTGTGGTCATCGACCTCGACGAACGGTTGCCGGTAGGTCGTTACAGCATCACTGCTAAAGGGGTCTCCAGCGGACGATTACAGATCGCCAGTTTTGATGTCACTCCGGGGAGTTTCCAGCCGGCGCCGGTGAATAATCCGGCCGGACCCGTTCCGGCGGTTGTGGAGTCGAACGCTGGCAACCAGTCGGCGTTTGGGGCGCTCACGACGACAGGAACAGCACGCGCCTCGGTGACGTTCCTGGACTGGTCTGGCGCCTCTGACATTGTGCGCGTCGAAGGGTCTGGCTACGCGCCCAATGAGCCGGTCGGCATCTGGATGACGTTCCCGGACGGCGCAGTGCTCGGCATGGCAAGTCTGAATGTCGATGGCAGCGGCGCATTCAGCGTCGACGTCGATCTGGGCGTGGTTCTTGCGGCCGGACGTTACCGTGTCAGTGTCCAGGGGGTCGAAAGCGCGCAGCTGGTGATTGTCACCTTCGACGCAGCGAACCGTGGCGCGGCCCCTGGCAGTGCAGCCTCCACGGCAGCGCCACTCCAGACACTGAGCGGACTAACAAACCTTGGCGGGGCGGCGGGCAACCCGGGACCAGAGCAGACGCCGCGCGATCAGCAACGTTGCGCTGAGCCGGAATCGTTCTGGACACCCGACTGCTGACGACCAGAGGGCGTCGTGAGAATGGGGAACGAGTACAGCGCAGGGTCACGACCGTCCTGCGCTGTATCTCACATTCAGGTATCAATGCAGATCGACCGCCACGGCAAGTGCGGTACGCCCCCAGTCGGAGAGATCTTCGCTATAGCCAGGCTGATACTTGGCAAGAATCAGGCGTCGCGCCAGCGCGTCCTCTTCCGCCTGATCGACCATGCGCGCCGTACCGGCGAATGTCGAGCCGCCAAGAGTCATCGTCACTGCCGGAGTGCGGCGCGCATTCTTCTCAGATGCTTGCCTTTAGGCGCGGAAGCCTACCGGCTTGAGCGGTGGGCTTCCGCGCCCTCGCTTCAGCGGCTTCAGCCCACCGCTTGCACAAACGTTCGGTTCATGGTATACTTCACCCTGTATGAAGCTCATCGCGCGCGTCAAACTGAACCCAACCCCCGAACAGTACGCGGCCTTGCTGGCCACGCTGCGGGAAGCGAATGCCGCGTGCACCACGATCAGTGCGATTGCCTGGCAGGCGCGTGAATTTCGTCGTATCCCCCTACAAAAGCGCTGCTACCATCAGGTCAAGCGCTCGTTCCGTCTCGGCGCGCAAATCCTCATTCGCTGCATTGCCAAAGTCGCCGATGCCTACAAACTGGATCGAACGACCCGGCGCACGTTCAAGCCGCACGGCGCCGTTGCCTTTGACGACCGCAACCTGACGTGGTATCCCGACAGGGACGCCGTGTCGATCTGGACGGTCGAAGGGCGACAGTATATCCCCTACCGTTTGGGCGACCGGCAGCGCGCGCTGCTGGCGTACCGCAACGGCGAAAGCGATCTGGTATACCACAAGGGGGTGTTCTACCTGCTGGCCGTGTGCGACGTGCCGGAGCCGGACGAGCAGCAGATCGACGGCGTGCTTGGGGTTGATGTGGGCATCGCGAACCTTGCCACGGATAGTGATGGCGAACGGTACAGCGGGCGACCCATTGAACGCAAACGACGCTGGTACGCGAAGGTGCGCAGGCGGCTCCAGCAGCGCGGCAGTCTTTCGGCGAAACGCCATCTGCGCAAGCTGGCAGGTCGTCAACGCCGGTTTCAGCAGGATACGAACCATTGCATCAGCAAGCGGCTGGTTCAGAAAGCCAAAGACACGCAGCGGGCGATTGCGCTTGAAGATTTGACGCACATCCGCACGCGGACGACGGTACGGAAATCTGAACGAGCGCGACACAGCAATTGGGCCTTTGCGCAGATGCGGCAGTTCATCAGCTACAAGGCGCGGCTGGCGGGTGTGCCGGTTGAGGTCGTCGATCCGGCGTACACCAGTCAGCGCTGCAGCGCCTGTGGGCATACGGAACGTCGCAACCGCACCGGACAGGCTGTGTTTTGGTGTGTCGCGTGCGGGTATACGGCGCATGCTGATTGCAATGCCGCGCGCAACATCTCCTGGGCTGCCGTCAGACCGCCTATTGTCTCGGAGGCCCCGCCATACGGCGGGGTCGCGCCAGAGACAAGCCCACGTCGTTCAGACGTGGGTATCTGACCCAATCGGACGCATGGTCGCCTGCCAGCATATACACTGTGCGATCATGCAGCGCAAACCAGATTTCGATAGTATGCAGCCGGCCCGTCACCCGTCCGACCGTCGTCAGATACCCAAATTCGAGATGCGCCAGTGCGTGCAGGTCTGGTTGCATAACCGACAATCCCTTGAGCGTCCACCCTGCCGCCCCTCATTCCCGGCGGCATCTCCCGAATCTCCAATGATGAACAGTGATCAGATGAGCGCCTTTTCAGTGTCACGATCGAAGATATGCATCCTGCTCATATTGATGACAATCTCGAACGTCTCACCGGTTCGCGCTGAGGTGCGTGGATCGAGCCGCGCCACCATTTCCTTGCCGCCATTTTCCACATAGGCGTAGACTTCCGAACCGAGCGGCTCGACAACATTGACCATTGTCATCAGGCGAGCCGACTCATCGACGCCGCGCGGGACATAGTGCGCATCGTGAATGTCCTCGGGGCGAATCCCAAAGAAGACCGACATTCCGATGTGATCGGCAATGGCATCGACGCGCGATGGAGGAACCGGCAACACGAATGGCCCGAAATCGACCAGCACCTGCCCATCGCCGCGAACCAGCGTCGCCTCGAAAAAGTTCATCGCCGGCGACCCGATAAACCCGGCGACGAACATGTTTGCCGGATGGTCATACAGGTTCTGCGGCGTATCGAGTTGCTGCAACACGCCATCGCGCATCACAGCGATGCGTGTTCCCATCGTCATCGCCTCGGTTTGATCGTGGGTCACGTAAATAAATGTCGTTTTCAGGCGCTGATGCAGCTTCGAAATCTCCGCTCGCGTCTGGACGCGCAGTTTGGCGTCGAGGTTCGACAATGGCTCGTCCATCAGGAAGACCGAGGGATGGCGCACAATCGCGCGACCAAGCGCCACACGCTGACGCTGACCGCCAGAGAGCGCTTTCGGCTTGCGATCCAGAAGGTGCCCGATGTCGAGCATTTCTGCCGCCTCTTTGACCCGCCGGTCAATCTCCGCTTTGGGCGTTCTGCGCAATTTCAAACCGAACGCCATATTTTCGTACACGCTCATATGGGGGTAGAGCGCATAACTCTGAAACACCATGGCGATATCGCGGTCTTTTGGAGGAACATCATTAACGACCCGATCGCCGATCATAATAACGCCATCCGTCACTTCCTCAAGACCGGCGAGGCAGCGCAGCGCCGTCGTCTTGCCGCACCCTGACGGTCCCACGAGCACCAGGAACTCCTGATCGGCGATATCGAGCGTCAGATCTTTGAGGGCGGCGAAATCGCCAAAACGCTTCCAGACGTGGTCATACTTGATGGATGCCATAGGGTGATTGCTCCTTTGCTCTTTGTTCGACTATCTCATTGTCCAGGTTGTTCCAGGCGCCGGACCGCTCGACCTGCGAATGATCAGATGCGCGCTCAACGTCACGGTGCGCGCACCAGCATTCCGCTTCAGAATGGCGTCATCGAGCAGAATCGCCAGTTGCCGCCCCTGGGTGCGCCGCGGCTGACGCACCGTCGTCAGCGGCGGGTTGACGTGTGCTGCCAGCGGCAGATCATCGAAACCGACGAGCGCCACATCGCGCCCGACGACCAGGCGCGCATCGGTGAGCGCGTGCATGGCGCCAAATGCCAGTTCATCGCTTCCAGCCAGAACCGCTGTCGGCGGTTTAGGCGCCGCCAGCAACTCCGTCATCGCCTGGTAGCCATCCTCTTCGGTGCGTCCCGACTCGACGACCAGTGCGGGCTCGAAGGACAGACCTGCATCAGCCAGCGCCCGACGATACCCATCGACGACTGGCTCGCTCACCGCCAGTTCGGAAGGCAGCTGGATCAGCCCGATCCGACGATGCCCCAGGCTGAGCAGATGCTGAACAGCCTCGATCGCGGCAGTGCGCATATCGATAACAACCGCAGAACTATCATTCCCGGCCGGTGGAGGGCCGGCGCACACATGCGGAAAACCGGCAGCAGCGAGCGCCTGCGCCCGTGTATCGTTCACCTGCATATCGAGCAAAACCAGACCATCGACTCGTCTGGTGCGCGCCAGGTTCAGGCACAACTCCGTCTCGTCCTGATCCGCGCCGGCAGTCGCCAGGAGCAGAAAATAGCCACGCGATGCAGCGGCATCCGCCAGACCAGACATCAGCTCCGCCAGCGCCGGTTCTGCCAGGCGTCCCGGATGCGACGGGAGAGTCACTCCCAGTGTGTGGCTCCGCCCGCGCATGCTGCGCGCAGCGTACTGCGGCTGGTAGTTGAGTTCTGCAACCGCATCAAGCACACGTTGCCGCGTCTCGTCGGTCACGATGCCGGTGCCATTGAGCACATACGAGACGGTGGCAACCGACACGCCAGCACGCTGCGCAACCTGTTTGATCGTCGCCTGCATGGTGAAACGATTAAGCGGTGAAACGATTAGGCGCACTATAAACGAAAAGCGATCGATTGTCAAGACAGAGAGTGCAAGCTCTCGCCGTAGCGTGGAATGCCATCTTGACGCACAAGCAGCAGTTGTTCCAGTTCCGGCCACAGGCGCGCGGCCCTGTCCAGGCAGCGTGGTTCGTGCTTCATCGCCGCCAGCATAATGTACGTGCTGTGCATAAGCAGGTTGAATTAGACATCGTAATTGCGGGTTACGCCCTGTCCCTGCCAGTGCAAGCCATCACCATAGTCGTCTTGCATCAGGTTTGCTCCTACAACTGTCGCACGAGCTCGCGGTTGCGGCGAATCAGGTCGAGGCGGGTGCGTGTGCTGGCATACGAGCGGAAGCCGTCGGGCGGGGTGTGCAGGGTGTAATCGAGCAACCGGTCGAGGGTGCTGGTGGCGACGTGAATGCGTGTATCCGCCGAGGCGTAGTAGATAAAGACGCTGCCATCGGCGCGGGCCACCCAGCCGTTGCAGAACAGGACATTACTGACGTCACCCACGCGTTCCTCGAATTCTGGGGCGAGGAAGTAGCCACCCGGCTGGTGCGTGACCACCCAGGGGCGTTCCAGTGCGGTCATGTAAAGATACAGGACGTAGCGCATCCCGGCGGCAGTGTTACGCACTCCGTGCGCCAGGTGCAGCCAGCCGTGTTCGGTCTTAAGCGGAGTCGGGCCTTCGCCGTTCTTCAGCTCTTTGATGGTGTGGTAGGCGCGTGGCTCGACGATGATTTCGTTTTCAATGACCGCCGGGTTCATCGAGTTGCTCACTCCCCAGCCGATGCCGCCGCCACTGCCCGCGGTGATGAAACTATCCTGCGGGCGGGTGTAGAAGGCGTACTTGTCGTCTACGAATTCGGGATGCAGCACAACGTTGCGCTGCTGTGACGAGGGGGTCTTCAGATCGGGCAGGCGCTCCCAGGTTTTCAGGTCGCGGGTGCGAGCGATGCCGGCCTGGGCGACGGCACTCGAAAGATCGCCGGGGGGGGCGTGTGGGTCTTTGCGCTCGGTGCAGAAGACGCCATAAATCCAGCCGTCCGCGTGGCGGGTCAGGCGCATGTCGTAGATGTTGGTGTCGGGTTCATCTGTTTCGGGTATGAGGATGGGTTCATCCCAGAAGCGGAAGTTGTCCACCCCGGTTTCGCTTTCGGCGATGGCAAAGAAGGATTTGCGGTCCCAGCCCTCCACGCGGCAGACGAGCAGGATCTTGCCGTCGTGTTCGATGGCGCCGGGGTTGAGCGTGGCATTGACGCCCAGGCGTTCCATCAGGAAGGGGTTGGTTTGCGGGTTGAAGTCATAGCGCCATTCGAGCGGGACATGCGCGGCAGTGATGACCGGGTTTTGCCAGCGGGTGTAGATGCCGTTGTTCCAGCGCGGGTCGGGGGCATTGGGTCGAGCGAGCAGGGCGGCGTGTTTTTGGCGCAGGGCGGCAAGATGGCGAGAAAAGTCCGGCATAAGCGTTCCTCAAAGTTGAATGTCGAGCGTGTGAACGCCCGTGAGCGGCAGGTCAAGTTCCAGATAGCGCGACTCTTCGACCTGACTGATGTGGTACGCGGCGGGCGCGTCGTCGCACGTGACGCTGCTGACGGAGAATACCGATTTTGGCAGCAGGATGCGCAGGCGCGCATGTTTACCAGAGCCGGTAGCGGTGAGGGTCAGACGTTTTCCGGCTTCGTCCAGTTGGTAACGGTAAGCAGTGTAGCCGTCCGACGCCGGGTAGTGGATGGTCACTTCGGCATCGTTCACCCCAGCGGCGGGCCAACGTGGAGCGATGAGGACGCGTTCGAAGGCAGTGGCTTCGTCCACCACGCCTGCCAGCCCTTCGATGAGGGCGTAGGTGAGAGCGGCAGCACCCCAGCCGCGCGGGATACCGTAGGAGAGTGGGTTGGGTGGCAGATAGACGGGCGAATCGCTGAGTGTGACGCCCAGCACGAACCACAGTGCGCCGTCTTCGGCGGCTTTGAAGGTCAGGGCGCGGATTTCTCTTTGCGGTTCGGTGTCGAAGCCGGTCAGGGTGACGTACACATGCAGGTGGCGCGGCTGGTAATCCTGCCAGGCAACGGCGGCGCGAATTTTGGGACGGTTTTCGGCGGGCAGGCGTTGCTCTGCCCAGTGGTTGATAGCGAGGATGTCCTGTCCTTCGCGCACGCAGGCGGTCTGCGACGTGCCGTCGGCATAGTGAATGGTCAGCGTGCCGGCAATCTGTCCACGCGCCAGGGTGTGCAGGAGGTACACCGCCCCGGCGCGAACGTTGACCGGAATTTCGACCGTTTGCGCGTACCCGCTCTGAGCGGAGAGCGCCAGTGCGCGGTCGACGTGAAAAGGAATGTCGTGAAACATCTGCTGACCTTTGGGCAGACGGTTCAGTTCGGGATGTTCGCCGGGTGTCCAGGTGGGTGTAGCGGGGGAGTCGTTCAGCGAAGAGTCGCACCCGGCAAATGGCAGCAGGTCGAGGGTCTGGAAGGATCGCGGTGGGGGCGGGGGGAAGGCGCCGGTGTAACATTCGTGGAATATCCGCCCGTAGCGATTCGCCAATTCCAGCGAACGCCGCAAAATATCCACTCCATACTCCTCGAAGCCATGCTCGAACGCGCCATGCGCCAGTTCGCCTGCCACAATGGTGGAGACGCCGCCATTCATGTATTGCCAGGGGACGCAATGAGCGTCGTAGCCTTTGGGGAAAGGCGGATAGATGAGATACCACTCACCGGGAGAACCAGGTGGCAGGTTGTTTTTGAGTTCACGGTAGGTGCGCAAGATGGCAACGCATTGTTCGTGCGCGATGCGCCGGTTGAGCGAGCAGGTATTGGAAAGCGAGATCTGGGAGGATTCGTCCACGCCCAGGTCGCGCCTGACGTTTGGGTCTTCGGGGATGTGGTGAGTGAAGAAGCGCCCATTCCAGGCGATAGCATCCAGCCGCTGGCGGATGTCGGCAGCGCGCTGACGATACGTTTGGGCTTCGTCACCCCGTCCAACCGTTTCGAGCATTTCGGCCAGATACTCGCACGCGGCGGCGTAGCCAGTGTTGTCACCGAACATAATACCGAAGCGGGTTTTTTCAGGATGCACAGCCATCGGGTCGGGCCAGCCGGCAAAGTCGGAGAGGCAATCTTCTTCGTTTTGGAAGTCCCAGGTGTCAATAGTGTGTCCGCGTTTGAGCAGTCCGTATTTTTCCGACCAGCGATACGGGCTGTGGATGGTGTATTCCAGGGCACGGATTGCCGCTTCGAGGCACGAGACCATCCAGGCGGTGTCGCCGGTGGCTTTCCAGGTGTAGTAGATGCCCTCGACAAACAGGTATTCCACGTCATTTTCGACCGGGATGCGGGTGAATTGTGCCGTCCCGTCATCGAATGTGCGCTCGAAATCGTCGTAGTAGAAGCGCGCCCCCCAGTGATTGCGGGTGGTGCCGGGTGGCTCACGGCGGTGGACGTTGTCCCAAATCATGCCGTCTTCGCGCTGGCTGTCGCGGTAGAGTTCGATGCCGCTGCGCAGTTTCGGCTCGAAGTATTTCATGCCCTTCATGGTGTGGACATGGTCGCGCAGCCACTCTACCAGGTAGTAGTAAGTTTTTCCCCGGTAGCGGGTGTAGCGTGTAAGTGGCTCATCGGCTATGGTGTAGTGGCAGATATCGAGCAGGTCGCGGAACTGTCCACTCGACTCGTCGATGTGGGTATGCGCTTCGACACGGAATTGCACGGACGCCAGTTCCGCTCCGTTGTCATGGGTTATGCGGGCGGCATGCCAGCCCAGTGTGCCGCCGACCAGAAACGCGACCTGGCCTTCGGCTGGCTGGCTGAGATAGATACGTCCGCGTCCATCCGTGACGGTGAGCAGACCGGCAGGGACATTGTGCAAGATGATAGTTTGCAGGGGAGCATAGCGTTGCCCTGGGTAGTGATTCGCGATAAACATAGATACGCTCTCTTTGTTGTCTCAAGCGTGGAGACCCGCTGCGAGCATTGCGTGAAAGAAAACCACTCAACCGCGTATCCTCCGACTGGCGGTTGAACCCGCGCCGTGTGCATGTATGCCGGGTGTTAATGCTGGCTCTGCCTGTCCTGAGCCGGTCGAAGGGCGCTACCCCGCCTGCCTTTGCAGTTGGGCGACCACAGGACCAAAGGCGTGTAGTCATTCGCCAGCTCATAAACCGGATATCATTGTGAAAGTTCATCAGCGAATGTTCGTGAACGTGGCTTTGTACACATTGACGCCGTCGCGCGCAACGGGGAGCAGCTCGAGCAGATCGCCGCGCAGGAAGTAGGGCTGAATAGCGCTTTCTGCAGGTTTTTCCTGGAAGGCATAATAGAGTGTGACAGGCTGGTCGTGCATCTGCTGGGCGGTGATGTAGCCGAGCAGGGCATGTTCAAAGGTGTGGTAGGCGTTTTTCCAGGGCCAGGCTTTGGGTAGCGCGCCTTCTTTGGGCTGGTTGGTATCGCCATCCACGGTGGTCCAGACTTCACCATAGTTCGGGTCAACGAAATAGCGGAAGTAGTAATCGGTCGTTTGGGGCAGGTAACGCGCCAGGCTGGGGTCGGAAAGCGCCATGACCATCGCAAACTGGTTCAATTCGTTGTAAATCCACCAGTCTTTGTCTCGAATCAACACCCCGCCTTCCGCGTAGCCATTAGCCCACGAACCGCTCTCAGCAAGATACGCCTGCTCCAGAATGCGTGGTCCACGAGTTTGCGCAAATGTGACCAGGTCTGGCGCATCGGCAATGAGTCCGGTGTGATAGATCATCCACATTGCCTTAATCGAGTGACCAAAATCTGTGCCGGCATGCGCGAGACTCTTCTGCGCAGGATCGTTGACCGTCAGAAAGAACAGGTTGTCCTGCTCAGAATAGAACTCGTCGATCATCAGGTTGGCGAGTTTGACCATGTCGGCTTTCCAGGCGCTCTGTTCGGGTTCAGGCAGCAATGGCGTGATCAGCGCCATATAGGCATTGAGATTGTCCAGCTGCGCCACCAGGCGTTTGTCGAGAGGATTGGTCTCACTGCCATCGGAAGCCTGCATCCACTGCAACGCGTTCAAGTCGGGGTTGTAGTAGTTCTCGAAGATGAACTCCTTGACGGACAGGATGTCGGGCAGGACTTCAGGGTCGCGGGTCAGGTAGTAGTAGAACGAGATGCCGAGCAGAGAATACGCCAGTTCCTGCGGGTTGCGAAATTCGGGTGCAGGCTCCCAGGCGCGGCTGTCGCCATTCCAGAGAGCATATGTGCCGCCGTTTTTGCGGTCGAAGGCGTTCTGACGCAGGTAATCGACCCCGGCTTTGGCGTATTCAAGGTAGCGCGGTTCGCCGGTGAGATGAAACGCCACACCGTAAGCATAGGTCTGACGCGAACGCGAGACGGTATACTCGAGGTCGAGCACAAGCCAGCCATTTTCGCCAATTTCGGGGCAGGGGTTGGATTGCGCTGCATACAGCGTGCCATCGTTGCAACGCCTGGAAGGAAATCTGCCAATCGGGTCGCCAAGCGCTTCGGGGCGATCCCAGAAGGGCAGCAAGTCGTTCTTGAAGTGGGTCATCCAGCGTTCACCGTCGGGCAGAGGGATCGCCGCTGTTGTGGGCGCAGCAGTGGGTGCTGCAACGGGCGCGGCAGGCGCGCAGGCCGCAAGCAGGCTGAGCAGTACAGCAAAGCAGAAGAAATGACGGAGTTTCATAAGCGCCTTTCTAAAGACCTGACTGTAAGGTCTTTGCATCTCTGCATCGCCTCAAAGCAGGCAGCTTGCCAGACAGACGCCGGACAAGGGGCTGCCTTACAATCAGGCAGCCCCGCGCTGACGAAAAAAACTATTGATTTTTGGACGTCTTCCAGGCGTCGTACTGACGCTGGATTTCATCCTTGACCTTGTCGATGCCGGCAGCCTTCAATTCCTCAATAAACTTGGGCAGTTCGGAGGATGGGTCGACGTACCCATAGAGAAGCGGAGTCCAGTAGGTGTCCATAACCGCATTGATAGCCGTGATTTCCGCCTCAACAGGGGTCTTATCGAACCGGAAGCCCAGAGAAGGATGCTGATAGGCGTCATTGGAGTATTCGATCAGACGGCGGTTCTTTTCCGGGTCTTCCTTGTTGGTCACATACTGAATCTGGGTATTGCCCCAGACCCAGGCGCCGGGGTGAGCGCTGTACCAGGCATTATCGATGATGTTCACGCGGCCATCGGCTTCCAGTTGCCAGTGCTTCCCTTCGACGCCAAACAGCGCCATGTTGACCACCTTGGGATCAGTGTGCAGCAGATTGATGAACTTCATCGCCTCGACCGGATGCTCCGAAAGGGCCGGGATGGCCAGCATCGAACCGCCGGTATGATTGGTGATAACGACCTTCTTCTGCCACTCGATTTCTGCCAGGCGCAGGTCGGGGTTGCCAGAGGAGTTCATCAATTCATTGGCTTTGATGTTGTACCCCTTGAGAGGCTGGGCGACAACGAAGAACTTACCGGCGTTCAGCAGCGCACTGTCTTCATATCCCGCCAGCGCCGCTTCGGGGTGGACCCAGCCCTTCTCGCGCCATTCGTGAATCAGAGTGACATAGTCGCGATACCAGTCGGTTTCCACGATATTGACGAGCGTTTCGTCAAATTTGCCATTGGCGTCTGGCTCGAGTTTCATGGTAATAACATTGTTCGGGACGCCGCTCGCAAAGTTATCCACCCACGGTTCGAAGCCCGGCATGAAGTTGAGCAGGTAGGGATATTCATCGGGGCGGGCGGCTTTGGCTTTTTCGAGCCAGGGCTCAAAGTCGCGCATGCTCTTGATTTTGGCGGCGTCGGCTTCGGTGAAGCCGATTTCTTCGGCAAGCGCAACATTGTAGATGAAGCCATCCGGCACAGCCAGTTCCTTGTTGGTCGGGACGGCATAATTGACGCCATTGACCTGAGTGCCGCTGATGAAGGCCGGGTTGATGGTTTCGAGAACGCCCTTGCCATACTGTTCGAGCAGATTGCCATAAGGTCCATTGTCATCGTTCAGAGGCAGGAGCAAACCCTGAGCCACCAGTTCGTTGTACTGCCACCAATCGGCGGTGAAGAAGATATCCATCTTCTCGCCGGCCTGAATGCCGGTGATGGCCTTGGCGAACCAATCGCCCCAGCCGACAATGTTGAAGGTCACATTAGCGCAGATGAGCGGCTCGATATAGGCATTGAGCGCGGCTTCCACATCTGGGCGGGCGGGGGTATCGCCACCGCCGACCATGTAGAGGTTAAGAGGGGCAGGTTTGTCGCAGACCGCGGACGGCTGCGCGGTAGGTTGTTGAGCCGCGGGCGGCTGCGCGGTAGGTTGTTGAGCCGCGGGCGGCTGCGCAGTAGGTTGTTGAGCCGCAGGCGGCTGCGCGGTAGGTTGTTGAGCCGCAGGCGGCTGCGTGGCGGACGGCTCCGTTGTCGCGGCCGGTGAGCATGCTGCCAGTACGAAAGCCGCGAGCAACAACAGGGATACGATCTTCCGTGACATCTTTCCGCTCCTTTGCTTGTATTATGGACTAACGCCTTACAACGTCGACCCGACGACTACCCTTTGATAGCGCCGATCGTCAACCCGCGAACGAAGAAACGTTGGAAGAACGGGTAGGCCAGAATGATTGGTCCTATAGTCGGCGGAAATGGATTTAGTCAGGGCATCATCGGGGCGTTGTAAAGAGCTGAAAGCGCTCAGTCATCAGGCTGGCGAGTTCC
>FWPU01004065.1_pt1 | contig 29738 bp, 27 predicted proteins | sample 2228361 | NCBI WGS metagenome assembly FWPU01 (sample SAMEA103939777, study PRJEB20133) | metagenome | reverse complement strand
CGTAGGCATGGGCGTGGGCGTAGGCGTGGGCGTGGGCGTGCGCGTGGGCGAAATCAAGGACCTGCACGGCAAGGAGTCCCGTGTTTCAGACGCAGGGGTGGTTCGAGACAACCCAAAGAAAGGATGGGCTTTCATTGATCGGTCACGAGCGAGTGGGGAATGTCCCCTCCCCATTGACATCCGTCTCCGTCTGCCGTATCGTACAGATTGTCAAGGATTTCGCCTGCTCTTCAACGGAGGGTTCCCATGGCGATTAAGGACGTCGGGCCCCGGCAGGAGGCGTCCCCCCGGACCGGGGCGAAACAATCGAAGCCGCGCCAGGGTGGTCCCCGCGAGGCCATCCGCAAATCGCTCCAGGGCGCGGGGGGATATGAGGCCCAGGCCCGCAGGCTCTCGCCACGTGGCGAGGCCACCGACACGGTTGCGGTGGCCGAATCGGGCGTGGTGGGCGCGGGCGGGCCGCTGCCGCACCTCGACCGCATCCAGGAATCGTTCGGCGCCCATGACGTGACGGGGGTCCAGGCGCACGTGGGCGGCGCAGCGGCGGAGGCGGCGGAGTCGCTCGGGGCCGAGGCGTACGCCACCGGGACACACGTGGCCTTCGGGGCACAGCCCGACCTGCGGACCGCGGCGCACGAGGCGGCTCACGTGGTCCAGCAGCGCCAGGGGGTGTCGCTCAAGGGCGGGGTCGGGGCTGCCGGAGACGCCTACGAACACCACGCGGACGCGGTGGCGGATGCCGTGGTCGCGGGCCGGCCGGCCGAGGGCCTCCTGTCGCGCCTGGCCCCCGGCGGCGGGGTGGCCCAGGCCTCGCGCGCGGTCCAGGGGCTGGCCGTGCAGTTCCTAGGCAAGCGCTTAGACCAGCCGCTCGACGCATCGGACCCGCAGCCCGCGTTTGGCGAGACGCCGGGGCAGCAGAGGCGCTACAGCCCCGATCAGTACGTCGCCATGTGGGAGAAGGAGCAGAATCGCAAGATGACCCCGGAGGAGCGCGAGACGATCAACCGGGGGTGCATCGGGATCACGGCCGTGAACCTCGCGGGAGGGGGCAATCCCCTCGATTACGCGGAGGGGATCTACGGGACATTCGACCTGGCCCATCAGAAGATGATCGAGAAGAACCGCGTCCTGGACGAGATGGCGAAGAAGCCGGGGTCCAACGTCGGGACGGCCCGTTACGTTTTGTTCGCGAAATTGTTCTGGTCGAACCAGTCCCACGACTGGGAGGAACGGCTCAAGCCCGACGAGAAGGCATTCCTCCCCGACCCGAAGACGGGCGAGGTGGACATGAGCGGGTATCACTATTACCCGCAGTCGCGCTACACCACTGACCCGGCGACCGGGGAGCGGCGGCGGTCCTCGTACGTCAACTTCGATTACGGCTTCTGGGACGAGGCGAGCCAGTGCTTCTGGCACGCGAACCATATGGAATACAAGGACCCGGTGAAGCGGGCCCAGGACCCGATGAAGGTGCTCCAGAGCACGAAGGAGAAGTTCACCCGCGGATACCTGGACTTCGACCGGATCATCTTCTGCATCGCGCTCGCGCAGAACTACGACCCCGGGCGCGCGGCCCTCGCCCATGCGGGCGGCGGAGGAGGTGGCGGATGATCTTGAACACGGACCCGACGAAACACCTGGACCAGGTCGTCACGCTGGAGGGGACCGCCCGGGACGCGGCCCTGGGCGCGGTCGTGCTGCTGTCCGACGGGACGCCCGTGTTCATCCGGGGGCTCGACGGCTGGGAGGCCAGGTGGGACCGCAGGCGCGTGCGCGTGACCGGGGTCCTGCGCTCGCAAAAGTTGGCCCCGGACCCGGAAGTGAACGACCAGGGCGAGGTCAGCCACGGGATGTTCGGCGACGCCCTGGTGGTCGAGGACGCCACGTGGGAGGAGGCGACGTGAGGCCCACGTGGTGGCTCGCAGCACCCGCGCTCGCCCTGACGACCCTGGTGGCCGCGACGGGGTGCGCCTGTTCGCGGTGCGCCTTGCAGGGGGACGACCCGGCAAAGCCTGACGTGGCGAGGGAGCGGGCGCGGCCCGTGCGCTCGCTTGCCGAGGCCCGGGCCGCGATCGGCCACCGGGTTCGCGTGGAGGGCACGGCCGGCCGCGAGAAACTCGGGGACTCGGTGGACGTGGGCGGCATGGTGCTGATCTGCCTCGATCACCGGTTCGGGGACGACCGCATCGGGCGAGCCGTGTCGGTGGAAGGCGTGCTCGACGAGACGCGCGACTTCCAGGCCGTGCGCGGCCCGCGCGGCGAGGTCAGCCAGGGCACCGAATCCGACGCACCGCTGCTCGTGCTCCGGGGTTGTGAGTCACTGCCAGGCCTGGACTGACGGGGTGTGACCCCAGGGGGACTCGCATGAAGGCCCAGGGATTTTTCATGATCATGGCCCTGTGCCTGACCTGTGACGAGGGCTCGGGCCGGACGAAGGAGGGTGCGATGACCATCACGTCTGCCGCGTTTACCCACTACGGCGAGATCCCGACGCAGTTCACCTGCGAGGGGCGTGATGTGTCGCCGCCCCTGTCGTGGTCCGGGCTTCCGGCCGGGACAAAGTCCCTGGTCCTGATCGTGGACGACCCGGATGCCCCAGACCCCGCGGCACCTCGGATGACATGGGTCCACTGGGTCCTCTACAACCTCCCAGCCACGGCCTCGGGACTACCCGAGGCCGTCCGGTCGCTCCCGCCCGGCACCCGCGAGGGGCTCAACGACTGGAAGCGGACCGGGTGGGGCGGCCCCTGCCCCCCCATCGGGCGGCATCGGTACTTCTTCAAGTTGTACGCGCTCGACACCGTGCTGCCAGACCTCGGGTCCGCGACGAAGGCCCGCGTGGAGGAGGCGATGAAGGGTCACGTGCTCGCCCACGCGGAACTCGTCGGAACGTACCAGAAGAAACGGTGACCTCGCGGCTCCGTCCGCGAGGAGCACTCGCATCGTTGGCCCGCGCGTGCGTCCTCGTAAGGTCGCGGATTCCGATTCGTGGTCACGTGAGCGGGGGTGAGATCGACCTGTCGGACCACCTGCCAGGCAATCGTGTTGGCCCCGAGATGGGGATCGCCCACGCCCACGCCCACGCCTACTGAGGATCCGTTCGTGGACAGGCCGATGCTCTGGGGCGGACCGGGCCACCGCATCTCGAAGCCGTTGGAATCCCTGGTGGACGTGGACGGACCCTTCCACTCAGGCGGCTCGTGGACGCCGACGTGAACGTCCACGTCCACGTGCACGTCCACGGGGCTCCAGGAAAATGCGATAGCCCTGCTGGGGCGCAGAAGGTCCCTTGACATCCCGCACGCGGACGCGCCATAGTCCCCGGCGACGCCACGAGGTCCAGGCATGTGGCCCTACGTGATCGAGCACCCCATCCGGATCGGGACCTACGGCGTGATGATGGCGATCGGGTTCCTGACCGCTCTCAAGATCCTGTCGCACGACCACCGTCGCCGCGGCATTGACCCCAAGTTCGCCGAGAACACGATCTTCCTGGGCATCGTGGGCGGGGTCGTGGGCGCGAAACTCGCCTACATGTTCACCGAGGCCCAGACCGTGTCCTGGAAGGACTTCTTCTCGGGCGCAGGCCTGACCTGGCACGGGGGGCTCATCCTGGCCGCCGCGCTCATCATCGGGTATTACCGGGTCAGGCGCCTGCCGGTCCTCGTCATGGTGGACGCGGTCGCGCCGACCCTCGCGACTGGCTATGCCTTTGGCCGCATCGGCTGCCAGCTGGCAGGAGATGGCGACTACGGCCTGCCGTGCGGGGACCTCGTGGACCGGGCCTCGTGCTGGATCGTGGAGATGTACGACAAGGGCTTCGAGTTCTGCTGGGCGAAGACGCGCCCCCTGTTCTGCATGTCGTACCCGGACGGCATCGTCCCCACCGAGGAACTCGTCCACCCCACGCCCGTCTACGAGGCGCTCTCGAACTTCTTGCTGTTCGGGGTCCTATGGGGGATCCGCAAGCGCATCCGGCATCCCGGGGTCCTGTTCGGGCTGTACCTGGTGGGGGCCGGGGTCCTGCGCTTCCTGATCGAGATCATCCGCCAGCCCGAGGGGCGCCCAGACCGCTTCCTGGACCTGCGCGATGCGCAGATCGTGGCCCTCGCCTCGATCGTGGGTGGGCTGGGGCTCGCGGTGTTCGCGCGCTTGCGCCGGGTCCCGGAGGGCCAGGAGTACGGGGTGCTTCGCGAACCGGTCCTCGCCTCACCGCCGGGCCCCGCCCGCAGGCCGAAGAAACGGCGTTGACCCCACCCGGGCCAGAGGCGTCTTGCGCGGGGGTTCCATGAACGGCCCCAGGGAATCCGGCACGCGCAGGGGGACCTCGAACGGCCCGTTCCCGGGGTCCCCGTAGAACGCCCGATACCCGGCAGCCAGGGCGATCACCCGCTTCAGGTACGCCTGGGTCTGAGAGAAGGGGATCGCTTCCACGAACACGTCGGTCGGTAAGGCGGACAGCCGCTCGTGGAACCGCCGGGCCGCGCCCGCCCCGGCGTGGTATCCCGCGAGGACCAGGGGCGGATGCCCCCGGAAGTGCGTCTGGAGTTCGGCCAGGAACCGGGCCCCCAGCCGGACGTTGACCTTCGGATTTCGCAGGCCACGGGCGAGGCGCGCGTCGCCGAGAAGTTTCCCGGCCACGACCCTCGCGGTCGCGGGCATCATCTGCATCAGCCCCACGGCCCCGGCCGGGGAGCGCGCGGACGGGTTGAAGCCGCTCTCGGCCCGCATGACCGCGTGCAAGAACGCCTCGTCCACCCCGGTCTCGCCTGCGACCTCGGACACGACCTTCGCATATGGCCGTGGATAGGCCGCCTCGAACAGCCCGTGGTCGCCGGGGCCCGGCCATCCCCGCAGGTAGCGCTGGGCGGACATGGCGACGCGCTCCGGTCTCCCTTCCACGAGCATGGCCGCAAGCACCTTGAGGTCCGCCTCGTGAAGCAGGCCCCGGTGCGCCCTCGCCTTCATCTCGGCCAGGGCCGCCGTCCGTTCTCCGAGCCGCCACAGGATCACCGGACCCCTTGCGCGGTCCGCAATCCCTCCAACCTTCGAACTCGTCCCGTCCTCGCCCTCCTCCCGCAGGCGCATCACCGCCAGCACCCCGTAGTACGAATGAGGGAATCCGCGGGCCACCCGCCGGAACTCCCCGGCCCCCTCCTCGCGCCGGCCCGCCTCCCACAGGGCCACCCCGCGGAAGTACCTCAGGCGTTCAGCGAGCCCGAACAGGACCCCGTCCCCCGCGTCCAGGCGCCGCGATGCCTCCTCCAGCGGGGCCAGGGCGTGGCCGCGGTCGGACCCCATCAACGCCACCAGGGCCTGTAGCCACAGGACCTGAAGGTCGAGCCCGCTGAAGGGATGGGAGCGCTCCAGGTCCCCGAGCAACCGGCCGGCCGCGTCCAGGTCTCGCAGGCGGATCAGGGCGCGCGCCTCGGCCACGGCCGCTCGGGCCGCCACGAGTCGCCCCGGGAACTCGGAGCGGATCGCCCGGTACGCCTCGACCGCGCCGGGGTCGTCGTCCGCGCGGACCCGGGCCTCTGCGAGCATCGCGGTTGCGCAGGCCCGTACCGTAGGGTCCCGCGCCGCGTGGCGGGCCTGTTCGAGCGCCCTCGCCGCTCCGCCCGCGTCACGCCGCACCTTCAGGTGGGTCGCCCCGATCGCGAGGTCCGCCAGCCCGGGGTCGAGGGCACGGAGACCCCGCCGCGCTCGCGGGCGGGCCAGGGATTTCAGGGACGCGGCCTCCCCCCGGACGACCCGCCTCAGGATCCGTTCGACCCTCCGGACCGGATGTCCGAGGTCGGCCAGCACGCGCGCCGCCACGTCCGCGGCCCGGTCGCCGTCCGCGTGCAGGTAGGCGTCGAGGGCCTGGTCCCGCGCCGCTTCCCGTTCCCCCGACGCGTCGAGGGCCCGGGCCAGGGCGAGCCGAACCCGGCCAACGTCCCGCGCGATGAGGTCCCTGCGCAGCAACTCCCGCAGGGCTGCGACCGCCAGGGCGGCCCTTCCCTCGCGGGCAAGCGCGTCGGCCAGGGCGACCCTGGCCTCGACGAACCGGGCCGAATCCCGCGAGACCCGCCCGAGCGCGGCCCTCGCCGCCTCGACGTCTCCCAGGCGCAGAAGGACGTGCCCCTCCTGGTAGAGCGCCTCGTCCGACAGGACGCCGGACTCGAGTCGCCGGTACAGGCCCACGGCCTCGTGCAGATGCCCCGCGCGCTCAAAGAGCCGGGCCATCTCGAACACCGCCGCCTCGGGAGGCGGGGGTTCCTCGCAACCCGACACGGGGGCTCGGCCGTCCGCCAGGGGCTCGATCAGGCGGACCGCGGCTCCGATTCGTCCGGAAGTGGCTTCGCGCCGGGCCTGGGAGAGGAGCTCGCACGTCTCGGAATAGGGTCGGAGCGACTGACCGAACAGCGGCTCGTGGGATGCTGGAAGTCCTATCGCCACGAGGATCGCCACTCGAAGTCTTCCCGCCACTTGTCCCTCCGATCCCGTGTGGACATTCCCCCTCGCTCGTGACCGATCAATGAAAGCCCACCCTTTCTGGAGGTTGTCTCGAACCGCCCCTGCCGGAAAACGCGAAACCCCTTGCCGTGCAAGCCCTTGATTTCGCCCACGCCCACGCCCACGCCGGGGAAGGGTGCCGGCCTTTTCTCATCGGCCGGGAAACGCGATTATACTTCATTGTCCTTCCCTTTGAATTCCAGGGGTTCGATGACACTCCACGACGCGATCGGGTACCTAACCGCGGTTCACCCCTGGCTCCTGTGGTTGCTCCTGTTTGCCTCGGCCCTCCTCGAATACGTGTTCCCGCCATTTCCGGGCGACACCGTGACCTTGGCCGGGGCCGCGCTCGTCACCGCGTACGGGTTCCCGGCGCCCGCGGTCCTCGCGGCGGTCCTGGCCGGCAGCCTGGTCGGCTGCGCCGCGGACTACGGGCTCGGGGTGCTTGCGGCCCGCGGGTCCTGGCCGGGCGCGGAGCGGTGGTGGGTCGTGCGCCGGGCGCGCGAGGGGGCCGAGGTTGCGGCCCGGGTCTTTGCGCGTCACGGAGAGGCCCTGATCGTGGTCAACCGCTTCCTGCCCGGGGTGCGGGCCTTCCTGTTTGTGGCGGCAGGCATGGCCAGGATGCGGTTCTGGCGCGTGATGCTGTTTGCGTTTCTTTCGGCCCTGGCCTGGAACGTCCTGCTCCTCGCCGCGGGCATGGCGGTGGGGGCGCAGTTGCAGGACCTGGAATCCCTGTTCGGCACGTACCGAAGCGTCGTCTGGGGAGCGCTGGTCGTCGTGGTCGTGATCCTGGCGGGAAGGTGGTGGTGGCGTCGGCGGCGTCGCGCTGCTCCCCCCCGATCACGACAGGGCCTGGACGATCGGGACGATCATCCGGCGGAATGAGATTCGCGTGCCGTCGCAGTCCTCCCCGACGTACTCCAGAGCATCCGCCCCGTGGGGGCAGCGGGTGTAGTCGCGCTCGGGCGGGACCGCGGCAAAGGTCTCGCGGTCGAGCGGCGCGAGGGGCTCCCGGCCCAGGGAGGCCACGGCCTCCACCCACGCGCGTACTCGCAAGAGCCCCTCGAAGCGACGCAGCAGGCGCTCCTGGGTCGGGTAGAGGTTGAGGGCGGCCCGCTTGCGCGCGGCCTCGGCCGGGGTCAGTCGCACTTCGTGAACCTCCCCCTTCTTCCAGGGCGGAAACCGCAGGAGCATGGTCCAGGCCAGTTCGTATTCCGGCAGTTCGTAGAGGTGCGTCTCGGGGCGGTCGCGCAACGCGAGGCGGGCAAACAGGTGCGTCAGGTCGTGTTCCGGATGCCCTCCCTGCCATGCCAAAGTGAACACCACGTCCGGCCGGAAGGCGCGGACCTCGGCCGTCACCTGGGACAGGATGGAGCGGAAGAGCGACAGGGCCGCGTGCCGCTGGCCCGGCTCGCGTCCGATGCGTACGAGGGCCCGGTAGATCTCGACCTCGGAATGACCCAGGAAGCGCAGGCGGCTCGCGTCCACCCCGAGGGTCCGCATCGCGGCCTCGGTCTCCAACCTCCTCGCTGCCGCGTACTCCCGGCGCTCCATCCCGCCCTGGTCCGCGAGCCCGTCGCCGTTCGTGACCCACAGGAAGTGCGACCCCGGCGGTTCGCGCTGGACCAGTCCCCCGTACGGGGCCTCGTCGTCCTGGTGGGCGAACAGGAACATCACGCGCGTCGTGGGCGCGAACAGGACCTCGGGAGGAGGCGTGACCTTCATGGCTCGATTCTCCCGCGCTCCCCCGTCCCGGTCAACCCGCCGCTCTCCCCCTCAAACCTTGACATGAGGGCCCGGCGTCTGGAGACTTCACCCCGCAACCATGAGGGAGGGAGAAGTGGTGCGTTCCCTGTGCGAGTCCTGCGTGACGGTGCGAGCCACCACGGGGTGCGTGCTCGCGGCGGGCCTGTTTTCCGCGGCGGAATCCGGCTCGAAACCGCTTCCCGAAACCGCGCCTCGGGCCGACGCCCCGCGGGAGGAGGTCCCCGAGGTCTATCGCTGGAACCTGTCGCACCTGTTTCGGGACGTCGAGACCTGGGACAAGGCCCGCGCGGGCCTCCAGGCTCGGTTGTCGGACCTCGAGAAGTACCGCGGCCGGGTCGCCCGCGACGCGCGCCGGTTCGGAGAATGCCTCGACCTCGTGTTCGAAATTGAGGAGAAACTCGACCGCGTGGCGTCCTACGCCCGGCTCGACTACGCCACGGACCGGACACGGGATGACGCGAAGGTCCGGACGGACCAGGCCGACACCCTCGTCACCCGCTTCAACGAGGCGCGATCCTTTGTTGAGCCCGAACTGCTCGCCGCCGACCCGGAGCGCCTGCGGTCCTTCGTCCGCAAGCCTCGTCTTGCGAAATACGCGCACTACGTGGACGACCTGATCCGCCGCCGGCCCCACGTCCTAACCCCGGACCAGGAGCGCATCCTCGCCATGACCGGGGACGTGATCGCCTCGTCCCGGTTCATCCTGAACGGCCTCGAGGAGGACGTGACCTTCCCGCCGGTCCGCGACCCCTTGGGGCGGGAAGTCCCCCTGACCCGCGCCTCGTTCCCACGGCTGCGGGCGGACGACTCGCGCGCGGTGCGCGAGGATGCGGTCCGGAAGTTCTTCTCGACGCTCGGGTCCTTTGCGCGCTCCTTCGCGTCGGTCCTGGACCTTACCGTGAAGGGGAATATCCTCATGGCCAGGGCCCGCGGGTACGCCTCCGCGCTCGCGGCCTCGCTGGACCGCAACGCGATCCCGGTCGCGGTCCATGACGAACTGCTCCGGGTGACCGCCGAGAACCTCCCCGTGACCCTCCACCGTTACGTGGCCCTCCGCAAGCGCCTGCTCGGGTTCGACACCCTCTACTACCACGACCTGTACGTACCCCTGTTCGCGTCGCCATACAGAAACATCCCGTTCTCGCGCGCCCTCGACCTGGTCCGGGACGCCCTGCACCCCCTCGGCCCCGACTACATGGAGGTCCTCGCCACCGGCCTCGATCCATCGAATCGCTGGATCGACGCCATGCCCAACAGAGGCAAGCGCGGCGGCGCATTCTGCAACGCGACCTACCGAGACCATCCCCTCGTCTTCCTCAACTACATGGGCGAGGTGGAGGACATCTTCACCCTGGCTCACGAGTTCGGCCATGCCATGCACTTCTGGTTCTCGCACCAGGCCCAGGAGTACGTCAACGCCGATGCCCCAATCTTCCTGGCCGAGATTGCCTCGACCTTCCACGAGGAGATGCTCTTGTCTTCGCTGCTCGAAGGCGCTAGGACTCGCGAGGAGCGCCTGTTCCTGCTGACCCGCCGCCTGGAGTCCATCAGGACCACGGTGTTCCGGCAGGTGATGTTCGCCGAGTTCGAGCGCGACATCTACCGCCTGGTGGAAGGGGGAGGGGCCTTGACCGCACAGGGGCTCGGCGAGAGGTTCGCGACCCTGATCCGGAAGTACTACGGACCGGACTTCACGGCTGGCGATCACGACCGCTGGGAGTGGGCCTACATTCCTCATTTCCATTACAACTTCTACGTGTTCCAGTACGCGACGGGCCTGATGTCGGCAATCGCCCTGGCGGCGCGGGTCCGCGCCGGGGAGCCGGGCGCGGTGGAGCGCTATCTCGCCTTCCTCCGGGCCGGGGGTTCTGACTACCCCATCGAGACCCTCCGGCGGGCCGGCGTGGACCTGACCCGACCCGAGGCGATGCAGGCGACCTTCGACCTCTTCCGACAGACGCTTGACGAGGTGGAGCGGCTGGTCCCCAGGCCATGAGGGCAGGGCATCCGACCGGATCCGGTTTCTGCTATCATGGGGGGGCGTCGCGAGAGGTGCGCCATGAGAGCTGCCGTCTGGTTCGTCGTGACCGCCGTGGGGACGGCCCTTCCAGGGTCCCGCGGGGCGTCCGCCCAGCGCGCCCCGTCTCCCTGGGACCGCCAGAAGGGAAACTGTGACGCGGTCCTCGCGACCCCGGACAAGGTCGCGATCGCGGAACTGAAGTACTGCGTGGCCCTGTGGGAAGCCTACCGGGACATCTCCACGCTGAAACCGGGTGAGCGCGAGGCCGTGGCCCCGGCCTTCCAGCGACTCTACCGGGAGGGCGACGAGGAGGGCCGCCACCTCGCCCGAAACGCCCTGGGGCGCCTGGGATTCACGCCGCAGGCCGAGAGCCCCGAGGAGATCGAGCGCAGGCGCCAGGCGGCGCAGAAGGTTCAGGGCCGCAAGAAGTACCGCCCCCACAAGGCCGAGCCAGCGGACCAGAAGGCAGCCCAGAAGATCCGGGCCCAGGCCTACAAGGCCTACAAGAAGCGCGACTACCACGGCGCGCTCGACCTGCTGGCCCAGGCCCTGGAGCGCGACCCCGCGTACGTCCAGGCCCTCTACGACGCGGCGTGTTGCCACGCGCTGCTCGGGGACGCAGACAATGCCGTCGAGTACCTGCTGCGCCTCGCGGACATCGGGGACAAGGAGGCGATCGAGAGGCTGCGCAAGGCGAGGAAGGACAAGGACTTCGAAGGGATGCGCGACGAGCCCGGGTTCAAGAAGGCCACGGGCTTCGCGCGCGTCAAGGTCTTCAACGGCATGCCCCCGGCCGACCGCGAGGTGGGCGAGGACAACGTCTTCTTGCTGGTCGAGATGCTGCGCAACCCCAAACTGGGGTACGAGGTCACGGAGGGAGGGGACGACAAGCACGTCCGCGACCGGCCCCACATCTGGTACAAGGAGCACTCGAAACTCCAAGCGTACGTGATCCGCAAACTGATCGGTCACCCGCGCACGCTGCTGATCCCGGTTCCCCCGAGCCGCGAGACGGATTTCGACGTCCTCGTGTCGTGGGCCGACAAGGTCGAGGCCAACGAGTTCGGCGAGAAGTCGTCCAAGTACGGGCTCGTCGGTGGAGGGGGCAAGGGCGGCGGCGGGGGGGCGTCGCTGGATCCGGACAAGCGTGTGGACCAGGCCCTGCGGGAGCAGGACGAGGCCCTGCGCCAGCCCGAGGAATACGCCCGCAAGACCGAGCGCGTGATTGACACGCCCGAGCGGATCCAGAACAAGGCGGAAAGCGCCGTGGACCGGGTCGAATCCACGGTGGATACGATCGAGCGGGTCGGGGAAAAGGCGGGGAAGGTGTTCCGGTAGTCCCTCGCCCCGACGTGGGAGGTCATCATGCTGGCCATGTTTGGTCTGGGGACCGGCGAACTGCTGGTCATCGCGTTGATCATCCTGCTCCTGTTCGGGGCGACGCGGATCCCGTCCGTCCTGGGCGGGCTCGGGCGCGGCCTGCGCGAGTTCAAGAAGGGCCTGGGCGGCGCGGACGAGGCCGCGGCCCAGAAGAACGGGACTGCCCCGGTCCCGCCCCTGGTCGAGGAACTACGCGCGGGGGTCGGCAAGCAGGTCCGCCTGCTCCCGGACGGGACCCTGGAGGTCGGGGGGGCCCAGGGGGCGACCATGGTCGAGGTGGACGCCTCGGGCCTCGTGGTGCGCGAGGAGCAGGGGGTCGCCCGCATCCCCATCCAGGCCGTCAAGCGCATCATCCAGGTCCGTTGAGCCACCCACCCCCGGGGCGGCGAACGTGTCGCCGGCGAAAAAAAGACTTGACAATCGAATTCCAGGCGTAGTAATCTTTTGTTGTTCTTGGAGGTCGGAGTCCCGCTCTGAACCCGCCCGCTTCCCGTAACCCGACGCGATGATGGCCGTTGAGCAATGGGAACCGTCCAGGGGTCGTGCGTGTGGACTTTGGCGCCGGAGACGGCCCCGATGCCTCCATGATGGCGTTGGCCCGTCGGTGACGGGCACCGGAGGGGGCGGAACCCCCAGGATGACAGATTCAGGAGTGTTCGCATGGGTACCAAACTGTTCTTCGGTGGGCTGGCGTGGGCCACGACGGAGGCCGGGCTGAAGGAGGCCTGCGAGGCCTACGGGCCGGTGACGGAGGTGCGGATCATCACGGACCACGCGACGGGACGGTCGCGGGGGTTCGGCTTCGTCACCTTCGAGACCGAAGAGGCGGCCGAGCGCGCGAAGGGCGAGCTGGACGGCACGATCCTCGACGGCCGCACGATCAAGGTGGACTTCCCCCGCGAGCGGAGCGGGGGCGGTGGCGGCTCGCGGGACCGGGGCGGATACGGTCGCGACCGTCGCTACTGATCCCGAGACCATCGGTGCCGGTGTTCACTCTGCGGTCCCGCGAACCATCGGGACGAACCGGACGGGGAACAGGACCGAACGGACGAATCCGTCTGGCGTCTTTTGGAGGACGACGAGGTCCTGATCCAGGTCCCCTACCGGCAGGACCATCCTTCCCCCCACCGCGAGCTGGTCCTTGAGGGCCTGCGGCACGTCCGGGGGAGCGGCCGTCACGATGATGCGGTCGTAGGGCGCCTCGGGGGGCCACCCTGCGTACCCGTCCCCCTCGATCACGGTCACCGAGGGATAGCCGAGCGCCCGCAGCCGCTCCCGGGCGGATCGCGCGAGTTCGGGGATGATCTCGATGGACCAGACGCGCAGCCCCAACTCGGCCAGGACCGCGGCCTGGTAGCCTGTGCCCGTGCCGACCTCGAGGACCTTCATCCCGCGCTCGCCGCGCAACGCCTCGGTCATCGCGGCCACGACGTACGGTTGTGAGATTGTCTGGCCATAACCTACGGGCAGTGCGCGGTCCTCATGGGCATGGTCCCGCATCCCGTCTGGCACGAACAGGTGCCTGGGCACGGCCCGCATCGCCCGCAGGACCTCGGGGTCACGGACGCCGCGAGCGATGATCTGGCTCACCACCATGGCCTCGCGCAGGCGCTGGTACACACCGGTGTCGTCACGGTCCATTCCTTCACCCTCTCTGGTGCTTCCAGTCGCCATCAACCCGCCCTCCGGCACCGACACGGGGGCCCCGCACGTGGGGGCAGAGCACGAGACGATGCAACAGACCATCGCGGCGAACCCGCTCGTTCGCGACCAGTCTGCGTGCCTCGCCTCCACGCGACGATTGTAACCCGACTGTCGGCAGGTGGTTCGGGAAGGATGCGAACCGGTCGCACGACCCCTACGCGGCGGAGCCTTCCTGGGTCGCCGCCTCGATGAGGCCGATCAGCGTCTCGAGGGCCTTCAAGACCGTCTTCCGGTCCGCGTCCTTCAGGTCCGCGAGTTTCGCGGCGAACCGATCCTGGAAGGACACGGCCAGCCGTTCGAGTTCCTTGCGGCCCTTGGGCGTGACGGACAGGCACACCTTGCGGCGGTCCGACGAGGTCCGCTTGCGGGCAACCAGGCCCGCCCGCTCCAGCCGGTCGAGGACCCCCGTGATGGTGGCTGCGCTCAGCTGGACCCGCGGCGAGAGGTAGGCTGCCGTCACCTCCTTCACGTCCGCTGCGGCGATGGCCCGCAGGGCCATCAACTGCGGCATGGTGAGGCCCGAGCGGCGGAACTGCCGCTTCGAGTGCACGGAGAAGCCCTGGATGACCTTCCGGATGGACCGGATGATCCGGGTGACCTCGTCACCCTCTTCGATGTCCGCTGCTTTCCTTGGAACCATTTGCTTCGCCATGTTTCCCCTCATGGTTTGAGAACGGGTATTACACCCGGGCGAACAATACGTCATCGAAATCGCAATTGCAAGCAAAAAATGATCGTGAAGGTCTTTCCGAGACTGTTCAAGGGCTCCTTGGTGCCCGGCAAATCCGCACCAGCGCGCGCATTTCTCGGGGTCTGCCTTTCCGAGGACCTTCCCCACTGGGGGCGTGGGCGACATCAAGGACTTGCCCGGCAAGGAGTCCCGTGTTTCAAAAACAGGGGCAGTTCGAGACGACCTTCAGAGGGGATGGGCTCTCGTCGATCGGTCACGAGCGAGTGGGGAAGGTCCACGCCCGGTTGACTTCGGGTCCTCATTTCGGTAGGGAGCGAGCCCGGGGTGACGGATCGGACTTCGCGGGCCGGAGGTGCGCGGTGGAATCGTACGAGTGCATGACATGCGGTTACGTGTACGACCCTGAGGAGGGAGACCCCCAGGGCGGGGTCGCGCCAGGGACGCGGTTCGAGGACCTCCCGGACGACTGGGTCTGCCCGGTGTGCGGCGCGACCCGCGAGATGTTCGAGAAGGTCGAGGGGGGCCGGACAAGGTGAACGTGGCACCGCGGTCGTTTGTGATCGTCGGGACCGGCGTGGCCGGGGTCGAGGCCGCGGCCTCGCTGAGGGCCCGGGACCCTCACTGCCGCATCCGCCTGGTCGGGGCCGAACCTTATCCCTTCTATGCCCGTATCCGCATCGGAGAGGTCGTTGCGGGCCGGGTGGTGCCGGAGCGCCTCGTCCTCAAGGGCCCCGAGTGGTATCGGGACCGGCAGGTGGACCTCTCGGTGGGGGTGCGGGCCGAGGTCCTGGAGCCCTTTGCCGGGCGCGTGCGGCTATCATCCGGCGAGGACGTCCCCTACGACGCGCTTCTGATCGCCACGGGGGCGGTGCCCTTCGTCCCCCCGATCCCCGGGGCAGACCTCGATGGGGTCATGACTCTGCGGGACCTCGCAGGGGCCTTGAGATTGCGTGAAAGAGCCCTGGCCTCGTCCCACGCCGTCGTCATCGGCGGCGGCCTGCTCGGGATCGAGGCGGCGGCCTCGCTGCGTCTGCTTGGGGTCGCGGTCGTGGTGATCGAGGCCGCGCCCTGGCTACTTCCGCGCCAATTGGATCGCGACGGGTCCTCGGTGGTCCAGCGGTTCCTGGAGGCGCGCGGCATCGCGTTTCGGACTGGGGCCCAGGTCCGCGCAATCACCGGGGCCGGTCGTGTCGAGGCCGTGGTCCTGGGTTCCGGCGAGGAACTTGCGGCCGGGCTGGTCCTGGTGGCGGCCGGGGTGCGACCGGACGTGGGGCTCGCGCGGGAGGCCGGCCTGGCCGTGAACCGCGGCATCGTGGTGGACGACCGGCTGTCCACGTCGGCGCCGGGGGTGTTCGCGGCCGGGGACTGCGCGGAGCACCGCGGGCGCCTGTACGGGATCTGGCCCGCGGCGGAGGCCCAGGGCAGGGCCGCGGGCGCGGCCATGGCCGGTGAGGACCCGCGGTACCGGGGGACGATTCCGTCCAGTACCCTGAAAGTCGCGGACCTGCCGGTGCTGTCGGTCGGGGAGGTGGCGCCGGCGGAGGGGCGCGAGGAGGAGGTCTCGCGGGGGGAGGGGACGTACCGGAAACTGGTGCGCGACCCGGAGGGACGGCTCGTGGGTGCGATCCTCGTCGGTGACCTGAGTGAACGACGGGCCCTCATGCAGGCCGTGGAGGCCACAACATCCTACCCCGCGGGTCAGGATAACAGAACCTGACAAAAGCGCCTTGACACCCGAAAAACCCCGGTGTTAGAAGCGGGCGCCTTGTCCGGCGGACTCCTTGGGGGCGACCGCGATGGAAATTCCGGTGATGCTGAAGGCCGGGTTGATTGACCTCGACGCCACCTACTTCGTGCAACTGGCGCTGTTCCTCCTGCTGTATGCCGTCCTGTGGACGACCTTCTTCGGTCCCTATACCCGCTTTCTGAAGCGCCGGGACGAGGCGACGGAGGGCCTGCGCCGGCGGGCGCGTGACCTGCACGAACAGGTCCGGACGCTCGAGGCGGACATCGAGGCCCGCCTCTCGGCCGCCCGGACCGAGGCGGTCCAGGTGCGCCGGAGGCTCGCGGACGAGGGCGCCCGCCTCCGGTCCGAGATCGTGAGCCGGGAACGCGCGAGGATGCAGGCGGAACTGGAACGCCACCTCCGGGCCATCGAGGAAGAGAAGCGCAGGTTCCTCGCCCAGGCGGACGACGTGGCGGCAATGCTCGCGGGCCTGATCGAGGAGCAGGCGCGGACGGTGGAGCGGGGGGCCCGATGAAGAACCTGGCCGGGTGGAAGAAGGCGGTCCTTGCAGTCCTGGTGGCGGCGGGACTGGCGCTCCTGGTGGTTCCGGCCCCAAAGCCAGGCTTTCACGGGTTCCACCCGCGGCTCCAGGGGCTCTACATTGTGTCGTTCTTCCTGGTGGCCCTGCCCCTCCTGTGGGTCGTCGGGCCGCGCCTGAAGCAGTTCCTCGAATCGCGTTTCGAGGCTATCCGCAACGAGGTGGACGAGGCGACGCGCCAGTTCGCAGAGGCGGAGGCCCGGCTGAACGAGTCCCGCTCGCGGCTCGAGAACCTGACGCGCGAGGTGGACGCCCTGATGGCCGAGTTCCGGGCCCTGGGCGAGAAGGAGCGTGACGCCCTGGCCCACGAGGGCGCGGTCCTGTCCGAGAAGATCCGGGCCGAGACGGACTTCGCGATGAGCCAGGCGGTCAAGGCCGCGAGGCAGGAAATCCGCGCGATCCTGGTGGACCGGGCCATTGAAGCGGCGAGGAAGCGGCTGGAGGGCCCGGAGGCGGCCCGGATGCCCGACCCGCTGGTGGACCGGTTCGCGCGGGAGGTGTCGAGCGGGGCGACGCAGGGCACGACCTGATCGAGGAGGCGAGACCCCGTGGCGATCATCGGAATGGCGGCGAGGCGGTACGCGGCGGCCCTCCTGGACGTGGCGCGCGAGAAGGGCCAGGAAGGGCGCAGCCTCGCGGACCTCCAGGCCTTTCAGCGCGAGATGGAGCGCCATGAGGACCTGCGCGAGGTCCTGACGAGCCCCACGGTCTCGGCCGACGCGGCGGGCAGGATCGTGTCGGAGGCCGCGAGGCGGATGAGACTCGGGGACCTGGTCGTGGCCTTTCTTGCCTTGCTCGCGTCGCGCAGGAGGCTCGCGCGGCTCCCAGAGGTGGTGGAGGCCTTTGTGGCCGAGCAGGAGCGCCGCGCCGGCCGCGAGCGGGGCGAACTGGTCACGGCGGCGCCCCTGACCGAACCCCAGGCGATCAAGGTGCGGGCCGCCGTAGCCCGGGCCGTGGGCCGCCACGTGGTGCTTCAGCCGCGGACGGACCCCGCCCTCCTGGGTGGGTTGCGGGTCACCGTGGGGGACCGGGTCTATGACCTGTCCACGGGGACCTACCTCGAGACCCTTCGGACCCATCTGACCACGAATAGGTAGGGAGACCATGGAACTGCGCATCGAGGAAGTTACCGAGATCCTGAAGCGGGAGATCCGGGAATATGGTCGCAAGGTCGAGGTGCGCGAGAAGGGCACCGTGATCACGGTGGGGGATGGGATCGCCCGCGTGTATGGACTGTCCGGCGCCATGGCAGGGGAGTTGCTCAACTTTCCGCATGGCGTGAAGGGGCTCGTCCTGAACCTCGAGGAGAACAACGTGGGCGTCGCCCTCTTCGGCGAGGCCGTGAAGATCCGCGAGGGCGACGAGTGCGTGCGGACAGGCCGCATCGCGCAGGTCCCCGTGGGCAAGGCCGTTGTGGGCCGGGTGGTGAACGCGCTCGGCGAGCCCATGGACGGGCAGGGGCCGATCGAGGCCGAGGAGTACCGGCGCATCGAGATCAAGGCCCCGGGGATTGTGGCGCGCCAGCCGGTGCGCGAGCCCTTGCAGACGGGACTCAAGGCCATTGACGCGATGACGCCCATCGGCCGGGGGCAGCGCGAGTTGATCATCGGGGACCGCCAGACCGGCAAGACCGCGCTGGCGGTGGACACGATCATCAACCAGAAGGAGACGCACCGGACGGACAAGCCTGTCTTCTGCATCTATGTGGCCATCGGACAGAAGCAGTCCACCGTGGCCCAGGTGGTGGACAAGTTGCGGCAGCACGGGGCCATGGAATACACGACGGTCGTCAGCGCGTCCGCGTCAGAGATGGCCCCGATGCAGTTCATCGCGCCGTACGCGGGGTGCACGATGGGCGAGCACCTGCGCGACCACGGGGGACACGCGCTCTTGATCTACGACGACCTGTCCAAGCACGCGGTGGCCTACCGCCAGTTGTCGCTGCTGTTGCGCCGCCCGCCGGGACGCGAGGCCTACCCCGGCGACGTGTTCTACCTGCACTCGCGCTTGCTCGAGCGCGCGGCCAAGATGAGCGATGCGCGGGGTGGCGGGTCCCTGACCGCGCTCCCCGTCATCGAGACGCAGGCCGGCGACGTGTCGGCTTACATCCCGACGAACGTCATCTCGATCACGGACGGCCAGATCTACCTGGAGACGGACCTGTTCTACAAGGGCATCCGGCCGGCCATCAACGCGGGGCTGTCGGTGTCCCGTGTGGGGGGGGCGGCCCAGATCAAGGCCATGAAGAAGGTCGCGGGGATGCTGCGCCTGGAACTGGCGCAGTACCGGGAACTCGCGGCCTTTGCCCAATTCGCCACGGACCTTGACAAGGCCACGCGGCGGCAACTGGACAAGGGCGCGCGCCTCGTGGAGTTGTTGAAGCAGCCGCAATACAGGCCTCTGCCGGTCGAGAAGCAGGTCCTGATCATCTTTTGCGGGACGGCGGAGGAAGGGTTCCTGATGGAGTACCCCGTGTCGGCCATGGGGCGCTTCGAGGCAGAGTTGTTCGAGTTCATGGATTCGAAGCACCCGGACATCCTGGCCGAGATCCGCGACAAGATGGACATTTCGGACGATTTGCGCAAGCGGCTCGTGGCGGCGATCCAGGAGTTCAAGGGGTTCTTCAAGGTCTAGGAAGGGGACCATGGCAACCCTGAAGCAGATCCGGCGCCGGATCGCGAGCACGCGCAGCACCCAGAAGATCACGCGCGCCATGAAACTGGTCGCCGCGGCGAAACTACGGCGGGCCCAGATGAACATGGAGCGGGCCAAGCCCTACGCGGCCCGGATCCGGGACGTGATCTTTGACCTGGCCCAGCACACCGAGCGCGAGTCGCACCCGCTCCTCGCGGTCCGCGACGAGAAGAAGGCCCTCCTCGTCGTGATCACGTCTGACCGAGGGCTGTGCGGAGGCTTCAACTCGAACATCGTCCGCCGCGCCGAGCGCTACCTGCGGGGACGCGAGGGTGGCCACGACGAGGTGTCGCTCGCCTTGATCGGGCGCAAGGGCCGAGATTACTTCCGGCGGCGCTCGTACCCGATCCGGCGCGAGTACATGGAGGTCCTGTCCGCCCCGTCCCTCGAGCGGGCCTCGGAGATCGGACGCGAGGTCATCGCGGAGTTCGTGGACGGCGGGCTCGACGCGGTCTATGTCGTCTATAACGAGTTCAAGTCCGCGGTGGCCCAGCAGGTCGTGGTCGAGCGGCTCCTGCCCATCGTGCCCGAGTCGGACTGGGCCCTGGCCGGCGAGGGCGCGGACGTGGCCGATTTCGAATACGAGCCCTCGCGTCGGGCGATCCTCGATTCGGTGCTGCCCCTGTACGTCAACGTGCGTCTGTACTTCGCGGTGCTCGAGTCGCTGGCGGCCGAGATGGGGGCGCGCATGACCGCGATGGAGAACGCGACGGCGAACGCGGGCGAACTGATCCGGGTGCTGACGTTGCAATACAACAAGGCCCGCCAGGCCGCGATCACCAAGGAGATGCTCGAAATCGTGGGCGGGGCCGAGGCGATGAGGTAGGAGGACGGCACGGACATGGAAACGGCAACCACGGAAGGTGTCGTGACCCAGGTGATCGGGGCGGTCGTGGACGTGAAGTTCCCGCCGGGGCAGTTGCCCGAGATCTATACCGCGCTGCGCGTGACCAACCCGGCGATCAGCGACCGGGAATGGAACCTTGTTCTCGAGGTCGCCCAGCACATCGGCGAATCCACGGTGCGCACCATCGCGATGGACTCCACGGATGGCCTGGTCCGGGGGATGAAGGTCCAGAACACGGGGAGGCCGATCCTGGTGCCGGTGGGCAAGGCGACCCTGGGCCGCATCCTGAACGTGGTCGGGGAGCCGGTGGACGAGGGCCCGCCCATCCAGGCCGAGAAGTTCTACCCGATCCACCGCGAGCCCCCGACCTTCTTGGACCAGGACGTGACCATCCAGATCATGGAGACAGGGGTCAAGGTCATCGACCTGCTCGAGCCGTACCCGCGCGGCGGCAAGGTCGGTCTGTTCGGTGGGGCCGGCGTGGGCAAGACCGTCATCATCATGGAGATGATCCACAACATCGCGATGCACCACGGGGGTGTGTCCGTGTTCGGGGGCGTGGGCGAGCGCACCCGCGAGGGCAACGACCTGTGGCTCGAGATGAAGGAGTCCGGGGTCATTGACCGGTGCGCGCTGATCTACGGGCAGATGAACGAGCCGCCTGGCGCGCGCGCCCGCGTGGGCCTGACCGCCCTGACCGCGGCGGAGTACTTCCGCGACGAGGAGGGGCAGGACGTGCTCCTGTTCATTGACAACATCTTCCGCTTCACCCAGGCCGGGTCCGAGGTCTCGGCCACCCTGGGCCGCATCCCCAGCGCGGTCGGGTACCAGCCGACCCTGTCCTTCGACCTGGGCGAGTTGCAGGAGCGCATCACCTCGACCAAGAAGGGGTCCATCACGTCGGTGCAGGCGATCTACGTCCCGGCCGACGACCTGACCGACCCGGCCCCGGCCACGACATTCTCGCACCTGGACGCGACCACGGTCCTGTCGCGCCAGATCGCGGAACTGGGGATCTACCCGGCCGTGGACCCGCTCGACTCCACCTCGCGCATCCTCGACCCGCTGGTCGTGGGCGAGGAGCACTACCGCGTCGCGCGCGAGGTGCAGCGGGTCCTCCAGGAATACAAGGACTTGCAGGACATCATCGCCATCCTCGGCATGGACGAACTGAGCGAGGACCAGAAAGTGACGGTGGCGCGGGCTCGAAAGATCCAGCGCTTCCTTTCTCAGCCCTTCTTCGTGGCGGAGCAGTTCACCGGGACACCTGGCAAGTACGTGAGGGTCCAGGACACGGTGCGCGGCTTCAAGGAGATCCTCGAAGGCGTGCACGACGAACTGCCCGAGCAGGCATTCTACATGGTCGGGACCATCGAGGAGGCGGTCGAGAAGGGCCGCCAGATCCTGGAGCGGTCGAGGTAGGGACGCCGACGATGAAACTCGACGTGGTCACGCCCGAAGGGTCCAGGGTCCGGGACGACGAGGTCACGGAAGTGACGCTCCCCGGGGTCCTGGGCGAGATGGGGATCCTGCCGGGTCACGTGGCCATGATGGCCGCACTCGGGACCGGGTCCATGCGGGTAGTCGGCGCGAAGAGCGCGACCCTGTATGCGATCTCCGGTGGCTACGTCGAGGTCCTGGGGGACGTGGTGCGCGTCCTGACCGAGACGTGCGAGCGCCACGACGAGGTGGACGTCGATCGTGCCCGCGGCAAACTCGCCGAGGCCACGCAGCGCCTGTCCGGCCTTTCCCCCGCGGACGGCGAGTCGTACCAGGTCGCCCTCCTGTCCTTGAAGAAGGCGGAGACGCGCCTGTGGGTTGCGGAGACGGGCCGCCAGGGGTCCTGATCGTCCGGGCACCTGGTGAGCACCCACAGCGCCGCGACCAGGCCCGCGACAAAGACCAGGGCCTCGAGGACGCCCAGCGCGAGGGCGACCCAGGCGGGCATCTCGTAGAGCGGGGGGCCTTGCTCCGCCGAGCACGCCGGCCCCCACGCCACACAGGCGAAAAAGGCAGTCGCCACGGTGGTCCACGCCCGCCAACGGCTCGTAATTCCGGCCCGATGCGCGCGGTCCCCGGTCACGGTTTTCTCCCGTGCGACAGGATGTCCTGGAGGAGACGTGCGTCCTCCGCAGGCGCCTCGACGAGGAAGGGGATGCCGTAGGGCCAGGCGTATATCGGGCAGTCACGGTCCCCGACTCGCCACCGCAGGACCAAGGTCCCCCCGTCCTCCCGTCCGTCGGCCCGGATCACCGCGGACCGTCTGTCCGGCGAGACCGAGGACCCGGCTCCGGGTACGGCGACCACGTGCCCCGCGCACCCCCTCGCCAGGAGGGGCACGAACACCCGCTGCTCCCCTCCGGAGGGGGGGAAATGGACGCGCACGCGGACCTCTACGGTGTCGCTCCCCGGGTCCGGCCAGGGCCAGCGCGACAGCAGGACCTGATTCTCCTCGACCTTGACCTGTCGTGATGCAATATATCTTGATTCATGACATTTGAGCTCGCCTCCGTAGCGAACCGAGCAGACCTCAAAACGGTCCCAGTCCACCCAGGACTCCGCCCACACGGCCAGCAACACGGACTCGCGACCCCGGTCCAGGACCTCCCATCCGGCCGGCATCGCGTCCGGCAGCCACGACGGCAGGACCCGCAGCACGGTCAGGGAGGTCCGGGGGTCGGTACCCGGCGTGTGCGCGCCGTCCCACGAGGACACGAGGGGGATCAACTGGATCAGGTCGTGGCCCTGGAGGCCCCGCAGTCTCGAAACGGTCTGTTCCAGCGTCCAGCCGTGAGACCTCGCGGCCTCCGCGACCCGGCGCGCGTCCTCCATGGTCATCCCCGGGAGGTCGCCCGGGGCCTTCGACTCCCGCAGGCGCGCGTCCGGCCAGACCGCGACGCCCGCCGCGAGCAGGCACTGCACAGCCGTCGCGAGGGGTCCGTGGGTCCAGTCCGGCCAGCGCGGCGGCCTTCCCACTTGACCCGCGACCTCCCGGACGCGATCCACGACCGCGAACGCCCCGCACGCGACCGAGGCCGCGATCCCGCCGAGCCAGGCCCCGAGGTACTTGTCGGTCTGGCTGGTCAGCCCGCCGAGCACCGCGGCCTCATAGACGACCATGATCGGGGCCGTGAACGCCAGGAGCACGGCGAGCCGGCGTCTCCGCTTGTCCCGGGCGAACAGCAGACCCAACGCGACGATTGCGACCCCGACGAGGCCAGCCACCTCGGGGATCCGCGGCCTCCAGGCGAATTCCTCGCCTGCGTAAGGGGACGGGCCGATCCCGCCCCACAGCGCCGAGACGTTGCTCGCCCAGGTGCCGGGCGCCAGGGCCACCAGCGCGACCGCGTAGGTCCCGAGGGCCGTCGCGGTCGCCGGCCCTCGCCGGGGCAAGAACAGGCCCGTCGCTGCCAGGCACCCCGCGAAGAACACGAAGATGACGTGGACCTCCGTGGTCACGGCCCCGACCGCGGCGGCCAGGAGCAGGGGCCACACGCGCCGCGTGGCCAGGGCCGCCACGCACAGGGCCCACGCGAGGGTCCCGATCAGGGGGAGGACGCGGTTGTTATAGACCACGGACGGCTGGAAGTCGTGGAACGGAACCACATACGCCAGGACCAGGGCCGCGGCGAGGCCCGGCCATGGACCGGCGACCCGGGCCGCGGCCAGTGCCGTCACGACGAAGGTCAGGGCCCCGGCCAGGTGCATCAGGAGATGGAACGCGGCGAGGTCCAGGCCCGCCCACTCGGCGAGGGTCCTCCAGTGCAGCCAGGTCGTCCCGTGCCGCAGTCCTGGGACCGACGTGGCGACCCCGCGGTCCAGGCACCGGTCCTTGTCGAGGCAGGCGGCCACTGCCTGCGAGTCATTGATCGTGTCCAGCCACAAGGCCGGCTCCAGGCCCCCCAGGCGGACGTGGAAGACAAGACCCGCGACGAGCAGGACAAGGAGGACCGGCCAGCGGAGCGACGGGGTTCCCGGGGAGTCGCTCACATCCATCTGGCCCCCGACGTGCTCTCCGAGGGATCACGTGAGTTCGAACAGCCCCGCCGCGCCCATGCCGCCGCCGATGCACATGGAGACCACGCCGTACTTGTGGTTCTCGCGTCTCATCTCGTACAGGATCTGGACGGTCAGTTTGGCGCCGGTGCAGCCCAAGGGGTGGCCGAGGGCGATGGCCCCGCCGTTGACGTTGACCCGCGAGGCGTCGAGGCCGATGGTCCGGCCCAGTTCCTCGACGCAGTAGAGGGCCTGGCACGCGAATGCCTCGTTGATCTCGTACACGCCGACGTCCGCGGCCTTCACGCCGGTCTTCCGGAACAGTTTCGGAATGGCCTCGGTGGGTCCGATCCCCATGATCTCCGGCGGTACGCCCGCCACCTGATAGTTCACCAGGCGGGCCATCGGCGTGAGCCCGTACCGCCGGACTGCCTCCTCGCTCATGACCACGACGGCCGCCGCGCCGTCGTTGATCTGCGACGCGTTGCCGGCCGTGACCGTGCCGTCCTTCTTGAACACTGGCTTCAGTTTCGCGAGGCCCTCCAGGGTCGTGTCCCGACGCGGGCCCTCGTCCACGTCGAAGACCTTCTTCTCGCCGGTCGCGTAGTCCCTGACCTCCACCGGGACGATCTCCTCCTTGAACTTCCCCGCGTCAATGGCCTTCACGGCGTTGACGTGGCTGCGGAGGGCGAACTCGTCCGCGGCCTGGCGCGTGATTCCGAACTTCTCGGCCAGCAGCTCGGCCGTGTTGCCCATCGGCGTGAAGACCTCAGGATTGACGTCCACGAGATCTGGGTCGGGCAGGAGGTTGTAACCCCCCATCGGGACCTGGGACATGCACTCCACGCCACCGGCCACGATGACGTCGTTCCACCCGCACATCACGTTCTGTGCTGCGAGCGCGATGGCCTGCAACCCCGACGAACAGAACCGGTTGATCGTCATGGCCGGGACCGTGTGGGGCAGCCCCGCCTTGAACCCGATGATCCGGGAGATGTTCATCCCCTGGGTCCCCTCGGGCATGGCGCACCCGAAGATTACGTCGTCCACGTCCTCGGGCTTGAGCCCCGGTACGCGGGCCACCGCCTCCTTCGTGACCACCCCGCCCAGGTACTCGGGACGGGCGTTCTTGAGGGTCCCCTTGACGGCCCGGCCCACCGCGGTCCGGACGGCGGAAACGATGTACGCTGTTTTCATCTGCGATCCTCCGTTTGGATGGCACGACACGCCCACGGGACGTGCCGGACACGGGTCGTCATCCTCAGTTCCTCAGCGGTTTCCCCGTCTTGAGCAGGGACTCCATCCGCGCCTGGCTCTTCTCCATCCCGCACAGTGACAGGAAGCCCTCGCACTCGAGGTCGTGGATGCGGCTCTCGGTGACCTTCGTGTTGGGCTCGATGTCGCCCCCGCACAGGACCCACGCGATCTTCTCGGCGCAGACCTTGTCGTGCTCGGTGACGTAGCCGCCGAGCCCGAAGGAGTACAGGCCCAGTTTCAGCAGGGCGAACCCGTCCCGTCCCGGCAGGATCAGGTTGTCGGGCGGGAGCGGTGGCCGGTACCCGGCCCGGGCGAGCCCCAGGACCGCCTGCTTGGCGTCGTGAATCTGCCGGTCCCGCGCGATGCTCACCCCGTCCCACGGCCGCAGGTAGCCGAGTTCCCGCGCCTCCTCCGCGCTGCGCGACACCTTGGCCATGGCGATGTTCTCGAAGGCCCTCTGAATGAAGGGCATCCGCGAGGTCTTGAGGTCCGCAGGCACCCCGGCCAGGACCCGCACCAGCGTCGCCGCGCACCCGCCCCCCGCGGGCAGGACGCCGGCCCCGATCTCGACCAGCCCCATGTACAGTTCCGCCGCAGCCTGGATGCGCGCCCCGTGCATCGCCACCTCGCACCCACCGCCGAGCGTCATGCCCGCCGGGCATGTCACCACCGGCTTCTTGCAGTACTTGAACCGCAGGTTCGCCTTCTGGAAACTGCGGACCACCTGCTCCAGCATCTCCCAGTTCTGCATCTGGGCCGCCATCAGGATGAGCCCCAGGTTCGCGCCCACGCTGAAGTTCTCGGCGTGGTTCGCGACCACGAGTCCCTCGAACCCCGCCTCGACCTCGTCCACCGCCTCCATCATCGCCTGGATGATGTCGTCGTCAATCGCGTTCATCTTCGTGTGGAACTCGAGGCAGGCGACCCCGTCCCCGATGTCGATCAGCGACGCCCCGAAGTTCTCGCGGACGACTCGGCCCTCCTCCTTGTGGTCCCCGAGGAGGATGACCGTCTCGGGCCGCCCGACCGGCTGGTACGTCCCGGTGCGGAAGTCGAAGTAGTACCGCCGGCTCCCCTCTTTCTTGTAGAAGGTCCCCTCGCCCTCGTTCAGGACGCGGTACACGCATTCCGGGACCTTGAGGCCCATGGCCTCCATGCGCTCGACCGACTCGCGCACCCCGATGGCGTCCCACCCCTCGAAGGGGCCCATCTCCCAGTTGAAGCCCCACTTCAGGGCGTTGTCAATGTTGACGATATCGTCCGCGATCTCCCCGATCCGCTTGGCCGCGTAGATCAGCCCGTACGCCGTGGCCTTGAAGGCCAAATCCGACGCCCGGTCCCCAGTGTTCAGCAGGTTGCGCACGCGCTCGCCCGGGTCGTCCACGCCCCTGGTCGCCTTGATCGAGTCGAACTGCGGCTTCTCGACCGGCCGGTATTCGAGGGTCCGCCAGTCCAGGACCAGTTTCTCCTTCTTGTCGCCCTTCCTGTAGAACCCCCCCTTCGTCTTGTCCCCGAGCCAACGGTTCTCGATCATCTTGTGGACGAAGTCTGGCAGCCGGAACACCTCGCGCTCGTCGTCGTCTAGCAGCGAGTCGTAGCAGTTCTTCGTCACGTGGGCAAAGGTGTCGAGCCCGACCAGGTCACACGTCTTGAAGGCCGCGCTCTTGGGCCGTCCCATGGGGGGGCCGAAGATGGCGTCCACCTCCTCGATGGTGTACTCACCCTCGACCATCAGTTGAATGATCTTCAGAAGTCCATACACTCCGATGCGGTTCGCCACGAAATTTGGCGTGTCCTTGCCGAAGACGATCCCCTTGCCCAGGACGTCCCGCCCGAACTGTACCCACGTCTCGACCGCCGAATCGTCCGTCTCCGGCCCCCGCACGATCTCCAGCAGTTTCATGAACCGCACGGGGTTGAAGAAGTGCGTGACCAGGAAGTTCTGCCGGAACTGGTCGCCGCGGCCCTCTGTCATCGCGCGGATGGACAGCCCCGACGTGTTGGAGGACACGATCGCCCCCCACTTCATCACGGACTCCACGCGCTCGAACAGGCGCTTCTTGATGTCGAGGTCCTCGACCACGGCCTCGATGATGAGGTCGCACTCTGCCACACGCTCGAAGTCGTCCTCGAAGTTCCCGGGCGTCACGAGGTCCGCGAACCGCTTCGAGTAGAACAGGGGCGCTGGCTTGAAGTTCAGGGCGTTCTGGACCCCGTTCAGGGCGAGGCGGTTGCGTTCCTTGGGGTCCGTGCTGTCCTTCGCGTCAGGCGGAACGATGTCCAGCAGGAGCACGGGGACCCCCGCGTTCGCGAGGTGGGCCGCGATCCCCGATCCCATGACCCCGGCCCCGAGGACGGCCGCGCGTTCGATTGACCTTGCCATCCGCATCCTCCACGTCGAAGAGAGGCGCCCGGCCCGGTCCTCGACGGGACCGAACGCGGGCAGTCATCCGGCGGGGGGTGCTCCCCCCGAATGCCCGTACCCTATCGTTTTGTCCCCGATTTGCAAGTGTCCGGACCTTGAGATCGCTCAGCCTTGACGCAACCGGCACACTGCGTCACGACCCTGATCGGAGGGTTGACGCAGGCGGGGGTGAGCGGATGGCCGAGCACGCCGGCCACGCCGCCGCTCACGGCCAGGAAACCCGACGATCAGGGTCAGGAGCAGCCGGACGTGGAGCCGCAGTTCTGGCACTTGTAGCAGGAGCCGCTACGCACCATGATGAACCCGCAGACCGAGCAGGGAGGCGCGTCCTCCTGGCCCTGGAAGAGGTCGGTCTGGGCCGGGCCCGGCGCGCGGTCCAGCGTCGTGGCCTCGAGGTCCGGGGTCCCGTTGTGGAGGTCGGTGGCCTCCTCCGGCAGGAACTTGTGCCCGAGCCACCGGAAGATGTAGTCCACGATGCTCTTTGCGTAGCCGATCTGCGGGTTCGACGAGTACCCGGACGGCTCGAACCTCACGTGGCTGAACTTCTCGACCAGGACCTTGAGGGGTACGCCGTACTGAAGCGCGATGGACACGCTCGTGGCGAAGCAGTCCATCAGCCCCGAGATCACGCTCCCCTGCTTGGCCATGGTCACGAAGATCTCGCCCGGGGTTCCGTCCTCGTACATCCCCACGGTGATGTAGCCGTCGAGCCCCGCGATCGAGAACTTGTGCGTGATGGAGCGCCGCTCGTCCGGGAGCTTGCGGCGGACGGGCCACGCCGCCTCCGCCGGCCTCGTGTCCGGGGCCTCGGCCGCGCCCTCGGACTTCCCGTTCCCCTTCGTGACCACTGGCTGGGCTTTCTTCGACCCGTCTCGGTAGATCGCGATGGCCTTCAGTCCGAGCCGCCACGCGTTCATGTACGTCTTCATCACATCCTCGACCGTCGAGTCGGCGGGCATGTTCACGGTCTTCGAGATCGCCCCGGACAGGAAAGGCTGCACCGCAGCCATCATCCGGACGTGCCCCTCGACAGAGATTGCCCGCACGCCCCCCTTCGGCTTGAAGGCGCAGTCGAAGACCGGTAGGTGCTCCGGCTTCAGTCCGGGCGCCCCCTCGATCGTGTCGTGCTCCTCGATGTACGCGAGGATGCGCTTGCGGGCCGCCGTGCCGTATCCGAGGCGCTCGAGGGCCCTCGGCACGGTCTGGTTGACGATCTTCATCGTCCCGCCGCCCACCAGGCTCTTGTACTTCACGATGGCGAGTTCCGGCTCGATCCCGGTCGTGTCGCAGTCCATCTTGAACCCGATGGTCCCGGTCGGGGCCAGGAGCGTCACCTGCGAGTTCCGGTAGCCAAGGGTCTCGCCCAGGGTCAAGGCCTCGTCCCAGGCCGCCCGCGCCGCGTCCCACAGGTCGCGCGGCACGTGGCGGGACTCCACCTGGGCCAGGGCAGCGCGATGCTTGCGGATGACCCCGAGCATCGGCTCGCGATTCTTGTCGTACTCGGCGAACGGCCCCTTGACGCCCGCGATCCGGGCACTCTCGGCGTACGCCTCTCCCGTCATCAGCGCGGTCACGGCCGCGGCCACGGCCCGCCCCGCGTCGCTGTCGTACGGGAGCCCGAGCCGCATCAGCGCCGCGCCCAGGTTCGCGTACCCGAGCCCGAGGGGCCGGAAGGCCTCGGAGTTTCGCGCGATGGCCTCGGTCGGGTAGTGGGCGGGGCTGACGATGATCTCCTGGGCTAGGATGAACGTGCGCACCGCGTGCGCGAAGCCCACGGTGTCGAACGTGTCGTCGTCTCGCAGGAACTTCATCAGGTTCAGGGATGCCAGGTTGCACGCCGAGTCATCGAGGAACATGAACTCGCTGCACGGGTTCGACGCGTTGATCCGCCCGGAGTTGGGGCAGGTGTGCCACGCGTTGATGGTCGTGTCGAACTGCATGCCCGGGTCCCCGCACTGGTGGGCCGCGCGGGCGATCTTCTCGAAGACCTCGCGGGCGCGCAGGGTCTCCATGACCTCGCCGGTGGTGATGGCCCGCGTCTTCCATTCGCGGTCCTCCTCGACCGCCTTCATGAAGTCGTCCGACACGCGCACCGAGTGGTTGGCGTTCTGGAAGAAGACCGACTCATAGACCTCCCC
>FWPU01004690.1_pt1 | contig 29742 bp, 25 predicted proteins | sample 2228361 | NCBI WGS metagenome assembly FWPU01 (sample SAMEA103939777, study PRJEB20133) | metagenome | reverse complement strand
GTCCAGTTTTTAACAATTCCTCTTACCAGAAAATCCTACAAAAATTATATCCATTCTGTGAAATCGTTTTTATAAAATAAAACATTTAAATCAAAAAAATTTCTAAAAAAATTAACAAAAAAAAGAATAGTAAAATCATAATAACCATATTCCAATAATCATTACAATAGATTATTTAATAACAGCACAAATTTAAGTATTTTTCTTGACAAAAACCTGATTTAAAAGGATAATATTATAAAAGTTTTTTGTGGAAAGTTTTTGTGAAAACGTTTTCATAATCATTTCAGGAGGTTTTTATGAAGAAATGGGCTTTAGTTTTTTATCTTCTTGTGTTTAACGGAATAGTTTTTTCTCAAGAAGGCTTGAGAGAACTTGCAGAAAAAAAAGGTATGTTTATCGGGGCTGCAGTATCTGAAAGTCAGCTTGATGATGCAGATTTAGTTAAACACATCAAAAATAATTTCAACTACTTAACTCCGGGAAACGAGCTTAAATGGGAAAATGTTCATCCAACAAGAAAACATTATGCCTTCGGAAAAACTGATAAAATTGTAGAATTTGCCCTAAAAAACAACATAAGGGTAAGAGGGCATACTCTCATATGGCATTTACAAAATCCATACTGGATTGCAAAACCCGGTACAACTCCTGAAGAATTAAAAGAGGTTATAAGATCACATATCTCTAATGTGGTAGGACATTATAAAGGGAAAATTAAAGATTGGGATGTTGTAAATGAAGCCATGGATGAAAATGGATTCTTGAGAGAAAACATATGGCAACTAATTATCGGCGAAGAATACATAGAGTTTGCCTTCAAATGTGCAAATGAGGCTGATCCAGATGCAAAACTTTTTATCAACGATTACTCTATCGAAGAAATAAACCCAAAATCTGATGGGCTTTACAATCTTGTAAAAAAACTAAAGGAGAAAAAAGTTCCAATCCATGGAGTGGGGTTTCAATTTCACCTTGATGGAAGATGGGAACCGGATTATGAATCTATAAGGGCAAATTTTAAAAGATTTAAAGATCTCGGCCTGGAAGTTCAGGTGACTGAAATGGATGTTAGAATTCCAAAAAACTATACTCATAGTGACCTCGAAAGGCAGGCAAAAATTTATGGTGAAATATTGAAAATTCTTCTTTCTGTTAATGGAAACACCTTTGTAATGTGGGGGATTGGTGATAGATTTAGCTGGATACCTTCCTTCTTCCCTGGTTTTGAAGCAGCTTTAATATTTGACGAAAATCTTAAACCAAAACCTGCATATTTCAAACTAAAAGAAGTCCTTTCAAAATAAGGGGTAAAATATGAATCTTATTGCAGACGCATTGACAGTATTTGGTAGTAGATTTGGCATCGGCATTAACCCTCCAAAAAAAGAATGTTATTTAATTAAAGCATCTGATATAAAAGATTTTCCTTTTGAAATAGAGGCTGGTATTGAGTTGGAAGGAAAAAGGATTTACCTGCCACTTTCTTCCAGTACGCCAAACTTCTATTTTCACGATCAAAAATTAACACCAACAACAATGCAAATAAGCGGAATAGATCCTGATAGTGGTCTTCACCTTAAATTAAACTTTATGATTCCCTTCAGACCAAGAGATGTAAACTTCTCCACAATTCCGGTAATTTATATCTCACTTAAGATTGAGAAACTATTGAGTTCGTTTAGATGGTCCCCCATAAAAATAAAAGAGCCAAAAGGCAGAATATTTCTGAAAATCAAATCCAAAAAATTTACTTTCAATTATGATAAGAACACAAAAGAGCTCGAAATATCTTACGAACATATTATAAAAAGACCGCCTCCTGTAGAAGGTGGTATACTTGCTCAGCTCAGCACTCCGGTTGAGGAAAAGAGAAAAAGTAACGACAGAATTGCTATAATAAGTGGTGATTTTGACGAAGAATTTTATCATGATTTTGATATTAATAGAAATGGAGAATTGATCTTATGCTGGGCTAACTACGAAGAGCCAATTCTTTCTGTAAAAGGAGAACTAAAACAATTTAAATACACAGAGAGCTTTAAAAATATAAAGGAAGTTACAAAATGGGGAAAAGAAAATTATGATAAAGTTTTAAAAAACTCAAAAAATGTCGATAGTATATTCCTTTCACACAATCTTGGAAATTCTATAAGTAACCTGATGTCGATGACTTTACATTCATGGCTTTACGATAGCTGGTATGTAAAGCTTGACGAAAAAAAAGATTGGTTTTCTGTATGGGAGGGATCCTGCTACTTTCATTCCACTGTCGATGTAGAATATACACAATCCCCCTTCTACCTAAGTATCTGGCCTGAATTACTTGAACTTGAGCTGGACGAGTGGCCAAACTTTGCAAAAGATGGTGAAAAAGTTATTGGAGAGAAAGGGAAAAACACATTGTATATCTCCCATGATATGGGTCTCTTCGCAAATGCAGACAGACAGTACTACCCTCACGACATGGAGGTAGAAGAAAACGCAAACTATATTCTTATGGCTTACTCTCTCTGGAAAAGGACCGGCAAAGACAATATCATAAGAAAACATGCAAATTTCATTCAGAAGCTTATGGATTTTATTCTTGCCTGTGACACCACAGGAAATGGAATTATAGATCTCTGCTGTGCCAATACTATCGATGATGCTTCCCCCGCCATTCAATTCGGGAAAGAACAGATTTATCTTGCAGTTAAATCGATGGCCTCAATTTTATGCGGGGTAGAAATCTTACAGTATGTTCTTAAAACCGAAACCAAAAAATACAAAGATTTTGCAAAAAAGGCAAGAAACACCATTGAAAAATCTGGATGGAAAGATGACCATTATATAGTTACCCTGACAAAATCTGCAGATGGGCTTACAGATCCGTGGACGGGGAAAAAATTAAGTGGTGAACTGGAGGGCTGGGATAGTTACCATATCTACACTGAAAATGGTCTTTTATTACTTGAAATGATAGGTAAAAAAGTGGGATTGAAAGTAGATCGCATAAAATCTGACCTTATAAGTGCAGTCAAAAACACACTTCAAAAATATGGTTGCAGACACAGTAGCTATGTCTCTAAAGCCTCAAGTGAAGCCATTCACGGTCTTGTAAGTGCCGCAAATAAGGTGGGCTGGATTTCTATGAATATGGCGAGGGATATAGTCGCCTGTTATTATGGAATTGATATGCTTTGCTTATCAGAGAACTACTGGGACTGGCAGTTAACCACTAATTCTCAAGACATATACCTATTCTTTGAAACCTTTTATGGAAATAACTTAAATCTTTACCCGAGAGGTCTGGCTATATTTGGCTATATGGATGCTGCAGCCGGTTTTGTCTATGATAAAGTAAAGGGAGTAAAAAAATTTAAACCAATAAGAAAAAATATTGAAGTACCAATTTTTAATTTTGCTGATTGGGAAAATGGAAAAGTATTGAAAATAAAAACATAAAGGGTTGCCAAAGGCAACCCTTTATTTCATTTACCTCAACAATTGTAACATCAATTGGGGTTTCTGATTTGCCTGAGCAAGCATTCCAGTAGCAGCCTGCGTAAGTATCTGTGTCCTTACGAATCTTGACATCTGTTCTGCCATGTCAGTATCTCTTATTCTTGATTCTGCAGCCTGCAGGTTTTCATAACCAACCAGCAACCCGATTGCTGCCTTTTCAAGCCTGTTCTGATATGCTCCCATATCAGCTCTTTGCTTTGATACCTTCATTAAGGCAAGATCGATCATACCTATAGCCATATTTGCCTTGTCCGGTGTACTGAGACTAATAAATGATGCTGACTCTGCATTGCCAACAGGTGACTTGAGCCCAAGTCCCTGAGAATTCATCGTGCCTATGTACATCCTTTCCCTCTGGTCCATATTGGCACCCATGTGTAACCATATACTTGCAGTTACAGTGTTTTCTCCAGTAAATCTGGCAAATCTTCCAGTAAGCAGGTTCATTCCGTTGAATTGTGCGTGTGAAGCAATTCTGTCAATTTCATCAATTAATTCCGAAACTTCAACCTGAATCTGCATTCTGTCTTCCGTGCTATAAATACCATTGGCGGCCTGAATGGCAAGCTCTCTGAGTCTCTGTAGAATAGTGTGAGTCTCTTCAAGATAACCTTCTGCCGTCTGAATAAAAGAAATACCATCCATTACGTTTTGATTTGCTCTCCTCAAACCTAAAATCTGACTCCTCATCTTTTCAGATACAGCGAGTCCAGAAGCATCATCCCCTGCGCGGTTAATTCGCATACCCGACGAAAGTTTTTCGATGTCCTTGTCTCCATCACGGCTATTGATTTGAAGCTGACGGTGGGTAAAAATAGCACTAATGTTGTGGTTGATGATCATAAAATCCTCCTTGATTTTTAAGCAAAACTTCCCTGTTTTGCCTTCTTCTAATAACTTCGGAAGAAGAAAAAATTTTTTTAGGTTTTCTTAAAGTTTTTTTAAAAAAATTATCATATAATAGTTGACAAAAATTAAATTTTATAATAACATTTTAAATATCATTTATTTTATAACAATACAAAAAATTATAGGAGAGTTCTATGATAATTACAAAAAAGATCTTCTTCTTAATGAATCTTTTCTTTTTTCTGGTAACATCATTTCAAATTGCTGAAAGTACCAATTCCACAGTAAATCTTCGCAAACTTGCGGGAATGAAAGGTATATCAATTGGTGCTGCAGTTATGCCAGAACATCTTGATGATTCAAAATATGTTGAGCTTCTCACCAATAATTTTAATTATATCACTCCAGAAAATCATCTAAAATGGGCCCTTGTTCATCCCCAAAAAAAATCTTTTGATTTTTCGGGAGCTGACAAGATAGTAAATTTTGCTATAAAAAATAAAATGAAACTCAGAGGGCACACTCTGGCATGGCATTACCAGAATCCTGAATGGCTGACTTCCCTGTTAATGAACAAGGAAGAAGCAAAAGAAATTCTTAAAAATCATATATTAAAGGTGGTTGGAAGATACAAAGGCAAAATAAGAGACTGGGATGTCGTAAATGAACCTCTCGATGATACAGGAAGACTAAGATTTAACCCCTGGTATTATTCTATAGGTGAAGAATACATAGAACTTGCATTTAAATGGGCACACGAAGCAGATCCAGATGCAAAATTATTTCTAAATGAATATGGGGTTGAATGGTATGGACCAAAAGCAGATGCTTTTTATAATCTTGTTAAAAAATTAAAAGAAAAGGGAGTACCAATAAATGGAGTTGGGATACAATTCCATCTGGACGGAACCCATATTCCAAATTTTAAGTCTGTAGCGAAAAATATAAATCGTTTTATTGACCTCGGGCTTGAAGTTCAAATTACAGAACTTGATGTTAGACTTGGAGAACCCATTACAGATGAATCATTCGAGCAACAAGCCAAAATATATTCAGAAATAATGAAGATTGCTCTGGCTTATGATTGTTCTGCGTTTATAACATGGGGTGTATGTGATAAATACTCATGGATACCCTCATTTTTCCCCGGATATGGACATGCATTAATGTTTGATGATAAATATCAACCTAAACTCGCAGCATTTGCAGTTAAAGAAGTGCTTGCAGGAGAAAAACCTTCAAAAATTTTATACGAGGAATCCAAAGATTAATCCAATAATTAAGCCATCAAAAATTGTCTTTTCTACCTCCTCCTCATAAGATACAAGCAAGACATTCTGTTAAGTAAGGATGTCTTGCTTTGTTAATTATTAAAAATGTGACATAAAGTCAAAAATGATATAAAATATTTTATCTCCATTAAGTTATCAGGAGAAGTAAATGTCATTTTCTGAAAATGCAAAATTTATACTGGAAAAATTTTATTACAAAAGGGATAAAAATGGAAATCTAATAGAAAAAACTCCAGAGGAACTTTTTGAAAGAATTTCAGATTTTGTTGCTTCAACTGAAAAAGATGAAGAAACAAAAAAAAGGTACAAAAAAATTTTTTTTGACCTGATGATGGAACAAAAATTTATGTTTTCCTCCCCTACTCTTTTTAATGCAGGAAGTGACTTTCCACTCTGTTCAAGCTGCTTTGTAGGTAAACTTGAAGATGATATGAAATCCATAATGAAAGCTGCTATGGATACAGCCATTACATTTAAAGCTGGTGCTGGAATGGGACTTAACTTCGGTGTATTAAGGCCAAAAGGCTCTCCCGTTGGAAGAGGTGGTACCTCAAGCGGTCCTGTAAGCTTTATGAGACTTTTTGACGAAGTTGGTGAAACTGTAAAAAGTGGTGGGGTAAGGCGCGCCGCATTCATGGCAATGATGGATGTTGATCATCCAAATATTGAGGAATTTATTACCTCAAAAGATTTTATCGAAAGTTTGAAGATAAATAATTCTATAAGTTTACCTGATGACTTTATCGATAGATTTATGAACGAGTTTTACATTGTAATAAGTGAATTTATCTCAGATGAAACCCTGAAAAACTTGCTTATTTCTGATTTTAGAAAAAAAATTTTTGAACCACTTTCAAACATGAATATCAGTGTTGCCATTACCGACGAATTTATGAAGGCTGTAAAAAATGATGCCGAATTTTCTTTGAGATGGGCTGGTAAAAAGGTAAAAAAATTAAAGGCAAGAGAGCTTTTTGATAAAATTGCAATTTCAGCATGGAGAACTGCCGATCCCGGCGTATGGTTCATAGATAAAGCAAATGAATTCAATACCGTACCTTCATTCGGTCGCATTCTATCCACAAATCCCTGTGGAGAACAAAGCCTACATAACTACACAAGCTGTAACCTTGGTTCAATAAATCTTACAAAATTTGTAAAGAAAAACGTTGACTTTGATTTTGAAGATTTTAAGTCTGTAGTAAAGCTTGCTGTAAGAGGACTGGATAACGTAATTGATGCAGCAGCCTTTCCTACTGAAGACTTTGAAATAAACACAAAGAAGATTAGACCAATCGGGCTTGGTTTTACCGGGCTTGCAGAGACTCTTTACAAAATGAATATCGCCTATAATTCAGAAGAAGGAATCTCTTTTGCCAGTGAAGTGGCAAAGACAATGACACAAACTGCTATATATGAATCAGTGGAACTTGCAAGGGAAAAGGGAAGTTTTCCCATATTTGAAGAAAACAAAAAAAGCCTTATAAAGGTTGTGCAACGATATTTTGACAAAGATGAGGAAAAAGAAAATATTGAAAAACTGATTAAAAAATATGGTATAAGAAATTCAAACTGGACAACGCTTGCACCCACAGGAACAATAAGTCTTATACTTGATGCCTACACTTACTCACTTGAACCTCAGTTTTCACTTGCTTATAACAAAAATTTGATTGATGGAGGCAGTCTTTTATATGTAGACCCTGAATTCAAAAACACTCTCTCCCGGGTAGTGAAGAAAAATGCTGATTTACTCATAAACAAGGTAATTGATAATGGAGGAAGCTGTCAAAATATTGAGGAAATTCCAGCAGAAATAAGAAAAGTTTTTGTGGTGGCACATGATCTAAACTATAAAGACAGAATAAAAATGCAAGCCGCGATTCAAAAATATATTTCTAACAGTATTTCATCTACAATTAATTTGCCAAATTCCACAACTGTGGATGAAATTAAAGAAATATATTTCTATGCATGGGAAAGTGGGTTAAAGGGAGTTACAATTTACAGGGATGGGTGTAAATCATTTCAACCGATGACCTCAATAAAAAAGGAAAAAAAGCAATCTTTAGTTTACAGAGAATGTGCTAAATGGGAAAGACCAAAAGCCCTCGGCGGAGAAATCATAAAAACAAAAACAGGTAGTTGAACATTATACACATCCATTGGCTTTGATGAAAATGGATTGCCCATCGAAATATTCATAAATATTTCAAAACACGGTTCAGAAATATCTGCCTTTTCCGAAGCACTCGGAAGAGTTATTTCCATAGCATTACAGGGTGGAATACCTGTGGCAAAAATTGCAGATACTCTTGTTGGAATAACAGGCGAATCTGCAACCTGGGATAATGGAAGACTAATAAAGAGTGTTCCTGATGCTGTTGGAAAAATTTTAAGGGACTACGCACAAAAATTAGAAGAAAAATTAAAAATACCTTCACTTTTTAAAGAAAATTTTGAAAAAAAAGAGAAAGAAGATTTAAAAAAGACAGAAATCGAAGGGGCTCTAATTTGTCCAAATTGTGGAGAAAAGGCCTTCATAAAAACCGAGGATTGTTATTCATGCCTTTATTGTGGTTTTTCAAAATGTGGTTAAGGAGGATAAAATGCAAATAAAAGAAACAAATTTTTCAAATTTTAGAAAATGTATTGAAATTTCCTGCAACAAAAAAAAGATGATTATAACTACTGAGTTGGGACCAAGAATTTTGTTTTTTGGGTTTGAAAATGAAAATGTCTTGTTCATTGATGAAAATAAAAAAATTGGTCGTGGAAACTGGAAAATCTATGGTGGACACAGATTCTGGGTAAGTCCAGAAACAGAGGATTGTTACAGTGAAGATAATGATAGCTGTCAACTTGAAAAAACCGAAAACTATGTAAAAATTTCAAAACTGGACAGTAAAACAAAACTTGAAAAAACAATAATTATTTCAATAGATAATGATGAATTCATACTAAAACATATTTTAACTAATAAAGGTGAAATGCTTTATCATGGTGGTATCTGGGCAATTACATGTATAATACCAGAAGGTACCATCTTTTTCCCCTGGACAACCCCGGGTGAATGGAAAATGAAAAAGATAATTTACTGGGAAAAATGGCCGGGGCAATCTACAAATATACAAAGCAAGCAATTTGTTCCCGGCAACGATCTATTTCTTGTAAAAATAAATGGAGAAATGTCAAAAGTTGGGACAACTGGCTATGAAGGATTTTTAGGAGTGTCAAATAAAAATTACACATTCATCAAAAAGTATGATTTTATTCAGAGTGCTGTTTACCCAGATGATAATTGTGCTATTGAGATATATACTTCAAAGAATTTCTGCGAGCTTGAGACTTTAAGCCCAATGACAACTTTAATCCCGGGAGTGTCCCTTATTCATACAGAGAGATGGAAACTCATAGATAGATATATTGACCCCACTGATGGAAATGCAATAAGAAAAGCTGCCTGGAATTAAGTTTTTTTCTTTTTCTCCTTACTGGCAGGTAAAAATACATTATTCAAAATAAGCCTATAGCCCGGCGAATTTGGATAAAGTTCGAGGTTTGTTGGGGGATCTCCCACTTTATGACTGTAATCCTCCGGATCGTGTCCACCCAGAAAGCTGAAAAATCCTTTGCCTTTCTCCCCACATACATATGTAACCCAGTTTTTACTCTCAACAGAATTCAAAGTTATTATATTCTCCTTCAATTTTTCAAGCCTGAAACCCGTGGTTTGCCCCAGAAAACCTTTAACCTTTACTGTATGGTTCTGAATAAGAATGCTCGGGATTGTGTCATACTCAACAGAAAAATCAAGAAGTTCAAAATAAAATGGCGAATATAAAACACCCTCCTCTACTGGATCAATATCAATGTCTGAAAATTCATATATGTATGGACTGGTGTATAACTTAAAATTCTTAAAAGCAAGTGTATTCTCAAAATTTATTTTCTCTTCAATTCTAACATCTAAAGGAGTCTGATCAATTTCAGGGGGAACAATATCAATCCCAATGGTTGCAAGTGCAATATCCAGAGTGTCAGTAGCTGCACACATTGCAAAAAGAAAACCCCCATTTTCCACAAATTTCTTTATCTTTTGAGCAACAGCTTTCTTTTCCTCCTGTATTGTCTTAAAGCCAAGTTTTTGTGCAGTTTCAAGAAAGAGTGTTTCTCGTCCTTTATACCAGTTTTCATTTCCATAAGCAAACCAGAATTTTCCATGCTGACCTGTAAAATCTTCATGGTGAAGGTGTAACCAATCAAAATTTCCTTTCTCCAGAATATTTTGTAATAGAATCTCCTCATCCCATATTTGATTAAATGGAATCTCCGCATATTTTAAAACCAATGTGACTGCATCATCCCATGGCATATTCCATGGTGGGGCATAAACTGCAACTTTAGGTGCAACAGAAAGATCAATTGCCTTTTGATTTTTCTTTGAAAATGAAGATTCAATCTCCCCAAGCCTGTCTTCAGAAATTTTTTCCGTCGTAATTAACCTTGTGAGTGCAAAATTATCAAGCTTTTCATCTTCTGCCAGAATTACAAAACTACCACCACGATAGTTAAGTAACCACTTAACCTTATAACCAAAAGTTAATGCCTGATAAACAAGCCCATAGGCTTTTAGATGGTTTATCTGGCTTGCATCCATTGGTATAAATGTCATAGAGAAAATATGAGAAAAGAAGAGTAGAAAAAAAACTACAAATTTAACTTTCATTAGCAGTTTTCTTCCTTTTTTTCTCTCTATAAAGATTATTATCTGCCTCTTCCATCAATTCCTCAAGAGTATAAAGTCTATCAGGTTTATAGGGTGCTACTCCGTAAGAAAAGTTTATCTTATAATGTTTATTAATGCTTTTATTAAATTCTTCAAGATTATGATTAAGTCTTTTCCCAATCCTATCAAGTTCATTTACTGTACAGTCAACAGCTAAAACAACAAATTCATCCCCACCAATTCTTGCTATTACATCAGTACACCTGAATGTTTTATTCAATACTTTTGAGGCAGAGATTAATACAAAATCCCCTTCCTTATGACCAAAGACATCATTTATGGTTTTTAAACCATCAAGATCAATAAAGAAAAGCAAAAAGTCTCTGTGCTTACGTTTTGATAACTCTATAAGCTGATTTGCAAGTGTAGTAAATCCTCTCCTGTTGTAAAGACCCGTAAGTTCATCAAGTACTGAAAGTTGCTCAAGTTTTTTATTAGAATCCTTAAGAGCTTTAATGGCCTTAGCAAGCTCCCTCTTGGCAATCTTTTCCTTTTCTATAAGATATGTGCCTTTTACAGAGGTCGAAATCTCTCTTCTTATACTTTCACATAAAATATCATCCTCTGGTACGGGATCAAGCAACATATATCCATAATGTTCCTCTTCAAAAAATATAGGAAGAATAACTGCCGAAAAATATTCATTCGCCTCAAAAAAAACTTCAGGCATAATATCTTCTGTTTTTATAATGTAATCCTGCTCTCTACTAACCTCACCATTTTTGTAATCAAGTAATACTTTTGAATATTTTGGAATAAACCACTCAAACTTTCTTTTCCATTTTACTCTACCCCTATACATAACCAGTAAAAAATGCTTTATATTTAAATCCTTAAGAAAAACACTCAATGTTTTCACAATATTTTTCAAATTAAATGTGGTTGTTAAATACTGGCTTATGTTTTCCAGCTTAAGTTTTTCAAGCAAAACATTCAACGTGTCCTGAAGTAAAAGTCTTTCATTAAATTTATCAAATAAAAGTAAAATATTGAAAAAAACCTCCAGAAGAGAGTTTTTAATTCTTTCATCCTGTAAAAGTTGAAGAGCGTTTTTCTTTAACTCACAAATAATCTCTCTACCAAAAGAGGGTGCAACTTTCTTTTCAAGTATCTGTTCTCTTAAACAATGAATAAAATTATTCTCATATTTTTTGACGTCCTTTTCAAGATTGAGAATCATTTGTTCCAAAACTTCTTTAAATACTTTTTCATCTCTACTTTTATCCTTAAGATTATTATAAGTCTGTAATTTTATTTCATTGAAAATTTTTTCAAGCTCTACTGAAAATAAATGTGGACTTTTTATTTCCATCTTTTCGTGACTTTCAAAACAACCACAGGATTCTCTTATTAAAAACTCACATGGTATACTTGTTTCAAAAAGAATTTTTTCTTTATTAATTATTTTTTGAATCAAATCAAAAGCAACCTCAACCTGCTTCTTTAATGGCTGTCTTACAGTGGTTATTGAGGGGATACAAATTTGTGCCTCAAAAATATTGTCAAAACCAATAAGCTTTATATCTTTCGGAACTTTAATTTTTTTTTCCTTGAGAAAATCAATTACTCCCAGAATTGTCTCATCATTTGCACCAATAATCGCTTCGGGTAATATTTTTCTATTAATTATTAACTCTTTTGCAGCAAGGTACCCTCTATCTCTATTAAAATTTCCCTGAAGCACAAGATTTTGGTCAAAAGGTATATTATGTTTCTTCAATCCTTCTAAATATGCAGAAAACCTTTCCTCTGCATCTCTTGTACCTTCCGGTCCTTTTATAAAAGCGATCTGCTTTATATTGTGAAAATCCACAAGATGGTTAATTGCCTCTATTGCTCCATTTTTCTGATCAAGAGTTACCGTAGGAATATCCTTCAGTTTACACCCAAAAGTCACAAGTGGTATATCTAAAAATCTTTCTTTCAAAAAATTTTCAAATTCTTCAAGTGTTATGAAGGTTTTAAGATATTCACCCACTATTATTCCATCAACATTTCTTTCATTGATAAGAGAGTATATTACGTTATATTGCTTTTCATAATCATAGGGAGAATTAAGATTTTTCCCTGCAAAAAAAATGACATTTACATCTTTTTCCCTTGAAACTTCTACAACCTTTCTCCAGAGTATACTGTTATAAGTATTTTCAAATTGATTTATCAAAAAACCAACTTTAAGTTTTTGTTTTACTGGCATTCAAACCTCAACTAAACAACGAGTTTCTATAATCAATTTTTAACTCAATAAGTCTCTCTTTTTTACGGCCTGTTTATAATGTTCTATGATTATATCTTTTTTCTTACATGGAAGATCCAGAGCTTTTTCCAACTCCTTCACTGCAGCATTATAATTGCCAAGCATATAATATGCCCAGCCAAGACTATCTCTATAGGCAGCAGATTTTGGAGCAAGAGAAACAGCCTTTTTAATTTCATTTAACGCCTCTGAAAGATTGATACTCATCTCAAGATAAGTATAACCCAGATTATTATGGGCACTCGCATTGTTTGGGTCAATCTGAATTGCTCTTTTAAAATTATATATTGCCAGATCAAATCTTTTATTTTCATAGTAAATATAACCCAAAATAGAATAAGCGGTGGAACTTTGTGGATTCATCTCCAGAGCCTCTTTTAGCACCTTTTCTGCAGATTCATATTCTTTTAATTCTGTATAAAGGTACCCAAGTAAAATTAATGCATGTATCTGAAAAATCAAAGACAGATCAGAATAACTCAAAGCATTTTCAAGTAACTCTACCGCCTTTCTAAATTCTCCGACGTTTGCATTACAAACACCAAGATAGTAAAGAAGTTTTCCACTTTCCTCAAAATCTTTACGAAGGGTTTCTAATTCTGAAAGGGCAATTTTAAACTTCCTTTTTTCAATATAATTTTCTAAAATAAAATCAAGCTTTACTTCAAATTCCTGCACAGGCATTATCTTAAAATTTTTTACTTTTTAGTTGCGGAACTCGCACTTGAGGATTGTTCAGTTTCGAACACAGAAGGAACATTCCATTTTATATTTGCTATTGCCTTCTGAGCAGTTTCTTTTACATAATTTAAGTACTTACCCTGTGTAACCTTGAGCAAATAAGGAAACGATGATTTATCACCTATTTTACCAAGAGCCTCCGATAAATCGTTAGCAAGTCCGTTGTCCCTTGCTATTTCAAGCTCGGAATGCATCAAATCCAGAGTGTTTCTAGTCCTTGCTCTTTCACCCATTAACCCCAGAGCCTGTGCTGCAGCTCTTTTAACTGTCATATCACTATCCTTTCTTAACATTACAGAAAGATGAAAGGCAGCTCTCGGATCATCAGTATTTGCAAGGGCTTTAGCAGCCATTACTTTTAACTTCCAGTTGTAAATTTCTTTACCACCAGCTACAAACCTTCTGGTTTCAAGAATCTCTATAAGCATATCAATGGCTTCTTTTGCCTTTAAATCACTTAACTTTTGTAGGGCTTTAACTCTTACTTCATCATTTTCTGGAGAAGGATCTCTAATAACTTCTATCAACTCCGGTATACTTTCAGGACCAAGTTCATCAATAACATCAACATTTGTAATATTATGGGCCGAATACAAATTTAAAGAAACAAAAAGCCCAATTGCTATAAATAAAAAATGGTTTTTTTTCATCATATTTATCTCCTTTGTAAAATTTTTAGCTTACCTTATATATTTTGATATATTTTCGGTTTTTGTCAAGTATTTCTTGAAAAAAAATCATTTTTAAATCAAAATCTTTTCCAGTAACTCTTCAATCCTTTCTATATAATAAATATTCAAATCCTTTAATATCTGTTCAGGAATTTCACTTACATCTTTTTCGTTTTTCTTCGGAAGAATTATATTGTAAATTCCTCCTCTTTTTGCAGCAAGAAGTTTTTCCCTCAATCCCCCTATTGGTAAAATATCCCCCTTGAGAGTAATTTCACCTGTCATTGCAAAGTCGTTTCTTGCCTTCCTGGAGGAAAATGTCGAAACAATTGAACTTACCATTGTTACACCAGCTGATGGCCCATCTTTTGGTATTGCTCCTTCAGGAACATGAATATGTAAGTCATATTCTTTGAATAAAATTGGGTCAATATTGTACTTTTCCGAAATAGATTTTGCATATGAATATGCGATCTTTGCAGATTCCTGCATTACATCACCAAGTTGTCCTGTAAGAATAAGTTCACCTTTACCTTTAAATATGGAGCTTTCAATGTATAAAACATCTCCTCCATTTTCCGTCCAGGCAAGTCCTGCAACCACACCAACTCTTGGTTCTTTTTGAACTCTTGTAAAATCAAACTTTCTCACACCAAGATGCTTTTGAACAATTTTTGACGTAACTTTTACAGAATTTATTTCCTTTGAGATTTTTTCTCTCGCTATTTTCCTTATTATTTTACCTATATTACGTTCTAAATTCCTCACGCCAGCTTCTTTTGTGTAATACCTGATAATATCAAAAATCGATTGTTCATTAAATTCTATCTTTAACCCTTCGAGTCCATTTTCCAAAGTTTGTTTCGGAATTAGAAAATGCTTTGCAATCTCCTTTTTCTCTATTTCAGTATAACCGGGTATCTCGATAATCTCCATCCTATCTCTCAATGGTTCAGGTATATTATAAAGGTTATTTGCTGTCGTAATAAAAAATACATAAGACAAATCAAAATCCAGCGCAAGATAGTGATCATTAAAGGTATGATTCTGCTCAGGATCCAGCACCTCAAGAAGTGCAGAACTTGGATCCCCCCTGAAATCCATACTCATTTTATCAATTTCATCAAGCAAAAAAATAGGATTCATTGAGTTTGCCCTTTTCATCATCTGAATTATTTTCCCCGGCAATGCTCCAACATAAGTTCTTCTGTGACCTCTTATCTCTGCTTCATCTCTTACCCCTCCAAGTGAAACCCTGACAAAATTCCTGTTTAAAGCATGAGCTATGGATTTCGCAAGCGAGGTTTTTCCTGTTCCGGGTGGACCGACAAAACAAATTATAGGCCCTTTTGATTTTGGATTTAACTGCCTTACAGCTATAAAATCAAGAATTCTTTCCTTTGCTTCTTTTAGACCATAATGTTCTTTTTCCAAAATTTCCTCTGCAAGCTTTAAATCCTTATTATCTTTGGTAAATATATTCCATGGCAAATCAACAAGCCATTCAACATAGTTATACAAAACAGTATACTCGGGTGAAAGGTTCGGAATCTTTTTTAATCTTTCAATCTCAGAATCAAATTTTTCTTTTACATTCTCAGGCATATTTTTTTCTTTTGCTCTCTTTAATAAATCCGCCACCCCTTCATCAAGTCCTTCCCCCTCATCAAGCTCCTTACGAATTTCCTTCAACTGTTCGTTTAAAAAGAACTTTTTCTGCATTTTTTCAAGTCTGTCCTGAACCCTCTTGTTTATATCTTCTTCTATCTTTAAAAGATCAATCTCTTTCAATAAAAGTTCAAAGGTTTTTGAAAGCCTCTTCTTAATATCATTTTCCTCAAGAACGCTCTGTTTATCAACAACCTGTGATGGAACATTTGCCATAATAGCATCAATAACCTTCTCAGGATCCTCTAAAGCAATTACTGTGGGAACTAAATCTTTGGGAATTCTGGAATTTAAATTGACATAATCAACCATTCTGTCTTTTACAGTTCTGGTTAAGGCTTCCACTTCATTATCGTTGTATAAAATAGTCTTCTGTTCTTCCACATCAACCATCACAAAATCCCCTTCATTAATGTATCTTCTTATCTTTGCTCTGGTTACCCCTTCAACCAGAACCCTTATCATTCCATTAGGCATATTTATGACTTCAATTATGTTGGATATACATCCAAAATCATAAATATCCTCCGGCTTGGGTTCTTCTATCTCCTTATCTTTTTGAGAGGAAAGAAATAACTGTAATCCATTTTCATAAGCATATGTCAACGCTTTAACAGAAGAAGGTCGTCCTATAATTAAAGGCACAACCATATAAGGGAAAACAACCACTCCTTTTAACGGAATTAAAGGTAATTTTTTTACTTCCATGTTTACTCCCAAAGATCAAGCAATTTTTGGCTTTTTACCATTAACTATAACCTCCCTGTCAATTCTGCAATATTTCTTATTTTCCAGAGAAGGTATTTCATACATTATATCAAGCATTATCTCTTCAAGTACTGATCTTAATCCTCTTGCACCTGTCTTTCTTTCAATTGCTCTATTCACAATCTCCTCAATAGCATCATCTGAAAATTCAAGCTCCACCTCATCAAGTTTAAATAATTCCTGATACTGTTTAATAATAGCATTTTTTGGTTCAAGAAGGATTCTTTTTAACTCATCTCTCGTCAACTCAGTCAGGGTTGAAATAACAGGCAACCTGCCAACCAATTCGGGTATTAAACCATATTTCACAAAATCCTGAGGGATTAAATATTTAAGAATATCCTCTTTTTCATCCCCGTTGTTTATTAACTGGGCATTAAAACCCACCTCTTTTCTGTTTATTCTCTGTTTAATAATATTTTCTATTCCCACAAATGCACCACCAACTATAAAAAGAATATTTGTAGTATCAATAGGTATATTAAAACCATGAGGATGTTTCCTTCCACCCTGTGCGGGAACTGTTGCCACAGTTCCCTCCACAATCTTAAGCAAAGCCTGTTGAACACCCTCCCCTGCAACATCTCTTGTTATAGAGGGATTCTCACTTTTTCTTGAAATTTTGTCGATTTCATCAATATATACAATTCCTATTTCAGCCTTTCGTACTATCTTTGGTAATTCCGGAGAATCCGGGGCAAAATTGCCATTAGCTGCATTCTGCATTAACCTCAGTAAAACATTCTCAACATCATCCCCTACATATCCAGCTTCTGTAAGGGTTGTGGCATCAGCAATGGCAAAAGGTACATTTAATATCCTTGCAAGGGTCCTGGCTAGTAGAGTTTTGCCACTTCCTGTCGGACCAACAAGTATTACATTTGACTTTTCTATCTCCACCTCTGAAATATCTCGATTTCTCCCAGAAAAAATTCTTTTATAATGATTATAAACAGCTACCGATAAAACCTTCTTTGATTTTTCCTGTCCCACAACATATTTATCAAGAAATTCTTTTATCTCTTTCGGTTTTGGCAGTGATTTAATAGATTTTTTCAGCTCATTCTTCTTTTGAGTATTAATGAGAACGTAAGAATTCTCAACACATTTATCACAAATGTAGGAGCCATTTTTACTCTCTATCATCCTTCCTACTTCATCATAGCCTGCCCCACAAAAATCACATCTCGGCAATAAATAGCTCTTATTTTGATATGGAGAACGATAATTATTTTTTCTTTCTGGCATAATATCACTTCCTTTTTTCTATTATTTCATCAATTATTCCATAGGCTTTTGCTTCTTCTGAAGACATAAAAAAGTCTCTTTCAGTTTCTTTTTCTATCTTCTCTATGGGTTGCCCGGTATGTTTTGAAAGAATATTGTCAAGTATAGCCTTTGTTCTCAACATTTCTTCTGCCTGAATCTTTATATCACTCGCCTGTCCATGAACTCCACCTGAGGGTTGGTGTATCATTATTCTTGCATTTGGCAAAGCATATCTCTTACCCTTTCTGCCTGCGGCAAGTAAAACCGCCCCCATTGAGGCAGCCTGACCAATGCATATAGTCGAAACATCGCTCTTTATGAATTGAATAGTATCATATATAGCCAGACCTGCAGAAACAACTCCCCCCGGTGAATTAATATAAAGGCTTATGTCTCTTTCTGGCTCCTCCGCCTCAAGAAACAATAATTGTGCAATCACAAGATTGGCAATATCATCATCTATAGGTTGACCTAAAAAAATGATTCTATCCTTGAGCAAACGAGAATAAATATCATAAGCTCTCTCACCTCTTGAACTTTGCTCAATAACCATTGGTATCAGCATAACTCTCTTACTCCTTATTTATAAATTACTCTCACAAATAAAATATAGTAACATTTTTGAAGAAAGTAAAATAATTTTAATATACATAATTTTCAAGATCATCAAGCTGCTCAATCCTTATAACTATTTTATCCCCCTTTTTCACAGGTCCTATCCCCGCTGGTGTTCCTGTTGCAATAATATCGCCAGGAAACAATGTCATAATCTCACTTATAAAACTTACAAGATCTTCCACATCAAAAATCATGTTTGAAGTAGAGGAATCCTGCATTACAATATCGTTTAAGATGGATTGTATCTTAAGACAATTCGGATTTTTAATCTCTGTTTCTATAAAAGGACCAAATGGAGAAAAAGTATCAAATCCCTTGGCTCTTGTCCACTGACCATCCCTTCTCTGAAGATCCCTTGTAGTAACATCGTTAAATGCAGTATAACCAAGTATATAGCTTTTCGCCTCTTCTTTCTTAACCGATTTAGCTACCCTACCTATAACCACCGCAAGCTCTGCTTCATAATCTACCTGTGCTGACATAGAAGGATATATGATCTTACCCCGATGTGCCAAAACACTCGAAGGTGGTTTGAGAAAAATTACTGGCTCTTCAGGAAGCTTCATCTTTAATTCTCCTGCATGATCTTTGTAATTTAGACCCACAGCAACAATTTTTGTAGGTAATGAAGGTGGCAAAATTTCAAGAGAATCAAGAGAATATTCTTCCAGAGGTACATGTGAACATATATCCTCTATTCGATATACCTTTTCTCCCTTTACAATCCCATAAAAGAAAAGATTTTTTTCATCAAGATAAAAACGACCTATCTTCATAAGTTCCCCTCTAATAATTTTCTTTTGCTCCTCTTCCAGATTGCAAAAGTAAGGTCCCTACATATTTATCAATTCTCTCTCTATTCTCATTGGAAATCTCTTCAAAGTTAATGCCTATAAGGTTTCCTGTTACATTTCTGACTATACCCCAGAAATCAATCTCTCCATTTGAAATATCCGGTATTCTAAAAACTATTCTTACAAGATCACCAACTACAAACAATTGCCTCACCTCCATCCCTATTCCACCTGTAGAAATATCAACAATCCTTCCTTCTCCAACAGAATCCTTTAGATAATAGGTAGCTTTAATATTTACCGGGATTCTTGTGGCTCTCACACCCATAAAATCCTCCTTTCATTCTTCAAAAAGCCCCATTTGAACCTCGTCATCTTCATTTTTGATGAGTTTATCCATATTTTTAATTTCGTAAACCTTTCTTTCTATACTTGATAATCTATCCTCAAGCTTTCTGGCAAGCTCAACTCCCTCCTCAAAAATCTTAATTGCTTCTTCCAACGGAGGGCCTTCTTCCATTTTCTCTACCAAAAATTCAAGCCTCTTAAGGTTTTCTTCAAAACTCTCTTTCTTTTTTTCTACTTTCCTATTCATAATTTATTTCCTCAAACTAAAATATTATAAATTAAATAAAGAAAAAAGTGCAAGTATTTTTTATTTCTGCCAGATATGGTATGATTTTCAGGGTAATAAAAGAGATAGCCACCAGAAAACAAGGACTGGAATATCACTATCTGGTGGCTATCTATAAATCCTGTAAAATAACAGCGTCACCCTTTTAAGCGACGCCTTCGCTGGCTATACAATCCAATTAATCAAAAATCTTATATTCTTTTCCAATATTAAACTCTAAAGAAGAATATCCCCTATTTAAAGCAACAGTAAAAGGTATCTGTCTGGATGTTGGTCCCCACAATTGCCGTGGTCCAGGATTTGAAAAGAGATCCTTTTCAGCCCATTCTTTTCTTCTTTTCTCGAAGAACTTAAAGGCTGGAGAATCCACCTCTACAAGACCCTTCCTGATAACCATTTCATCTTTACCATACCTTCTTTCAACATTAAGTAAGGCAGTAAGAGGTAAAGCCAGAACAGTTCCCCCTTTATCAAAATCTGTAATTGAAGCAATATAACCCGTCTTCCCATCCAGAATTAAAGAACCAGCACAGAGACCCAAATTTAAAGTGTATGCAGCATCAAAAATGCTCGGTGCCCCGCAGCGTCCTTCATACCCAAAAAAATGATTATTTGTAGCAAACTTAAATTTTTTGATTTTTTCTATACCTTTTTCATCAATATTTAATCCTTTTACTTCCTCAGGATGATGCTTTATTTCATTAATCTTCTCCTCAACCATCATCAAAATGAGTTTTTCCGTTGGAATCTGTGAAACCTGCAAATTGCCATGGGCATCTCTATCAATCAAAAGCATCTTTTCAAATTCATACGGCAGAGAAGCCATAAGTTTTGCAGCCTCTGGAGTTAACTTTTTGTAAATAAAATCCCTTTTCTCCTCAAAAGAGAACATTTGAGAAATATCTTCTCCAAATTTTCCCATAATCTCGTTAAGTTCAGAAATCAATCTTTTCATCTCCGGAATAAACTCGATCAAACCCTCGGGTATTACAATTACTCCATGGTTTATACCAACCGCCGCCCTTTTAACTATAACATTACAAATGCTTTCAACAATCTCAGAGAGAGACATGTTTTTTGCTTCAACTTCTTCAGAAATTAAAGTAATTGCTGGATGTGTCTGTAAAGCTACTTCTAAAGCCACATGACTTGCTGATCTTCCCATTAATTTTACAAAATGCCAGTATTTTCTCGAAGAGGGAGTATCCTGAAGAATATTACCCACCAATTCACTATAAATCTTGGTTGCCGTATCAAAACCAAAAGAAATTGGCAAAATACCACCAATTTGTAAATCACCATCAATCGTTTTTGGTATACCTATTACCTGAACACCATCATCATATAGAAACTCAGCTAGAAATGCTGCATTGGTATTTGAATCATCACCACCAACCACCACAATTCCATTAAGGTTATAATCCTTCACCGTCTTTTTAACTGCAGCAAACTGTTCATCAGTTTTTATTTTTGTCCTATCAGTACCAAGAAAATCAAATCCACCAGTATTTAAAATCCTTTTTAAATCCTCCTCTTTTATCTCGAAAAGATTACCCTCCAGTAATCCCTTTGGACCACCTTTAACACCAAAAAGGGTGTTATTTTCACCAAGAACCTTCTTCAAACCAATAATCACGTTGTGCCCACCAGCAGCAGGACCACCAGAAAACAAAACTGCCACTCTTTTACCTTTTACATTTGTATCTCCATTTCCGGTTCCCTTAAGTATCTTATTTTCTGTTTCCTTTACAGTTTTTGGAAACTCCTTATTCACTATTTCCACATCAGAGGTCCCAATCTTTCTATCTGTTTTGATAAACTTTGCAGGAACTATCTTTCCATCTCTTATAAAAATGTCACATATCTGCACAGGTAGTTTTCTTATTTCCCTTTCGAAAAAGGAATTATTTTTCTCCATTGAGATCAAAAGTTCCTCAAGCATAATTTTTTCCTCCATAAATATAAATATGTATTTAAAAATACTATTCAGTCAATATGGCAAAACGTCCCATTTTTCTGAATTTTTCGTATCTTTTCTGGATCAACTTTGGTATTGAATACTTTTTCAACTCATTATAATGTTTCAATATTACATTTTTAACATTTTCAAATGTCTGTTGTGGTTCTCTATGAGCTCCACCATAAGGCTCAGGGATTATTTCATCAATTACACCCAGCTCCAGAAGATCCCTTGAGGTAATTTTTAATGATTTTGCTGCTTTATCCATTTTGGTAGAATCATGCCAGAGAATGGAAGCACAGCCTTCTGGTGAAATCACTGAATATATCGCATTTTCAAGCATTAAAACCCTGTCCGCAACTCCAATAGCCAGTGCCCCACCACTTCCACCTTCACCAATCACAGTAGCAATAATTTGAGTTTTTAATCCAGACATCTCAAAAAGATTTTTAGCTATGGCCTCTCCCTGTCCCCTTTCCTCGCTGTCCATACCAGGATAGGCTCCGCTGGTATCTATAAAAGTAAGAACTGGCAAACCAAACTTTTCTGCAAGCTTCATTGCCCTTAATGCTTTTCTATAACCTTCTGGTTGAGGCATCCCAAAATTTCTGAAAATCTTTTCCTTTGTATCCTTTCCCTTTTCCTGCCCTACCAATACAAATTTTTGATCTTCTATCTTTGCAAACCCAGTAATTATAGCCTTATCATCACCGAAATATCTATCTCCATGAATCTCAAGAAAATCTGTAAAAATATTCTTAACATAGTCCAAAAAACCAGGTCTTTCAGGATGTCTTGCAACTTTAACAATTTGAAAAGGTGAAAGATTTTTATAAATTGTTTCTATAATATATTTTTTTTGTCTCTCCAGTTCAGCAATCTCTTTAGAAAAATCAATTCCTTTTTCAACATTAGAACTTTTCTTAAGAGAGTTAATATTGTCCTCAATTTCTTTAATCGGTTGCTCAAAGTCAAGATAATGATTCGGCATCTTTATCTCCTAAAAATTCCCATATATGATAAAAAAAAACTCCCAATTTATCAAGAAAAGTTAATAAAATTTTTTAACCAACTAACAAATTTTTTTAAGGATAATTGAGACAATTTCAAAAGAGGGATTACCAAAAAGCGGTTTTTAGTGTATAGATAAGCACCAGATAGCAACATTTTTGGCTTTGCTATCCGTTGTTTGTCTATATTACCAATTTAAAAAATTGCTCAATTTAGCCCTAAAAAATAACCAGACTCCTTGACAAAAGAAAAATCATCTGTTATACTTATACTATAACAGATATAACATAATTTAGATTGCCTAAATTGAGAAAATTTTTAGAAAATAAGGAGGTCTAAAATGAAATCAATAGCCCTTATTAAGAAAATTCTTGCTAAAAGAATGGATAATTTCTCTAAAATCATTGACTTATAAAAAACAGCTTGTTATTCTTGATATATAAAAACACAAAAAAAGAATCATATGTTTATTAAAATTGATTTGTCCTCAGACATTCCTATTTATATTCAGCTAAAGAATGAGATAATAAAAGCCATAGTAAATGGAGAATTAAAAGAAGGAGACATTCTTCCTTCGGTTAGGAATTTAGCCGAACAACTCGGTATAAATCTTCATACAGTAAATAAAGCGTATAATTTGCTTAAAGAAGATGGGTTTATAACTCTAAATAGAAAAAAGAAAGCTATAATTTCTATGGGAAATAAAAAAAGCGAAAAAGATTTTCTAAAACTTGAGGAATTACTTACTCCAATAGTTAATGAGTATTATTGTAAAGGATTTGATAAGGAAGACTTTATCAGTGTGATAGATAAGATTTTAAATAAGATAGGAGGTAACCTATGATTTTATTTACCATATTTTCAGTGGCATTATTTTTACTTATTACATTTTTCTTTGCTTTTATACCGTATCTTACAAGAAGAACAGAAAGTTTTGGAATAACAATTCCAGAAGAAATGTTTAACAATGAAGAAATAAAGAAGATTCGCATATTTTACAGAAATGCCGTAATAATTTATGGAATTTTACTATTATTCTCTTTAATTTTTATATCAATTCGCTTTCCGATGAGTCTTAATATCCTCACAGGATTTTTTATTTTCTTGGAACTACTGGTATTTTTCTCTTTTTATCTCAATGGACATTTTAAAATGAAAAAACTAAAAAAATCTACTGAGGATAAAAAAGAATTTATTATCGCTCCTCTTAAAGAGGAAAGGATTTCTTCTCCATTTGGTTTTATTTTATACTTTGTTATTATGATTATAACAATCGTGATTGGGTTTTCATTCTATGATAAAATGCCTTCGGAAATAACACTTCGATGGGATATAAATTTTAAACCCTCTTTCGTGGTTAAAAAGTCGTATTTTTTAGTTTTATTTCCAGTCATAATGCAGATTATTCTTTCAATGATTTTTATACTGGTTTACTACATAATTAGAAAGGCAAGGTTTGAAATTGATCCTTCAAAACCAGAAGAATCTATGGAAAGAAGTAGGATTTTTAAGGAGAGCTGGGCGAATTTTACATTAATTTCTGGCATTCTTATGCTTTTTATCTTCTTTTTAATGGAGCTTAGTTTTATAATCAAATTTTCTCCAATTTTTCTCATAAGTTTAGTTATTGGACTCACATTAATCATTATTGGTATGAGTTTTTATCTTTCAGTGAAAGTGGGGCAGGGTGGAAGTAGGCTTAACCTCGAAAAAAGGAAAAGAGATGAAAAGTTAATTTCGAGGGATGCTGACCGCTACTGGAAACTGGGAGTTTTTTACTTTAATCCAGATGATCCGGCTGTATTTGTAGAAAAAAGATTTGGAATCGGATGGACGTGCAACTGGGCAAGACCATTTTCTTGGTTGATTCTTATTGGAATATTCTTGATAATAGGGATAGCTATTTTATTTTCTTTTTTATGGTTGAAATAAAAAATAGTGAAAACTTTTGTTTTTTATTTTCAACTGATGTTATAATTATATTATCTAAATCTAAAAAACCATTACGGAGGCTTTATGGTATTGATAGAGGTGAAAGGGCTAAAAAAGGATTATCCACTTGGAAAAACTACTGTTCATGCATTAAGGGGCATCGATCTAAATATTGAAGAGGGGGATTTAATTTCTATAGTTGGACCATCGGGATGTGGAAAAACAACCCTTCTTAACATTATTGGTTGTATTGATTATCCTACTGAAGGAATTGTCAAAATAGAAGGAAAGGATGTAACAACTCTTAATGATAAAGAGCTTACGAATATGAGGCTTTATAAAATAGGTTTTATCTTTCAGACTTTTAATCTTATTCCAGTGCTTGATGTGAGAGAAAATGTTGAATTTCCGCTTTTATTGATGAAGGATAAAATGGGCATAAATAAAAAAGAGCTTACCGAACGTGTTGAGAGACTTATTGAGGAAGTTGGGCTAAAAGAGTATATAAATCATAAACCTGCAGAGCTTTCTGGTGGGCAAAGGCAGAGAGTTGCAATAGCAAGGGCACTTGTGACAAACCCTGATATAGTGCTCGCAGATGAACCTACCGCAAATCTTGATTCTGAAACGGGCGAAAATATACTTGCCATTATGAGAAAGCTTAATGAAATTGAAAAGACAACCTTTGTATTCTCAACACATAATCCTGATGTATTAAAATATGCAAAAAGAATTGTAAGGCTTAAGGATGGAACTATAGTCAGTGAGGAGAGGGTATGAGATTTCTTTTTATCAAAATAGCTTTTAGAAACCTTTTCAGACATAAAGCAAAAAGCCTTATAGTTGGAAGCTTAATTTTTCTTGTCAGTTTTATTATGACATTAGGTGGTGGTATAATAAAAGGAATGAATAAAGGGCTTGAAAAAAATATTGTCTCTGGTTTTACTGGAAATATTATTCTCATCTCTACCAATCAGCTTGAGAAAGAGGTTTTTGGTTCTTTTTCTGGAAGGCCAATAGAGTTAATAAAGGACTATCCATCTATAGAAAAATTTCTAAAAAATGAAGATTATATTGAAGATTTTTTACCAGTGGGTAGAAATTTGGCGATGGTACTTACTGAAGAGAGAGTCCCTCTTTTTTGGCTACTCCTTTCTGTTGATATAGATAGATATCAGAAATTCTTTGGTTCAAATATGATGGTCGTAGAGGGTAAATTCTTTAATGAGGAAGAGAGGGGAATTTTACTTGGAGTAGAGCAACAGGATTATGCTGCTAATTATTTTAATATATGGTTTTATCCAGAAGGATATGAAATTAATTTTTCAAATATGAGACCAAAAGTATTTACAAATAAAGATAGTCTTGAATACAAAACTCAAGCTGTTTTACTTGGTATGAGTGATGATTATACCCAGGATATAAGGCTTCCTATAAGGGGAATAGTTAACTTTAGAACTTTAAATAGGTTTTTTGCTGGATTTGTTTTTGTTGACAGAAGTTCATTCGTTGAAATTTTTAACTATCTTACTGGAGGAATAGAAGAGGCAGAGATTTGTGAGAAGGAGAAAAGGATTTTAAAGGAAGAAAATCTGGATGCACTTCTCGAAGGTGAATTATTTGCAAAAGAAAGTGATATTGGTGTGGCTAAATATAAAGAAACCGAAATAAAAAAGGCTATAAAAAAGACAAAAGAGTTTTCTTATAATTTAGATGCATACAATGCAATCCTCATTAAGCTAAAGAAAGGACAGAATGAGATTGTCGCAATAAAAAAACTTAACGATGGGCTTAAAAAACACAATCTTGATGCAAAAGCTATAAGCTGGAGAGAGGCAACTCCACAACTTTCACAGCTTGTCGGTATGGTACAAGGTACATTTTCCATAATCATTATTTTGCTTTTTGTTGTTTCTCTCATAGTCATAATGAATACAATTTCGATGTCTGTAGTTGAAAGGATACCTGAAATAGGAATGATGAGAGCTGTTGGAGCACAAAAGAATTTTATAAGCAGGATGATATACCTTGAAAGTGTTGTTCTGGGGCTTGTTTTTGGTGGTGGAGGTGTTATTCTTGGAGCGATTCTCTCAAATATTCTTGCAATGTTAAAAATCTCAAGTAGTAATGAAATGGCAATGCTTGTATTTGGTGGGGATGTTTTTTCCCCAATTGTAGGAATTGGTGATGTGGCTGGTAATATTTTTATACTACTAATTGTGCTTACACTTGCAGTGATTTATCCAAGAAGGCTTGCAAAGAAGGTTACTCCACTTGAAGCAATAGCAAGAGAATAAAGGGGAAACTATGAATATAATAACATTATTTTCAGTTGCTTTAAAAAATCTCTTGAGGCAAAAGAGAAGAAATATCTTCCTGGGACTTGGTGTGGCCATAGGTATTTTAATACTTGTATTTGCCGGGTCATTTACGAAAGGACTTAAAGATGTTATAATTGATACATGGTTTACTGGAATGAATGGTCATATTCAGATTAGCGTTATTGGTAATGTTAATGATATGTATGGGAGGGGGAAAAACTATTTTAAAGATAGAACTCTTGTTGAAGATATAGTTTTAACTTACACAAATGAAATTGATTATTATAGAAGTGATGCTTCTGCTTTTGTTAGACTTCTCGGAAATAAAAAAAGCGATCTTGTTCAAATAGTGGGTGTAGAAGTAAATCAGGGCTTTGTTGATTTTCTAAATGTAGTAGAAGGAAATGGGTGGGATTTAACAAATACTGCTAAATATGAAAATCCTATTGCACTTACAGTTGATAAGGCAACATATTTAAAGGTAAAACTATATGATAAAGTAAGTGCCTCATTCCAAACCTTAAGAGGGCAGGTTCAGACAGCAAGGTTTACTGTTGTGGCATTATCAAAAGTTGAATCTTCTTATATGGACTGGGCTGCATATGTTCCTTATGAAAGTATGCGAAAACTCCTTGATTTTAAACCTTATGAGATTGGAAGTTATACGATAATCTTAAAAGATATAAAAAAGGCAATACCCATTTCTCTTGAGTTAAGAGAAAAACTGAAACCAGAGATCTTTTCAGTAAAGGGAGATCTTAGAGGAAGGAAAATAAAGGCGGCAACCTACTGGAGAAGAAAGGATAATTTTAACAAACTAACCAATAATATTAATATTGTCTCTTCTTTGCCAGATGTAGAATTATGGAAAAATGGTGTAATACTTCCCGAAAATCTTGGAATAAAAGCTGGACAGGAAGTAGAATTTATTTATAAAACAAGATTTGAGGGAGAAAGAAAGATTAAGTTAACAGTAAATGCTCTCTATAAAAGTGAGGCTATAAGCAATATCCTGCTAATAAATGAAAAGGAGTTTTATAAAATCTTTTCAATTTTACCAGCAAAGGAAATAATTGACCATAACTTCATAGAAAAAGAAGAGTTAAAAGAAATTTTTGGCACCGAGTGGGTTTTACTTCCAAGGGTTAAAACAAGTGAAGAATTGACAAAGCTTTATGAGGATTTAAAACAAAACCCCATCTATGCTGATAAAATACTTATTACAACACTTTATGAAACTTCAAGTGTATTTTTAAACTTTCTTGGTGTGATGAATTTTGTTAGCCTTATTTTTGCTTCAATTCTATTTCTCATTGTGATGGTTGGGCTTGCAAATACCTTAAGGATAACCATAAGAGAAAGAACAAGGGAAATAGGGACGATGAGAGCAATTGGAATGCAGAGAAAACAGGTAAAGAGGCTTTTTCTCTCTGAAGTTTTTCTTCTGATTTTAATCTCTGGAATTATTGGAATTATAGCTGGGGTAATAGTTACAGAATTAATGAAGCTAATAAAATTTTCTAATGCGGGAATATTTGATATGTTACTTGTGAATAGAAAACTTAATCTAATAGTAGACTGGGGATGGAATTTATTTTCTCTTTTGTTTGTAATAATCATGGGGCTTATTACTGCATATTTTCCATCCAGACGCGCTGCAAAACTTCATCCAGCCGTGGCTTTAAGACATTATGAGTAAAAACTTAACAGAGGTAAATAGATGAAAAGAGTATTATTTTTTCTTCTTATTGCTGCAGGTGGTTATAGTATTACTGGGGAAGAGATTTTAAAAAGACTTGATAAAATTCTTGAGATAAAAACAGATATTACAGCTAAGGTTAAGATTACACAGCAAAAGGCTGATAATATAAAAGTAATGGAATCAATATATTACAGAAGGGATAAGGATGATTCATTTTTGATAATTATGACAGAGCCAGAAGTTGAAAAGGGGAATGGCTACCTGAAGGTAGGAGATAATTTCTGGATGTATAAGAGAAACACAAGAACATTTCAGCATATTAACCGAAATGAATCAATAGCAGGTAGTGATGCTAAAAGTGGTGACCTTGAGAAGAGAAAAACAAGTGAGCTTTATAGTGTTGCAAAGGATGAAAACGGAAAGGAGAAGATAACAGAAGAAATGCTTGGAAAAATTCCAGTTTACAGGATTGAGATAGTTGCAAAAGTTAATGATGTAACATATCCAAAGCAAATTTTATGGATACATAAGGAAAATTCTCTTGTTCTTAAAGCAAGTTCTTTTTCTCTCTCTGGCACACTTATGCAGACAAGCTATTATCTTAAATACACAGAAATTGAAGGAAGATATGTGCCTTTACAACAGATTTTTGTTGACGAATTTGAGAAAGGAAATAAAACTATAATTGAGCTATCCGGTATTTCATTTGAAAAGATTCCAGACCATGTGTTTACAAAGGCATATCTGGAGAATTTGAGTAAGTAGGGTATGGAAAAAAATAGAGGTGCTAACGCGATCAGTATCTTTATTCTTTCTTTTGTCTATAGCAACATATGAATAGAAAGACTGCCTCTGGCAGTCTCTTGCTAACGCTACAATCGTCCCTCTGGAAGGTAACGCAAGAATTTTGGTCAAATCTCTCGGGAGTAAGAATCGGCAAAAACTCATCTTTTTACCAA
>FWPU01004990.1_pt1 | contig 29813 bp, 21 predicted proteins | sample 2228361 | NCBI WGS metagenome assembly FWPU01 (sample SAMEA103939777, study PRJEB20133) | metagenome | reverse complement strand
TGGATGTTTTCACCCGTGGCATCCGAGGCTGGAATTTGAGTCGGAATCTGGATCAGGAGTTAACGCTGACTGCTCTGGAAAGCGGAATAGGCGTGTTGGTATCGACCACCCTCCCCAGATGGATCCCGCGCGAGCCGACGTAGGCTATCGAAAAGATGGTGTCGGCAAACAATTCCCTCTGAACCACCAAATTGTAATTGAGCATATAGGGATTGCTGGGCCGGAAGTCGAGAAAATTCACTTCAAATAGTTCTCCCAGTTCGAAAACATCTATCTTGTCCAAATCGGCATTTCCGACCGACTTACGATACTGGTCCGGAAATACCGCCCTCCTGACCGAGACCCGGACGAAAAAGGGAGGGGCCCTGAACATGGTGTTGTGCAGGTAGGCCGAGCCGAGCTGGTCGAAGAATATGCCGAAGCCGCCGCGGATCGAGGTTTTGCCGGAACCGCCCGGGTCCCAGGCGAAGCCGACGCGCGGGGCAAAATTCTTTTTAGAGGGATTTATGAACAGCGGGTCCCCGATGGTCGGCCTGGGGTCTGAGGGGCTCCTGAGGTTGGCCACCTTGCCGAATCGCTCCGTCGGAACGGTAATGAACTCGTAGCGCAAGCCCAGGTTCAGAGTCAAATTTGAGCGTGCCTTGTAATCGTCCTGAACATAGAATCCAGAGGTCCACTGCCTGATGTAAAAGGGCGCATCCCTTCCCGCGCCGGGGAGCAGGAACCTGAAATCTCGCGCCGGACCGCCGCGGAGGAAATCCTCCAGCCTATCGAACCTGTAGACGCCGTGCAGTGCGGCGACGTTCATGGCGTTAAGTTGGGTTCGCCTGATGTCTGCGCCCAAGCGCAGGCCGTGGCGGCCGCGCGTGTAGGTCACATTGTCGATGTACTGGAAATTGTTGAACGTAAAGAAAAGAGGCTGGCTGCCGGAGTGACCGATAGTGGAGAGGTCACTGATTTGCAGTGTCCCCAGGACCCGGCCGGGCAGGGGGACGAAATTCAGGCTTTCCGGGAGGCCGACTATCTTGTCGAAATCGTTCTGCACCGTGCGGTTGAAACCGAAACGAAATTCATTGATGAGGCGGGAGGAGAAGATGCTCTGATGCTGGACCGTTAAGTTCTGCTTCTTACCCTCGAGGAGTCTCGTTTGCTGGGGAAGGGCCACCGACGGGGTAGCCTGGTTCCCGTCCTCAAAGATATACCTTCCGGCCAGCGATTGCTTTGTTGAAAACTGGTGGTCGAAACGCAACAGCAGATAGTCGGTTACCGAGGTAACGGTGCTGGGCTGAATGAGATCAGCCGTGCCATCGCCATGCTCCGGGCCGTTGGGCAGAGGATAGAGGTTGAGATAAGGGACCACCCTGGGGCTGACGGCCACCGTCCGGTTCGGCAGGATGCCCTGTCGCGCCAGGGCCGTCGGCACCACGGCCCGGACCGTCCTGGGGCGGTCTTCGCGCAGCCCCTCGTAGTTGGCAAAGAAGAATGTCCTGTCTTTGATGACCGGCCCCCCGACGGCCGCGCCGAACTGATTGCGCCGGAACTCGGGCTTCTCCCCATCGAAGAAGTTCCTGGCATCGAGATTGTCGTTTCGATGAAACCAGTAGACGCTGCCGTCCAGCTGGTTGGTGCCCGAACGGGTGATCACATTGACCACGCCGCCGGCGGCCTTGGAAAACTCCGCGCTGTAGTTGCTGGTGAGCACGCTGAACTCCTTGACCGATTCGACCCCCAGCACGCCGCCCGACATGCCGCCCGGAGTTTTGCCCCACAGGTCGTTGACATCCACGTTATCGATTTGAAAGGTATTGAATTCCGAACGGGCGCCCGAAATGTAAAGCTGGGTGCCGCTGCCGCCGCGCACGCCCACCCTGCCCGGCGAGCCGGCGACCACGCCGGGCTGGAGCGCGGCCAGTTGCTCGTAGCTGCGCAGGTTGAGCGGCAGCTCCCTCATCTGCTTGTCCTCGACCAACCCTGAGATCATGGAACTCGTGGTATCGACGAGGGGCGCCTCGCCGGTTACCACTATCTCTTCGGTCATTTCGCCCACTTTGAGCGTGAAATCCACGATCGCGTGCCTCCCCACCGTCAGCTCAACGCCGCGCCTCACCGCGGTCTGAAATCCGGCGAGCGCCGCCTGCACCTCATAATTGCCCAGCGCCAGGTTCGGAGCATGGTAACGGCCCTGCTCGTCGGTGATCACCGTCCTGGCTATCCCGGTCTCGAGGTTCTTCAGGGTTATTGTAACTCCAGGTAATATTGCTCCTGTTTCATCTTTTATTATGCCCGAGATCGTCGCCGTCGTAACTTGGGCTGCCGCGACCTGGAGACAAAAGGCGATATAGAGCGAAACTAGATGATAAAGCGATTTTCTAAGCATATTCACCCCCTGATCCCAAATAGTTCATGACTCGCCTCGATGCGCCCCCACGGATGGGCGACAAATTACAAATCAGCGCAGAGCACGCTGTGGCTATCGCGATTCCCTGCGCTCTCCGCGCGCTCTGTCGCTAACAGCTTGCTCATTAACCTTCGCCGCAGCCCATCGGCGCTCAATCCCTCAATAATTCTCTCAGCACCTTCTCGCCGCGGCTTATGAACTCCTGTTCCATGGGATTATAGAAGGTGATGCCGCTGCTGATGTACGCCCCCGGCTCGAATTCCTCCGAAGCTTTGTCCTCAAGCACCTGATCGACCGCCATGTTGATCGCCGCTATGTAGGGAAAGCCCTCGAGCGATGGCCTTATCTCCCGCGCGGTCCCTTTCACGTAGTAAGTGATGTTTCTGTCCACTATTACGACCGTCAGCTTCGCGTTCCGCCTGATATTGTTCGTGGTCGTGCTGTCTCTGTATGTGCCCAGCCGGATGTTTTTGCGATCCTTCGCCACGACCTCGGCGTAGCTGAGCATAGCCGGGTGGGCCCAACCCTGTGAATCGACGGTGACGATGAGTATAGTTTTATCAGTTTTAGCCGGCAGATCGCTGCCTTTTAGCAGATCATACAGATCGCCCGGCAGCTCGCTTCCGATAAGCTTTGACATTTCGACCCGACTCCCAGCTCCTGTCTTCTAATGCATATAAAAGAAGCAGCTTATAATCGGCTCCACTTTGGTCGAAACCTCGATCGAGCCGAAATTCCCCTCCACCTTCTCCAGAGGAGTCGAGGGGTCCTCCAGGCCGTAGGCTCTCGGGAAGTTTGCCAGCGCCAGCACCCCGTCTGGAGTAAGCGGCGAGATCTTGAACTCCAGCTCGGCTATTACTCCAGTCCCCAGCGCCTGCCCAGATTCAGCCGCCACAGTCACCACCAGCCGCGTCTTCTCGCTCTCTGGCTTTGTCGCCGCCTCAAACTTCACCCCCTTCCCCCTGGCCGCTCCCTTCAGGAACGTCAGGTACTTTGAAGGGTAGACTATCTCCGTGCTCACCCTCGCTATCTTACCAGTTGCTGTGAGCGAAAGCGGTATGCTCAACTCCTTACCACCCTCTGACGTGAAGGTAAACTCGATTGATCCCAAATCGACCCGCACCGCTTCTTCCGCCGCACAGAGCGAGCCCGCAACTATCATCAGCACTACCATTGCCACTCTCACCATAGGCTAAATCCCCCGCCTGGCTATCTCTTCGATTCTCCTAAGAAACTCTTCCCCTTGCCTCTGCCCCTGCTCGAAGCCGTCGGCTCGGTAGCGTATCGCATCGCACTCCTCAAGCACTCGACGCACCTCTCTGGCCCTCTCCTCATCTCCTCCCGCCTCAACCAGCGCACGCTCGACCTCCTCGGCCACCAGCCCAGCCCCATCTCCAAGCAGCTCGGCTACCAGAACTCGCACCAGTTCAGAGGCCCTGCGGTAAAACTCCTCCACCTCTTGCTTTGACTCCAGCCTGATCTCTCTTATCCTCTCCAGCGACTCGCGCAAAAAGCTCTCGCGCGCTCGCCGCCTGGCACGCTCCTGCCGCCAGCCAGTTGCCTTCAGCTTCACCAGAGCACTTCTGCCTGCCACTGCCGCCACTGCCGCCAATCCCAATAAGCCAACCAGCCCAGGCCACTGCCAGCCGGTTTGAGCCCCCGCCACCTCAAGCTCTCTTATCGCTCGGCTTTCGCCCACCAGCGTGCTCCTTAAACCCACCTTCAGAGGCGGCACTGTCAGGCTCTGCGTCTCCAGCTCTCCCTCTCTCTTGCCATCTCCTCTCCCGAAGTAGTAGAGGTTGAAGCTCGGCACCTGTAGCTCTTCCGCTCCCGTCTCGAAGCTGGTCAGTTCGAGCACTAGCTCAAGCAGCCTCTTCCCACCGGCCAGGCTTCTCACCCGGCTTTCGAGCCGGAGCACCTGGAATGGTTCCAGGTTCAAGTCCTCTCTCCTCAAATTATCCAGCACGAACTCTATCCCAGACGGATGCTCGACCAGAACGCGGTACTCGAGCCTGTCCCCCACCCAGATGGCGGTGCGGCTGGCCCGCACCTCGAGCCTGATCTCTTCGGTCGCTGCCATCCCAGCAGCGGTTAAAAGCAGTAGTGCTAAAATCATCTTATTCATTTTAGAAATCAAAAGAGTGCGTTAGCTTGACCATAACCGATCGATTGATCAGTCCCTGGCCGATCCCATCGCTCAGGTTCTGAGCCTCATTATAGATAAAGAAAAAGTCGTCGTTCGGCCTGTATATGTAATTGAGCCTGAAGTTGAATCCGATCAGGTTATTCGAGGTGCTGTTGTACTGGATGGTCGTGCTGGTCAGCAATTTTTTACTGAACGAGTAATTAACGCGGGCATTGAGCACGTGAGCGGTGAAATTGCCGAACGGCAACGTTACCCGGTTAATTTCGTATCGGGTATCGATCGACAACCTCTCGCTGAACTTAATGAACGGGTTGAACCTGACAGTATTTCGCTTTCCGCCGAAGAACCCCCATTCCACCAGGTACTCGATGATCGGCGCGCCCGTGATCCTTTTGCTCGGATCGAGGTTATATTCGATGTTGATGTTTCCACCTTTATAGATCCCCGGCGGCACGATCACCGAGGGGGCTATTCTGAAGGGCCTGTCCACCCGCTCGAATTTATCGTGGACCGCGACTCGAATCAGGTCTCCCCTTTCGAAGATCACGTCCAGGGTATAGTGGTTGTTTTTCAGTTTGGCTTTGTTATCGTTATCGGCAAAGTACTCCAGGAAGGCGCGAAAGACCATCTGCCTCACGGCTTTAATGCCGGGGCGGGGCTTGATGGCGAAGTCTCCGATGGTTTTTCGGATGTCTTCTCGCTGGACGAAGCCGAGTTCCGGATTGAAATTCGGCTGGGCCGTCAGGTGGCCGGTGCCGATAGTTAGAAAATCGTTGTCCCAGGTGATTTTGCCGAAGAGCGACAGGTCGTCTCCCCTGACGCCGGGCGTCGTGGACTTGGCGATGAAGCTCTGCACGTTCAGGTTCTTGAAAAAGACGAAGTTCGTATCGAAGGCGTAGAGGCGGTTGAAATCGTTATCTTCCTTCGATTGGCGATTGGTAAAAATCGCGCCGATCGTTGACCTCGATAAAATATCGCGCTTTATCCTGAAGACGCCGAAATTGCTTCCGGGCAGATCGCCCTGTCTTTCCGTCTGGATGTTGAGCAGGCCCAGGGTGAAGGCCCCGACCCTTCCCGTCACCCTGGCCCCGCCCAGAATCGGGATCGGCTCGCCCCTTTCCGACAGGCCGATGCGGCGGCTGAAGAAGAGCACCAGGTCACGGCTCCCCGGATGCTCGCCAAGCTCCGCGTTCAAGCGGAATATCCCGGCGTTTTCCAGGAAGAATTCTCTTTTTTCCGGGAAAAAGAGCGGGAACTGCGACAGGTTCACCCTCTGGTCATCGACATCGGTCTGGGCGAAATCGGTATTGAAGGTGAAATCCGCAGTGAGGCTGGGCGTGATCCGGTACTTTGCCGTTTCCAGCCCCACTTCGGTCAGGTTATCGGTGCCGGGGTCTCGTCCCACGTCTGCACGGGAGATCCCGGCAACAACAAAGGGCTTGACGCGCAGCCTGAAGCCGGCCTCGACTTTTTCCACGCCGAGCAGATGGCCGGCTTGAGAGACCTGCTCGAACTTGAAGTTCCTCTTGTAAGAGTTCCAGAAGGCGAATTCGTTTTTGCGCCTTATAACCCGCTGCAGGTCCAGGCCCCAGACCTGCTGGCCGTTTTGCTTGACGCGCAGCGTCTTGAAGGGAATCGCGATTTCGACCACCCAGCCGAATTCCGTTATCCTGGCCTCGACCCGCCAGGTCTCATCCCAGTTCGAGTTGACGTCCCTTCCCTCCTCAGTGATCAAGGCATCGAACTGGGCGCCGAGCGGGTTAGTCTTGAACAGAAAGGCGTTGCGGTGGTCGTGGAAGGTGTCGAGGATGATGGCGATGCTGTCATCCTTCTCCAGGTTGTTGTCGCGGCGCAATTCGGTGGCGTTTATTTGCGATGGGTCCGAGTCGAAGCAGATTATGCCGAAGTAAACGTTTTTATCGTTATAAAGGACCTTGAATTCGGTCTGCTCTGTAGCCGGCTCGCCCTCGCGCGGGTCTTTTTGAAGGAATCCGGAATTTACCGGAGCCTCTCCCCACACGAATTCATCCAGGCTGCCGTCCAGGGTTATGTCGTTATATATTCGCAGGGCCCTGGCCGCTTTGGCCTGCTCGTGCACCGTATCAGGCTTGGGAGCGGGATGGAGGCAGTCCGCTCTACAGAACAGCCAGATAAAAGCTATTATTACTTTGCGATATCTTGCTCCGTTACCGGCCATTTTAGTTCAGGGTGAACTCCGACAACTCCTTTTGTTGTCTCTCAAGGGAGATAGACCACGCCGTCCATGATTTTTCGGGCCGTCCTGCCAATTGCCACCTTTTCCAGCAGCGGGCCGCCCGGCTGGTTCTTCAGCCAGGCTTCGACCTTAATGATCCCCGAAGGGTGGCCGATTCTCACCTGGTTGTCTTCACTTCTCCTGCACACTTCGTTCACGATCGTGCCTTCCAGCAAGGCCGCCGATGCTGTTGGGATCGCCGCGGTGATCGCGTAAGCTTTGTGTGGCCGGCCCATCGACATGACCCTGGCCACCAGGTCGATATCCTCTTCTCGCACCGGCGCTCCCTGGAGCGTAGTGTAGGGCGCGGGCTTAGCGACCAAGGCGATCTTAGGGATCGACTGCAGGGTTCGAGCCGCGTCTTTCCAGCTTTCCACCAGCCCCATCGCCTCAGCCGCGCGCCCCCGTATTTCGGAGATAATTTTGAGCAGATCCCTGGACCGCTCCATTTCCTCAGGCAGCTCGGTGCCGCTGAGGCCGAGCGCTCGGGCATCGACTAAGACCGCCGGATTTCCGGCATCGATCATGCTAACGGTTATTCGCCTGCCGTCTTCCAGGGAGATGGTTTCCCTGGCGCGGCCCGTGGGGAGCAGCTTGCCGGTTCGAGCGCCGCCGGGATCGAGGAACTCCAGTCTTATCTCGGCGCCGGTCCCAGGCACGCCGTCTATTCTGTAGTCCCCGCGGGTAATCACCCGGCCGTCGCGCACCGGCACGTGAGCGACGATTAATTTATTCGTGTTAGTGTTCAGCATGCGCACCCGCGTCACGGGCGACTCGGAGCCGACGATTCGTTTGTCGATGGCGAACGGGCCGACCGCCGAGCAGAGGTTGCCGCAGTTGCCGGAGTAATCGACGAAAGGTTCAGTTATGCTCACCTGTGCGAAAGTGTACTCGACGTCCACATCGGGTCGAGAGGAGGGGCTGACTATCACCACCTTGCTGGTGAGGGGGTCGGCTCCGCCCAGGCCGTCTACCTGGCGGATATCCGGGCTCCCCATGATCGCCAGGAGAACTTTATTGCGCAGCTCCGGATCTGAAGGGAGATCAGAGTCCATCAGGAAGACGCCCTTGCTCGTCCCTCCTCTCATGATCGTGCAGGGGAAGCTGAGTTGTCGTTCCGCCATGGACATCCCGCCAAAGCTATAAATGACGCTCGATCAAAAATACCCGTTACAGGAATTTCATCAATTGCTCCCACAAGGCGACGCCGTTCTTATAGGTGAAGTACAAGGCGACTGAAATGAGAACACACATAACGAGGTTGGTCGGCCATGAGTTCTTATATTTCCCCATCAATCGCGCATCGTTGGTTATGATCAGCAGCGACACGGCTATAACCGGTATCAGGACCACCATGAAAGCGCTGACCGATAGAACCAGCCATACCGGTTTGACTCCAATGAACAATACATACAGGGGGCTGAAAGCAGCATAGACAAAAAACCAGCGATAGATCGGGTCGGAGTGAATCGCGCGTTTCTTTTCCTTCGGGTCGATGGTTTTCCTGAGGGATGGAACGAAGGAGCGACAGATATCGGTGACGAACATCGCGGTGCCTGAGGTCGCTCCTAAAAAAGTGGTAAACGACGCGGTCCAGAGCCCAAACGCGAACATGACCAGTCCGACGATGCCGAGCGTCCTCGAAAAAATCTGAGCGATATGCTCTGGGCCCTCGAGAGCAACGCCCGTAGGATGAATAACCGCAGCAGCTGCAATCTGGAGCAGGGCGCCCATGAGGAAAAGCCCGATCGCCCCAAACGCCAGATCAAAGCGCTGCCTTTTCATGTACGAAACATCTCTCCAGCCCTTCTCATAAATAAAGTAGGGATAAGTGATGTTGGTCATCGAGCCGGCCTCGGTCCCGATAATGGCCATGAGAACGAGCATGACGTTGTAGAAGCCGGCTTTGCCCGGGACCGAGGGGATCAAGGCTCCCCTTATAATTTCAGTCGGATCGGGCCTGGCGATAACGGTGGCCAGCACCAGAACGCCGCCGAACGCCAGCATGATGACCTTAAAAAGCCTTTCCATCGTGTTGTAACCGCTCCAGCCCGCGATGGCGAAACCGATCAACACGAAAATTAAGGACCAGATAACCGCGCTCCATTGGGTCGGCAGGGGGAACAAAAGATCGAAGCTGCTGCCCATTACCGGGATCAGGTACATATTGTACAGATGGCGGGTGACGATTGCCGAGACGAGAATGAACCAGATTATCCAGTTGCCCAGCCTGCCGTAACCTTTGAGCAGGGTCTCGCCTGTGACCAGCACGTATTTAGCGGCAGTGCTCACCCAGATATAACGGAAGATAACCGCGATGCCCAGAGCCCATATCAGAGCATATCCGTAGGTTGCTCCGGAAGCAGCATTGGTTATGATATCGGCCGATCCGATGACGGTCAGCAGATAGACCACGCCCGGGCCGACGGCGGAAATCGACTGAAACAGTTTAGGCTTGGCTTCAGCCATCGGCCGAACCGCCGCTTCGCTTCTCAATCAGTTGCCCTCCAGAGCTGTTTCAGAATATCAGATCGTGTATTCTGGCTCCTGTCTCCTGTATTTAGCAGCTCGCGCTAGAGGTAGCGAATCTTCTCCACCCCGGGCACGATCACTTTTTCGTAACCCTCCCGGTTGTCGAGCGGGGCGGTCGCATCGATTCCCCAGCCGGCTATAGTCCTCGGCTTGGGGGCCGAGGGGTCGAGTATCGAGCTGGTTATTCGGGGCACGATGATGATATCCCTATCCGGCTGAACTCGAGTGCTCACCGCCCATTCCACCTCGACCGGACTGGAAACGTCTATATCGTCATCGACCACGATCACCTGCTTTATGCCGATGCCCGCGGCGAGCAGACCCAGGATCACGTTGCGGGCCTCTTCGTCGTGGCGTTTTTTGATCGATACCACAACGTGGTGTCGATAAGCGCCGCCGGCGGTTAAATGGATCCCCTTGACCTCCGGGACTATTCTCCGGACGTCCTGATATATGCGGGTCATATTGGGCAATTCGATCAAGCAATGATTTTCCGTGACCGGGAAGCCGGTCAAGCAGGTGTGATAGATCGGGTCGCGCCTCATGGTGATTGCCGTCACCTGGACCACCGGCGCCTGTTTGCTGCTGTAACAGCCCGCATACTCGCCGAAAGGCCCGTCCGTGGCGCGCAGCTTGGGTACGGTAATCCCTTCGATTACTATCTCGGCGTCGGCGGGAACTTCGAGCGGTATGGTCTCACACTTCACCACCTCGACCGGGCTGCCCCTCATGCCACCGGCAATATGCAGTTCGTCCACGCCCATCGGGGCCTTTACCTGGGAGGCGATGATGATCCGTGGATCAACTCCGATTGCCGTGGCAACGGGAAGCCCCTGTCCTCCATCCTCGGCTCTGACGATGAACCTTCCCAGGTGATGGTCCGGCGGGGCCCACAGGGTCAAGCGGTCCCGGTCCAGGACAAGCATGCGATGGATCGAGGCATTACCTGCGCCGGTCTCGGGGTCCTTGCCGAACTGGACACCTATGGTGATATAGGGGCCGCAATCGCGTTCCGAATGAGTGACTATGGGCAGTTTCCTCAGGTCTATATCTGGTCCTTTTATCACTATTTCCTTGACCGGGCCGGACTTCACCGGTCGCGGCGGGATGTTCTCCTGCTCGAGGCTGGCGTATCTTTCCAGAACCCTTTCCTCGGGGACGCCGAGGGCCATGGCGATCAGCTTGCGGGTAGCAAAGAGGGCGGCTGCTACCTTCCAGCCGGGATAGCCCTTTATCCGTTCATAGAGCAGGGCCGGCCCGCGCAGGTCCGATGTTTTGCGAATGCCCGCCGCCACATCGAAGCGGACATCCACTTCCTCTTTAACTCTCAGCAGCTGTCCATGCTGTTCCAGGTAGGTTAAAAACTCCCTGAAGTTGTTAAACATGCCAGCCCCCTTTCCAGCCCTTAGTCCTCAGTCCAAAGATTAAGGACCAGCGACCATTCCGACTTCTGGCTCTTTGCACTCATCAGGTGCGCCTGCGCGCTTCGCTTTTCCTTGCCTTCACCTTTTCTTCGACCGGGGCGAAAATGGCCTCGAAGTCCCTTATCGGGTCGAAATCGCGCACGTAGCGGTCCAGGTCGATTTGGTTGACCAATTCCTCGGGCGCGTGCGCCTCTTTCGGAAACTCGTAGGGCGGCAGGGGTTTCGTGGCATCGAATATGAGCTTGGTCTCCATCGGTCCCTTCTGCATGCGATTGAAGCCGTAGGCCGTGGGGTTGAGGTGCGAGCCCAGGATATTTGGTATGATCACCAGGTCGCGGTCGGCCTGAAAGCGCATGGTCAGGGCCCAGAGCACCTGCGTCTCATTGAACACGTCCACGTCGTCATCGACGACCACGACGTGTTTGATCGAAGGCTCGGTTATGAACGCCGCCAGGCCCGCCTGCTTCGGCTCCCCCTCGGCCCGTTTTTTAAGTGAGATGTAACAGACGGCTCGGGCCGCGCCCGAGAGGGGGAGATTGACCGCCCTGACGCTGGGGACCGCCTCCTTAATCCGGCGATAGAGGCTGCCGAGTCGAGGGGCGGCGCCGATCAGGTTATGCTCGAAGTGGGCGTTGAATATGCTCTGATAGATCGGGTTCCTTCTCATGGTTATCGCGGTGACGTTGATGAAGGGCTGCGGTCCCTCTTTGTAGTAATAGTGAGGCCATTCGCCGAAGGGCCCCTCGTAATGCCGCTCGTGAGGCGGCACCACGCCTTCTATAACTATCTCAGCGCGGGCCGGTACCAGCAGATCGACTGTCTCGGCCTTGACCATTTCGAGCGGCTCTCGCAGGAAAGCTCCCGCCACCTCCAGCTCCCCGCCCAGCCCCGGCACCTTCGCCACGGCTGCCATGAGCAGGGCCGGATGATGGCCGATGACCACGGCCACCTCCATCGGCTCGTTATGATCTTCGTATTCGGCCCTGATATAGTTACCGTGGTTGGCGGGATTGATCATCACCCCCAGCTGCTTTTTGTTGTGCTTCTGATGGCGGTATATGCCCAGGTTGTAGTTATTGGTCCCGCGCTCCTTGCACATCATGGGCGCCGCGTCGATGTACGGGCCCGCGTCGAACTCGTTGTGCGTCAGGATGGGCAGGAGATCGAGGTCGGCATCGTCTCCCTTCAGAACAACTTCTTTTACCGGCGCGTCTTCGCGGCAGACTTCGCGGTACCGCATGGGGGCGTGCTCCATAGTCGCCAGGTCCTTTTCCATCTGCTCCACCGAAGGCGAGCCGAGCGCCAGGGCCAGCCGCTCGTATGAGGCCCCCAGATTTATGATCAGGGGAATATCAGAGCCCTTGATCTTCCTGAAGAAAACCAGGGGAAATTTTTCTTGCCGTTCCAGCCGCTCGACGACTGCCGTCGCCTCGAAGCGGGGATCCACCTCCCGGTCCACCACCACCAGATCGTTCGGGCGCTTTTCGATCAGCTCTTGCAAATAAGTTCTCAGGTCCTTTGCCATAACTGTTACAACCTCCCTTTATTGTGAGAATAATTTCAAGCCATCAGCTCTCAGCCGTTAGCTTTCAGCATTATTGGAGCGGCGCGGGCACAGCGTGCTGCGCCCCTTCAGCGCAAGCTCTACCTGAAAGCGGGCAATACCTTTTCCGCGAACAGCCTCATCTGCTTCAAAAGCGCATCGTAGCGCGGATACATGAACCAGAGATCGAAGCAGGTGGCGCCGGCATCGATGAACTCCTGCACCCGGTCGCGCACCTCGGATGCCGTGCCGACCACGGCTGTCTCGACGTTGGACCGCGGCGCCTCCTCGGCTCCCTTGGCATCCCTCCAGGTATCCTCGCGCTTCCACATGTATCCCGCGTAGCGCGCCATACGCGCCTGCTCCTCCAGGACCCACTCGGCATTCCCCCTTGCCTCTTCCACCGTTTCGCCGATGCTGAGCCTGAGCTGGAAGCACCAGTCGAAATTCGAAATATCTCTTCCCGCCTCCCTGGCAGTTTTCTTGAAGTCCTGAACCATGGAACGCAGGTGATTTGGAGTCATCAGGAAGCCGTACATCCAGCCGTCCGCATGCTCGAGGGCAAACTTGACCGGCGGGCGCTCCCTCCCGCCGGCCAGGGTATAGCAGCCCACCCAAACCGGAATCCGGCGCGCCGGCTTCGGGTAGATGACCACGTTATCGAAATTGACATGTTTGCCGTGAAACGATGCGACCGGCTTTTCCCAGATCTCCCGCATCGCCGCTATGTATTCGCCGATCATCTCATATCTTTCCGCGTAGGGCCTGAACGGCACGCCGACCGCCCTGTACTCTTCTTTGTCGGAGACATTGGACACGCCCACGCCGAAGATAAACCTGCCGCCGGAGAGAGCATCCAGGGTAGCCAGCTCTTTGGCCAGAATTATCGGGTCCCTCAAGGGGAGCGGCATCACTCCCACCCCGAACTCGATTCTCCTGGTCATGCCCATGAGAAAAGCGAAGGCGGCGACGGTTTCAAACTGGTTGGGGTCTAAAGTATTATCCGGATCCTTATATGAGCCCATTCCCACAGGATACTGTTTGTGCCTTTCAAACGAATTGTGAATGTGGTCCACAGCGTAGACCGTATCGTAGCCGAGGGCTTCGGCCTCGCGCGTGGAGTCGATCAGCCGCTCGACCGTGCTCACCGGGCCCGAAACCGGGATCCTTACGCCAAATTTGACCCTGGCCATAAGCGCCTCCCTGTTCGTTTTACTCCTTCTTCGACTTCGAAGAATGGGGCATCTGTATCTCGAGCCCCACTTTCTTCAATTCCTCTTCGAATATTTCTCTTATCCTGGGATCCTCCTCCTCGTAATTTATGGTGAACCTGGTCGGATCCGAAATGATCTCCGTAGTGAAGGGGTATCGCTCGTTTCCCCAACCTCCCAGCTTGATGAACCGGGCCGGTTTGTCCCCGCTGTTGAAGTGTTGATGGAACCACTGCAACGGCGGGATGAGCAGCGTTCCCTCGCGCCAATCGACCTTGAGCACCTTGTCCCCTTTTCCCGCCTCAAATGGTCTTATGCCGATCTCGGGCGGCCACATCAAAGTATAGCCGCGGCCGCTCAGGATTATTATGGTCGAGCCGGGGCCATGCCTGTGCGCCTTCTCATATGTGCCTACCGGGAACTGTTCGACGTGGGAGGCCATGGTATTGCCCGAGAGGGCGAAGTGGCAATCTATGTCGCCCACCCCCTGTCCGGCCTCGTATAGTCTGCAGGTGAAAGCGTCGGGGATGAAGTTGACGATCCTGGTGGCATGTTGTTGGATCGGGGTGCGGTAAATTTTGAACCCGTCCCTTTCGGGATTGAAGTAATCGCCCTCGCCCTTATAACGGTCGCTGAAGACGTAGCTATTGTTGAAGATGAAGTCCACGTTGCGGAATATATCGATGAGTATCGGCGCGTTGGTGACCGCGGCGAACCTCACCGGCTGGTCGCCTATATTGAAGTGCTGGTGCCAGGTGTTAAGCGGCGGCGAGAAGACGCTTCCCTTTCTCCATCTGACCACGGTCTCCTTTCCCTTCTCCTGCCATATCTTGGTTTCCCCCTCGCCGCTCAGGATCATGATGTTCTCTTCGAACAGGTGCTTTTCGGGATTGGTTTTGCCCCCGGCCGGGATCTCACAGACGAAGGCATCGACCGTGCCGCCGGTCCCTTCCAGCACGATGTAGGCCCCCAGCCCGCCCACTCTTTTCCACGGCTTCAACTGGATTTCGTTCAAATGCGCGTAAGAGCCCTTATAAACGGGTATGCCCTCGGCCTCGAGCCACTTCTCGTAGGAGCTGAGCTTGCTGAAGACCTCCTCTCCATCTTTGGTCTGTTCTGAAAGCACAGTTCCCGGCCCCAGCAGGACGAGCAGCGAACCGAATAGCAAAAATATGATTTTTTTGTTCATACTCCTCTGCCCTCGTTTTGAGACTTTCCTAACAGCATGATTATTGCTCCAGCAGTAGTTTCGCCTCTTTTTCCATGCGGGCCAGCTCTTCGCGCGAAGGCATGCGCAGCGGAGTTCCGTTCCTGCGAAGCTCCGCCTCGAAGATTTCCCGGATCTTCGGGTCCTCCTCCGTGTAGTTGATGGTATGGCGGCCCCATTCCGCCAGCACTCCGCTGGTCATCCGGTACAGCTCGTTGCCGAGGCGGGTGCCGAGCTTGACGAAGCGCGCCGGCTCCTTTCCGGTATTGAAGTGCTGGTGATACCACTGCGTGGGTGGTATCAGGAAAGTTCCCTCCCGCCAGTCGATTCGCACCACCTTATCCTCCTTGCCGGTGGAGAAGGGCTGCTCGCCCAGCTCCTGCGGCCACATCAGGGTGTAGCCGCTGCCGTTGAGCAGGATGATCGAGGAGCCGGGCCCGTGGCGGTGGGCGCGCTCGTAGGTGCCTACGGGAAAGGTCTCGATATGGGTGCCCATGGTGTTATGCGAGAGGACGAAGTGGCGGTCGTAATCGTCGATCCCCTGGCCGGCCGGAAAGAGACGGACCGTCCAGACGTCGCGCACTATGTTGACGATGCTCAGCGAGTGGTTGCGCTTATCCGGGCCGTAGTCGCGCGAGATCTCAGGATCGAAATAGTTCGGCTCGCCGCTGTACCGCTGGGCGAAGACATGGGGGTTATTGTAAACGAAAGTGGGATCGCGATAGATATCGAGCACTAGGGGAAGGTTCGACACCGCGACCATGATCGCCGGGCTATTCCCCTTGTTGATATGCTGGTGCCAGGTATTCAGGGGAGGAGAAAACATGGTGCCCTTGCGCCAGGGCAGGGTTTGCTTTTTGTTCGAATCGCCCTGCCAGAGCAGCGTCTCGCCCTGGCCCGAGAGGACGAGCAATTGCTCCTCGAAGAGATGGCGCTCGGGGTTGGTCTGTTTGCCAGCCTCTATCTCGAAGATGAAGGCGTCTACGATACCGCCAGCCCCTTCCAGATAGAGGTAGGCGCCCTTGACGCCGGGGCCTAACCTCTTCCATGGCTTCAGTTCCACCTTGCGCAGATCCTGTATAGCGTAGCCTTCGTGCAGGGGTATACCTTCTTCCTCGACCCATTTGCGGTAGGGGCTCCGTTTGTCGAAGCTCTCGCGCTCGCTCGACGGACGGAAACGATAGCCTTCGGCTGCCGCGAGCCACAACGACCCGAGCAGCGCCAAGCTGATTGCAATAACGATATGTTTCATGCCCACCTCCATCAGAAGGAGCTAGAAGCTAGGAGTTAGGAGCTAGGAGAACGATCTCGATGAAGCTACAGAAGTGGTGGTGTGGCAATGGGTGAAAGGTAAAGAGCAGATACCTCCTCACCCCATGTTTCACCTCCCATGCCTGCTGATACATGCTTTATTCCAGCTCCTAACTCCTAGCTCCTAGCTCCTCTATATTATTTATTACTCTCCTCTGCCGCCGCCCAATACTCCCCTGAACCCGACCTGGGGCAGCCCCTCTTTGCTAGCAAATTCCGGCTCGGTGTATTTTATCTTACCGCCGACCAGGGTCATCAGCACCTGAATGTCCGAGAGCTTATCATCTGGGATTGCGGGATCGAGCGGGTTTTTGTCCAGGACCACCAGGTCGGCCAGCTTGCCCGCTTCGATCGAGCCCAGCTCTTTTTCTCTCATGACGTATTCCGCGCCCCATCTGGTCATGCTGAGCAGGGCGGTCTTCCGGTCAACCGCCTCTTGCGGGGCATAGACCACGCCGCGATGATTGCGCCGCGTCACCATGAATTCCAGGCCGAACATGGGCCTGGCGCGGTCGCCGTGAGTATCGGCTCCGTAGGTTATTCTCATTCCGGCGTTGTGGATGCTCTTTATCGGTTGGAGCCACTTGTGGGCTACGGTCTCGCCGTAGGTCATGGCCATGAGATCGCTGCGCGGGCCTTCGGCCATCTGCGGCTGCACGCTCCAGATGATGCCGAGCCTGGCCGCCTGTTCTATTATCTTCGGGCTGACCATCATGGTGTGGTCGATGGCGAAGCGCCTGCCTCGAACCGGCCGGTCCTTATCGGCCTCCTCGAAGGCATCGAGCATCGTCCCGATGCCTTTATCGCCAAAGGTGTGCACGCCGGCGATCCGGTAGCCGAGCTTGTTAGCGGCCAGAACCGCCGCGCGGCTCACCTCTCCGCCCGCCTCGAGCCAGCGGCAGAGGCCCTTCGGGTAGAGGTCTTTGGTCACAATGACGTTTTTATCGCCTATTTTCATCTCCTTGGCCACCATTTCGGTGTTGAGCATGCGCAGTTTAGGCGCCTCGCTGCATATTCCGCCCTCGCTCTCGGCGGAATCGTCCGGGGGCGCGACCACGATCCCCACCATCCAGATCATATCGGTGCCGTGTCCCTGCAAATTCCCCATGTTCCAGAGATCGCGCTCGGGCATCGGGTTCCACCAGCCGATGCGGTGCGTGTAGGCCATGCGTACCGGCAGCTCGCCCTTCGCGTCGAGGGCCGAATAATCGGTAACGTCGATGGGGCCGAGCCAGGTCGATATGGTGGTTACACCCATGGCCGCCCATTCTTCGAGTTCCTTCTTGAAGGCGGTGGTCAGGATGCCGGGAGGCACCTTGGGCATGATCTCTTCCAGCGCCCCGCGCGCCCCGCCGAACAGGTAGCCGGTCGGCTGGCCCTGCTCATCTTTGTAAATGCCCGGCATGTCGCCGTAGGTCTTCAGCAGCAACTCGAGGGCCTTTGAATTCACCGCGGCGTGGGTGGTCGACTGGAGCAGGACCACCGGATTGTTCGGGGCTATCCTGTCGAGGTCCGCCTTAAGCGCCTTGGCATATTTAGCCGAGCCCGGCTCGATCTCGTCACCGGTGCTGGTCACGATCCACTGGCCCGGAGCAGCCGTATCGACCGCCTCTTTTATTCTCGCCAGGGCGACGCTCTTATCGTTCCAGACCTCGGCGCTGACGATCTTCGGCACCTTATAGAGGTTGAGCTTTTCCAGCTCCGCCCGGAACTCGCTCGAGAAGTGTCCTTTCGCATAGTTGTGCGGATGGGAGTGGGTGTCGATGACCCCCGGGATGATCGCCTTCCCCTTCAGGTCGATCTTCATGGTCTTGGGCCCGGCCAGCTTGAGCATGCGCGCATCATCGCCGGTCGCCAGGATGCGGCCATCCCTTATAGCAACCGCCCTGGTGATGCTGAAGTTAGCATCGTCCCGGTCCATGGTGAGTACGCTGCCGTTATAGAGCACCGTATCGGCATAACGCTCCACCTCCGGTGGAAGCTCATGGGCATGGGCGGGCAAAAGGCAAACCAAGATAGTTATGGCAATTAGAGACATGCTTGCTTTCATACCAGTTCTCCCTTTAGCTTCTTACCGAGCCATCAGCTCTCAGCCGTCAGCACTCAGCTAAAAGCTGACGGCTGATGGCTAATAGCTTGTTTAATTCGGGAACCTCTCGTTGAGCCATTGTATTACGGCTGCAAACATCTGCTCCCTCTGGTTTCCCTTGCCCGCTTTCGGGCCCGAGGGATTGTACCCGTGGTCCGCCCCCTCTATCCAGACCAGCTTCTTATCTTTAGTAGCGGCCGCTTCGAAGATCGCCTTCTGTTCGCTCGGGTACTCGCTCCGGTCTGCCGTGCCGCAAATCACCAGGGTGGGTTCGGTGATTTCCGCCAGGTTCTCGAGGAGGCGCACGTTCGAGGCGGTCGACTCGGCGCTCAGAAAAGCCTCGGGCGTTATGGCATTCGGGTGAAAATATTCCGAATAGTTGCCCAGGTCCGGACGCAGAGTGACGTTGGAACCGACCAGCCGGTCGGAAGGGTCGATGGAAAGGTCCGTGTATTTGGGGATCGCCATCACCCGGTAGATGAGCATATATCTTTGAATAACGGCCCGCCGCTCGATCTGGATCTGCTCATAGAGAGGTCGCTTCTTGAAATCCGGCTGCTCCATGAGCTTCTGGTAGAACTTCTTTTCCGCAACATAACCTTTGGCCTGTTGGACCAGCCTCCTCATCCGCTCCTCCTTGCCGGCCTGAAACCTTTTCAGGAACTCCTCCGAATAGCGGCTGGACTCGGGGGGAATACGAAAACCGTTAGCCGGGTTGTACATGTCGAGCGAAGGATCGAGCGATAAGGGATCTTCCTCGTCGACCACCGAGGGATCGATTTTGCGCAGCACGGCCCATCCTCTGCCCCAATGGGCTGCCGATATGATCAGGCCGTCGGCTTTGGGCAGGTCGTAGTCGTTCAAATCGGGCGGGTCTCCAGCGGGCGTCTGCTTGATTCTATTGGGCGGCCTTTTGATCGCCTGATTTTGATAGAAGGCGACCAGAGAGCCGCCGCCGCTATGGCCAAGCAGCACGACATGTGTGATCCCCTTCTTCTCCTTCAGGTACTTGATCCAGGCTCCCAGATCGAGGAGCAATTCCTCCATGATCAGATGGGCATTATCGTTGGTGTATCTTCCTGCCAGGCCGAGCGCGGCGAATCCCGCCTTGGCCAGCGGCGCCAGCCTGTAATCGAGGGTTTGATCGGACTCGGGGTGCATCAGGACCACTGCCGTCTTCGGCTGTTTATCGGCCCGGATGTACAAGGCCCCCCGGGACCTCCCCCCGTCCTGAGCCGTGAGGCTGAAATATTCCTGTTTGATCTCGACCTGATCGCTCTGCGGAGGCGGAGAGCTATTAACCATGGTGACGGCGAGCAGCACGGCGAAGGCTAAAGAAAATCCCGTGGGTACTCTCATGTTCATCTTTTTTCCTTCCTTATATGCTATCCCAATCTCGTTGAAAATCGGATGCAGGGGCGCAATGCCTTGCGCCCCTGCTCCTTGTCACATATTCCTTCCCCTATCCCTGCCAGAGATTCGATTTAGAAAATAAACTTCAGGCCGAACTGGATCTGGCGCGAGCTGGTCAGCGTGCTGCTGATGCGTCCTGGATCAGAGATCAGCCTTCCTCTCGCGTCGAAGATCTGAAGCTGGCCTCCGCCCGGATTGTTGAAATTTGCCCGGTTAAAGAGGTTGAAGGCCTCGAATCTGAACTGAACATTGAAGCTTTCGGATATGCTCCTGATGTAGCTGTTCTTCACCAGCACTAGGTCTAGGGTTGCCAATCCCGGCCCTATCAGCGTATTCCGTCCCAGGTTGCCCAGAGTCCCAGGCTCGGGGAAGGAGAAGGCAGCCGGATCGAACCAGCGGTTCGGGTCCCCAACGCGCGGGTTGTTGCTGAAGCCGGGATTGAGGTTCGGCCGCTGTCCGCTCCTCAGCCCTCTTCGTCTTGTGAGGGTTCGCGCCGGGTCGCCAGCCAGACCTACACTGAAGGGAATACCCGAGCTGGCCGATATGATGCTGCCGACCTGCCAGCCGTTGAGCAGGGCCCTGGCTGCTCCGGAAAGTTGGGGCACCGGCAGGTCCCAGGTGAAATTGAAGACGAAGGCATGCCGGATGTCGAAATCGGACAGGCCGCGGTTGAGCTTGCGAATGAAGGGAAAAGGATTCGCTTGGGTGTTTGTGAATTCGGCGTTGCTGAAAGTGACCGAAGAATCATCTACGCTCTTGGAAAAAGTATAGGAGCCCTGTGCCTGGAAGCCGCGGGTGAAGCGCCTGTTCATGCCGAGCTGGAGCGAGTGATAGAAGGAGTTGCCGTCGAAGTTCCAGATGCGAATCCTGCTGAAGTTCGGATTGCGCTTCCGTTGGCCGGCAGGGAAGAAGAGACTGCCGTCGGAGCGCACTTCAGGTATTGCCAGGTTCTCATCTTCTCCCAGTCGAGAAAGGTGAATGCCGCGGCCGGCTACGTAAGCAACTGTGGCAACCGTATTAGGCAAAATTTCCCGCTGGATGTTCAGGTTCCACTGCATGCGATACGCCGGGCTCATATCGAACTCGGGAGTATCCACATCGAGGCTGACCCGGCCTCGAGCGATGTCGGCAAAGGCGCCTTTGGGAAAGCCGCCTGGCCCCGGGCTGACAGAAGTCCTGCGGAAGAAGGGTGGCATCCTGACGGACACCAGCGTCAGGAAATGCAGGAGCGGTAAGTCGTAGAAGATTCCGAATCCACCCCTGATTGCCGTTTTACCATCTCCAAACGGATCCCAGGCAAAGCCGAGCCGCGGTGCGAAATTTCGCAAGGTGGGATTATCCCAGAACTTCTCCCCCACAATTACCTGCGAGTCCATGAGGTTTTTCAGGACCGAGACTTTGTTGTCAGCCTCAGTGGGCACAGTAGCTAATTCGTAGCGCAGCCCGAGGTTGAGCGTGAAATTGCGCCTGATCTGAATATCATCCTGTATATAGCCGCCGAATACCGACTGGCGCAGGCCTCGAACTGTGTCTGAGCCGGGCAACTGCGAATCGAAGGTATCGGGCCGGTTGGTCAGGAAGTCCCTAATCGAGCTGAAAGTAAACTCACCGTTCTCGGCGTTCGTGGAGTTTACGTTGCTCAAGCTCCGCTCGGCGCTGAATCCGATCTTGATAGAGTGACGCCCTATGGTGTAGTTCACATTGTCATACCACTGGAAGGAGTTGAAGGCGATCAAATCGAAGTCCGCCGCGCCCGGACCGCCTGGCAACCCAGAGAGCCCAGTGACGTTAATTCCACCCATAGCCCTGCGCGGCAGAAAGCCCAGCGAAATATCGGCCACAGCCGGATCGATTGCAGTTGTTATGCCGTTTGACACCAGCGAGCGATTGAACCCGAAACGAAAGCTGTTGACCAGCCGCGGAGAGAATATGTGTGTCTCCTCGAAGGACACATACTGGCGCCGCGCCGGCGCTTCGACGAGCAGCAGGCGAAACTGCTCGGGTTCGGACTGGGTGCTGTCGCTAAACGTGTACGTGCCAAAGAGGCTATCGGAATCGGAGACCTTGTGGTCCATTCTGATGGTGAAGAAGTCTTCCCGCGTGTTCTGGCTGGTTGCTATGGTGAACCTGCCGGTATCTCCTCCGGGGAAGATCTCGCCGTTCGGATCGGGGTAAAATCTCAGATACGGCCGCACCGCGGGGTCGACCGTCACGGGCCCGCCGTTGCGCGCATCCAGGTTTCCAGCTTTAGCCTTCTGGGTGAGCGTGGTGGACGTTTTCGATATGCCGAGGATCTCGCGCAGCCCCTCGTAGCTGCCGAAGACGAAAGTTTTATCCTTTATGATCGGGCCGCCAGCGGTGAACCCGAACTGGTTGCGCTTAAATTCGGGCGGGTCGCCCCGGTCGAAGAAGTTGCGCGCGTCCAGGTTGTCGTTGCGGTGGAACACCCAGGCCGAACCGTGGAACTCGTTGGTGCCCGAGCGGGTCACGGCATTGATCACGCCGCCCGCGCTCCGACCGAACTCCGCCGAGTAGGTGTTGGTCAGCACAGAGAATTCCCTTATCGCATCGACGCCGAGATTGACGCCGGCCGCCCCGCCCGGCGTGTTGTTGGCATGATCGCTGACGTTGACGCCGTCCAGGCGAAAGTTGTTCTGCGACGGGCGCCCGCCTGAAATGGAAATCTGGAGGCCCCTGCCGCGCTGTGCGCCGGACGAGGTGGTCGGGCGCGACTGGCTCTTGTTGATATAAACTCCCGGCTGCAACGTAGCCAGCTGCACGTAATCACGGCCATTGAGAGGCAAATCGCGGATCTTCTTATCGTCCACCAGCTCCGAGAGCATCGAAGAGGTGGTGTTTACCAGCGGGGCCTCCCCGACGACCACAACCTTTTCAGTGATCTCGCCGACCTTCAGGGTGAAGTCCACCACCGCTTCTCTTCCCACGGTCAGCTTGATCCCGCTCCTCAATCCGGTCTGGAAGCCGGTCAGCTCCGCCTGGACCTCGTAGTCTCCCAGGGCCAGATTCGGGGCATGGTAACGGCCCTGATCATCCGTTATCGTCGTCCTGGTTATCCCGGTCTCGACGTTCTTCACCTTTACTGTGACTCCAGGCAGAATGGCTCCCGTCTCATCCCTGATAGTCCCAGAGATTGTGGCCGTCGTCACCTGCGCCAGGCCAACCTTGAGGCAAAGAACTACACTGAGCAAAACCAGAAGATAAGAGGATTTCCTAAGCATATTCACCCCCAAATCGTTTCTATGCGCCGCATACCCCGGTTTCAAATTAGCCTGCAGCTTTCGCCCTTTCCATCTCTTTTTTCTTCTCGCTGAGAGCAGCGAGTATCTTCTCAGGGGTTATAGGCAGGTCCTTGATCCGGACCCCCACCGCATCGGCTACGGCATTCGCGACCGCCGGAGGAACCGGAATGAGCGCCGTTTCTCCCACGCCCTTGGCCCCAAATGGCCCATCATCGTGAGGGATCTCAACGAGGATTGAGACCATCTCTTCAGGGACATCCAGAAAGCGCGGCAGATTGTAGTCGATGAAGTTGGGGTTGATCAGCTGCCCGTTGTCGTAGACGAGCTTTTCCATGAGAGTTTGCCCCACCCCTGTGATTGCGCCGCCGTTGATTTGCTGGACACAGGCAAGGGGATTGATCGCCTTGCCGACGTCGGTCGCCGATACATACTTCAGGATCTTGACCTGGCCGGTCTCCCGGTCCACCTCGACTTCCGCGGCGGCCGCCGCCACGAACCAGAAGACCGAGGTTACAGGTTCTCCCATCTTCCCTTTCTTGCTGGTCTTTAAGAGGCCCTTTCCTATCAGGCTGCCTCCCTTCATTCCGAAGTGCTTTAAAATGGCCTCCTGATAGCTGAGCCCTTTGCTCGGCTCGCTTTTCAGGTAAACCCTTTGATTCTTTGCTTCCAGATCATCGGGGCTGGCTCCGATGATGCCGGCGACGATCTCGATCAACTGCTGCTTGACGTCTCTTGCTGCCATCTGCACGGCCCTTCCCATATGGAAGGTGGAGCGACTCGAAGCCGTGTACAGGTCGTAAGGGGCAAGGTCGGTATCAGGGCGGGCCACGCGGACCTGCTCGATCGGAACGCCCAGCTCCTCGCTGGCGATTTGGGCCAGCGCGGTATCGGAGCCCTGCCCCATCTCTACCGTCGCAGCAAAGATACTGATGCTGCCATCTTCGTTCAGCTTGACAATCGCCGAGGAGATCGAAGGGGTCAGTGTCGATTTTATCAGGCAGGCCAGCCCTTTGCCCCGAGCCAGATGGTTCTTATCAGGGTCTGCACTCGCCTCTTTCTTCTCGCCCCAATTGACCGCCGCGGCTGCTTTTCTCATACATTCTTTCAGCCCCTCGACGTTGTGAAGCGTTTCGCCGGTAACGAATTCGCTCCCCTCGTCGTAGAGGTTCTTGAGCCGGATCTCAAGCGGGTCGAGGCCGAGCCGCTCGGCGATCATATCGATCTGGGACTCATAGGCCCAGGTGCTCTGCGGCACCCCGAAGCCGCGGAACGCCCCGGCCGGGACTTTGTTGGTATAGACGCAATAGGAATCGAGCTTCGCGTTCGGGATCTTGTAAGGGCCGGCGGCGGTGAAGCCGGACTTCTTGGATACCCTGGGGCCGATTTCAGCATAAGCTCCGGTATCCATGATCACTTCGCTCTCCCTGGCTGTAATCGTCCCGTCCTTTTTAACTCCGGTCTTGATCCTAATCGTCGCGGAATGCCTGGTTATCGTGGCAAAGACCTCCTCGCGGGTGAGAGCGATCTTCACCGGCCTGCCGGTCTTCCAGGCCAGAGCTGAGACAACCGGCTCGAGCTTCGGATAGAGCTTCGAGCCGTAACCGCCGCCGACGTAAGGGACGATCACTCTAACGCTCGAGGCCGGTATTTTGAAAATGTCGGCGAGCGTGGTGCGGATCAGGAAGGGGCTCTGGGTGCTCGACCAGACCGTGAGCTTTCCTGCTTCTACGACAGCTATGGCCGTATGGACTTCGAGGGCGCAGTGCTGCGTATCCTGGGAGGTGAAAATGTCTTCGAAAACGTAATCGGCTTCGCCGAAGCCCTGCTCGACATCTCCCTTCCTGAGCTTGAAGTAGCTGCATATATTGGTTCCCGGCACCGGGTCTATGTCCACCAGGTCGGCAAATCCGAACTGCGAATGCTTGACCTGTTCGTGGATAACCGGGGCGCCGGGCTTCATCGCCTCCAGGGCATCGAAAACAGCGGGAAGCTCTTCGTACTCCACCTCTATAAGCTCCAGGGCCTCCGCAGCCGTTTGTTCATCTGCCGCTGCGACCGCCGCAACGATATCGCCGACGTAGCGGACCTTATCGAGCGCCACGATGGCCTGATCTTTGTAGACCGGGCCGTAATAGGGATCGATCCGCTCGTTCCCGATGAGATCGTTTCTGGTGAGCACGGCGACGACTCCCGGCAGCGCTTCGGCTCGGCCCGCGTCGATGCTCACGACCTTAGCGTGCGGGACCGGGCTCCTGAGGAGTTTGGCATAGAGCATCCCCGGCAGCCTCATGTCGGCCGTATAGAGCGCACGGCCGGTCACCTTTTCTTTCAGGTCGAGTCTCGGCAAGGACTTACCCACCGTGAAATATTCGGTCATCTTTACCGTATCCTCCTCGCTTGTCTGATCACGCCCGCCTCGCGGCCGTCGCCTGGATCGCTTCGATGATTTCCTTGTAGCAGCCGCAGCGGCATAAGTTCCCCGCCATCTGAAGCTCGATCTGCTCTCTGGTCGGATGAGGGTTCTCATCCAGCAAAGCTTTAGCCGCAATGATCATGCCCGGCGTGCAGTAGCCGCACTGCAGCGCTCCGCACTGAATGAAGGCCTCCTGCAGAGGCGTAAGCTCGCCATTGCTGGCCAGCCCTTCTATGGTAATCACCTCGCAATCGCGCGCATCGAGGGCCAGGACCGAACATGAGCTGACCGCCTTGCCGTCCAGGAGCACCGTGCAGGTCCCGCAGACCTGGATATCGCATCCGAGCTTCGCTCCGGTCAGGCCAAGGTGCTCTCTGAGCAGTTCAAGCAGAGTCTCGCGCGGCTCCACCGAGACCACGACCTCTTTGCCGTTGACCTTTAAACTAATCTGCCTTTTCATACCAGCCCTCCGTTCGCCCTTGCCCTCTCGTAAGCAACGCGCGCCGCTCTCTTCACCAACACCCTCACTATCTCTCTCTTGTAAGATTCCGACCCGCGGATATCGGTGAGCGGAGAGCATTCTTCGGAGGCGAGCCGCGCCGCTTCCTCCACCAGCCTGGGATTGAACTCGCGCCCCTTGAGGACCGCCTCGGCCTGTGCGGCCCGCATCGGAGTGGGCGCGACGCATCCCAGCACCACCTTAACCTCGTTTAAGGTCTTTTTCGCCGGGTCCAGCGTCATTGCCACCGCAACCCCGACGGAAGGCTTGTCCGACCCGGGGGCGAATCGGATGTACTTTATCCCGGTATGGGCTGGGGCGTCCGGCACCTGAACCTCGGTGAGCATCTCGTCGCTTTTCAAGATGGTCTCGTAGTAATCGACGAAAAAGTTTTCCAACGGGACGGTCCGATCCCCCTTAGGGCCAGCTATCTTTACCCTGGTCTCCAGGCCGATCAGGATGGGCGGAAGATCGGTGAGCGGTTCGGCAAAGCAGAAGTTTCCGCCGATGGTTGCCACGTTGCGCACCCTGATGTTGGCGATTTCGGGTTCGACCTCTGCCACCACCGGCAGCTTCTCCCTTATGATCGGAGCCGTCTCCAGAGTCCGGTGCGTGACCAGCGCGCCTATTTTTAACAGCTTTTCGTGCTCGTCGTACCTGATATAGTTCAGCTCGGGGATACGCTTGATGTTGACCAGGTATTTAGGGCGGAAGAGCCCCTGCTTCATCAGGACGAGCAGCGAGGTCCCGCCGGCGTAAATCCGCGCATCCTCGCCGTATTTGGCCAGCAACTCGCAGGCCTCCCTGGTCATCGTCGGCTCGAGATATTCGAAGTTCCTCAGCGCCACGAAGCGTCATCCTCCTCTCTGGAAAACTCTAGCGATGAATTTCAGGTTTTTGATCAGCCACTGCCGGACCCTCACGTGCCAGGGCACCGCCTCCTCTTTTCTCCCCTCTATCTTCTGGCTCATCGTCCTGGTAATCTCTTCCACCAGCTCCCTGGACTTGGCTTTTATTATGTTGGCGCCCAGCGTTCCCAGCTGTCCGCCGACCGTAAGGTCGGAATAAAAGGTCACTTCAGTTTCGCTCCTCGAGACCGGCCTGAGTTCCAGCCTGTCGTTCGATCTCAGGGTCCCTTTCGCGCCGTCGATGGTCTTGCCGCTGCTCGACAGCTCCAGGCTGTGCGGCGGCTCGGCCTTTTTTACTTCCGTCTTTATCTCGAAGGTCGCCGAGATGAAGCCGACCTTCTGCTTCACAACCGCGCGATAGCTCTTGTCGTCGATGACATCGACGTTGAGCACGCCCGGGATGCAGGCGCTCATCTCCCTGACGTTCAGGATGAAATCCCAGACCCTGGCTATCGGAGCATTGACTTTAAATTTCTCTTCGATCTTCATGTTTCCAAAGCCTGGACTTTATCCGGCGCTTGCCTTCGGCTCCGAGAGCGGCTCTTCGGTATAGAACCTCTTCCAGACCGCGCCGCTGGCGAATCCGCTCGGGGCCTGGCCCCTGCGGTTCATGGCCAGCGTGACGTTTGCCTCCGGATGGCGCCAGGCATGGCAGGGCTTGCCCAGGGCCACCGAGATCTCCGAGCGCGACGGTTCATCCCTGTCGATCTCGATAACGGCAGCCGAGAGCGAGGTCTCCTCGCTGTAGTGACTGCCGTGCCGGCAGATCGAGTTCGGTCCCGGGCCGTTTTCGTGATCCACAGAGAAGCTGCGCATCGAATCCGCCGTTATCTTGCCGAAATTCTCTCTCATAAGCTGCTGGGCGCGGACGTAACGGGCATGGCTCGAGACGTCGTCCCACTGGTTCAGCTCTTTGAGGAGGACGAAGGAGTTGCTGCGCGCGGCGACCCCTTCTTTCACCACCTCGATGGCATAGCGGTCGTATGAACATTCGATGATAATCGCCTGGTCTTTATCGACGAACTGCATGTTGCCGGGCGTCCCCATCGGGTTGCGCACCACGCGGGAGATAACCCACTCGGCGGCATCGACCGCGGAACTTCTTTCCAGGGCCTCTCTGGCCAGCTGCGCTCTATCTATGGCGCGGATCGTGGTCAGCTTGGCCTTTCTTTCCCTCAGCTCCTCGGTCCTGGCTATATTCGTTCCGACCGCCACTCCTTTATCGTTCAGTCCCATCTTCGCGCCGAGCGAGCCAGCGGCCGCCACGGCCACGATGCGGTTTCCGCCGTCGAGCGTCAGGTCGAGCAGCACGTTTACTTCTTTGTATTCGTAGAAATTGGGCCCAACCAATTCCCCTCCCCCCACCTTATCGCTGTTTTTGAGAAAGAGAACGTTCCCGTTAGCGGTGGCAGGCGGCAGCGCGATCATCACCGTGCACTCATCGGGCGACGGGACGTGTTTGTAGAGATTGTATAAAACGAGGTCCTCGAAGCTGATGCCGCATCCATCGGCCAGCCCCTGGAGTTCCTCGATATGCTCGGGCAGAAAAGAGTCGAGGCGTGCCAGCGAGAGCATCTTTTCCCTCAGGTTCTCCCGCGCGATAACCTTACGAAAGGGCGCGACATTGTAGCGGATCGCCTCTCTGGCCATCTTTCCATAGGTCAATCCGATCTGGTAACGCGACCCCGAGCAGCGGATGATTCTGTTTGCTCGCATCGGTTTAATCATCTCCTCTCGGCGGCGCTGCCCGCTGCCAGGCTCGAGACCTTTGCTCTTACCAGCTGGCCGCGCGGCGGGCCGACGATTTCGCCCTCCTCCATCACGACGTTCCCTCTCACGATAGTGTAGACAGGCATCCCTTTCACCTGAAAGCCATCGAAGGGGGTCACTTTGCTCTTAGAGTGCAGGTTTTCCGCCTTGATAACTCCGGTCTTGTTCATATCCACGATGGTGAACGAGGCCTCCGAGCCGACCTGAATAGAGCCCTTTTCCGGAAACAGGCCCCAGACCCTGGCCGGGTTTTCCGACGACCATTTCACATACTCGTTCAGGCTGATGCGCCCTTCGTTGACGCAGGTCAGCATTAGAGGGACAGCCGTTTCCACCCCAGGGAAGCCCGATATCGCCTCCCAGACGCTGCCGGTCTTGTTCTTCTCCTCGGGCAGATGGGGCGAGTGGTCGGTAGCGATCATATCGATGGTCCCGTCCTTCAGGGCTTCCCAAAGATACTCGCGATTGCCCGCATAACGGACCGGCGGGTTCATGCGCAGGATGTTCCCCAACCGGCGCATATCTTCGGCCGTCAGCAGCAGATAATGCGGGCCGGTCTCGACCGTCACCTGGACCCCCTCGGCCCTGGCCCGCCTGATGATGGGCAGGACATCTTTCGAGCCCTCGTGGCAGATATGGAGCTTGCAGCCGGTAACTTTCGAAAAGAGGACGGCGCGCTGCACCGCCTCCATAGCGCAGACCGGCGGTCGGGAATCGACGTGGGCGAGCGGGTCGGTCCTCCCCTGCTGTTTGAATTTTTTGATCAGGTGGTCCATGATCGCGTCGTTCTCGGCATGGACCGCCACGCGCAGTCCGGTCGGCGCGATGGTTTCGAAGGCCTCGAGCATGACGCCGTCATCGGGCGGGGGGATTTCGCCGACCGTTTTGCCCATATAGCACTTGAAACCGATCACCCCGCCCTCGACCAGGTCCAGCAGATCATTGAGATTATCCTGCCCAAGCAGGCCATATATCCCGTAATCGACGTAGGCTTTCGGCGCCGCCAGGCTTTTTTTCAGCTCCAGGGCCTCTCTGGTGCTGACCGGGGGCTTACAGTTAGGCATATCCATGACCATAGTCACGCCGCCCGCTGCAGCGGCCGTGGTACCGGAGGCATAGTCTTCTTTATAGGTATAGCCCGGCTCGCGCAGGTGGACATGGGCGTCTATGACGCCGGGCAGGACGTAGAGGCCATCGGCGTCTATAGTATGTTTAGCTTTTTCCAGGGGCAAATCATTGCTGCCGATGAACACGATCTTGCCGTCGCGCGCGGCGATAGTTGCGCGGTACGTCGCTTGCGGTGTAGCGATCGAGCCATTCTTAATGATCAGATCCAGGGCCATTTCCACTCGCTCCTTTAAACTGGACTTTGGCCAAAAAAGAGTTGGCAGGGGGCCTGGATTTTCCTTACGATAGAGTCGCAAAAGCGAGATTG
>FWPU01004174.1_pt1 | contig 29817 bp, 27 predicted proteins | sample 2228361 | NCBI WGS metagenome assembly FWPU01 (sample SAMEA103939777, study PRJEB20133) | metagenome | reverse complement strand
TTTTGAATATGGCAGTTGAGGTTGAATGCCCGTGTTCACCCCGGGAACTTCTTAAATTGATAAAAGAAATAGAAGGCAAAATGGGGCGAAATAACCCTATTAAATGGGGTCCGCGTATCATTGATATTGATATTTTATTCTATGACAACAAAATGATTAACGACTCAGATTTGATCATACCACATCCTTATTTCTATGAAAGGTCTTTTGCCATAATTCCTCTGGCAGAAATTGCTCCTGACTTTATTCCTCCGGCAACAACAAAAAAAATTAGCGAAATTAGCAATGGAGTTTCCCGTGAAGGAATTGAGATTTATTGCGATTGAAGGAGTAATTGGCGCAGGCAAGACAACGCTTGCCAAAGGATTGGCAGACAAACTCCATGCCGGATTGATCCTTGAGGAATTTGAGGAAAACCCATTTCTGGCAAAATTCTATTCAAACCCCATGCAATATGCATTTCATACCCAATTGTATTTCTTGATGTCCCGCTATCGGCAGCAAAAGAAAATAAAACAAATGGACCTGTTTCATTCGCGTCTGATAAGTGATTATCTCTTTGCTAAGGACAAAATTTTTGCTGAAGTAAACCTGAATGAAGAAGAATTAGCACTCTATGACAAGATCTATGGACTGATTGAAAAAGAGATACCCAGACCAGACCTCGTTATTTATCTGCAGTCAACACCCGACCTGTTATTCAAAAGAATAAGACATAGAGACCGCAGTTATGAAAAAACAATTGAATATGACTATATTACAAAACTTTGCGAAGCATATAACTCATTTTTTATCCATTATAATCGCAGTTCACTACTGATTATCAACATCAAGAGTTTTGATTTTCTCAATAGCAATGACCTTGATTTTATTCATCAGGAAATTAGCCAGTTAAAAACGCCAAGAAAGATTATCTCCCGAGAATGATTACAACAGAAACAATTCAGTTATTAAAGAAAAAAAGAGAGAAAATTGCCTGCCTGACTGCCTATGATTATCCAACCGCAAAGATTCTTGATGAAGCAGGCATTGAAATAATTCTTGTTGGTGACTCTGCGGCCAATGTTGTTGCCGGAGAAAAGACTACATTACCTATCACGATGAATGAAATGTTGTATCATACAAAGGTCGTTGCACGCGCAGTGAAAAATGCCCTGGTTATTGCGGATATGCCTTTCCTTTCATATCAGTGCAGTATTGAGGAAGCAATAAAGAATGCTGGCAGTTTTCTCAAAGTTGGGGCTGCGGGAGTAAAGGTTGAAGGCGCAGGGTTGATACTGAAGACAATTGAAAAATTTGTTAAACTTGGTATTCCAGTAATGGGTCACCTTGGTTTGACACCCCAGTCAATTCATAAATTCGGCGGATACAAATTACGCGGCAAGAGTAAAAAAGAAGCTGACCAAATTTTTACTGATGCATTAAAGCTTGAAGACGCAGGATGTTTTGCAATTGTGCTTGAAAAAATTCCGCTGGGTTTGGCAAAAAAACTAACAAAAACCCTCTCAATACCCACCATTGGTATTGGTGCAGGACCATTTTGTGATGGACAGATACTCGTACTCCATGATATGTTAGGTAGCTACGAGGATTTTACCCCGAAATTTGTGAAAAGATACGCAGATATTGGCAAGATAATGCGAAATGCTGTGAAAAATTATGTCACAGAAGTAAAAACAGGAAAGTATCCAGACTTAGAACATTCTTTTGAATGAAAGGATCGCCCATGCAAGATTATACAAAAAAACATGCTCTTTCCGGATTAAAAACAAAGCTACCCAGACTTGAAGTATTGCCCAATCAATTCAAGAACTATAAAATTACCATCATTGTCCCGGAATACTCTTCGGTATGTCCCAGAACCGGACTCCCTGATACCGGCACAATCACCATTGAATACGAACCCAATAAATACTTTGTTGAACTCAAGTCATTAAAGATGTATATTCTGGCATACCGTAACTTAGGAATTTTTTATGAAAATGCAGTAAATAGAATTTTTCGGGATTTTGTAAGAGCAGTCAAACCCCGCTGGGCGATCATCCGGGGAGATTTCAATCCCCGCGGTGGTATTAAAACAGTTATTGAAGTAAAAACGCACAAGAATTCCTGATGCCTGTTCTGCGCCTATGAAAATGAAATTACTACAATTGATTGAGGAAAAGAATTTTACCGAATTAGAAAATCTCTGGGTTGATTTGTTGGAGAATAACGAAGTTTCAACACAAGAATTGCTGGAAATCGCAGACCAACTAAGAAAAATCGGCGAGTCAGCGCGCGGGTTTATGCTACTGGAAATTCTTGCGAATCACCTCGAAAATCAGAACAAATTTGATGAGGCAATAGCAGTATATAAACATCTGCCATATTTCACAGAGAATGATCGGTCAATTAGCATGAAATTGGTGGACCTTTACAAAAAGCAATACAACAATAATGCGCGGATTGAAAAACTGATTGAGCTTTCAGGCATTGAAAAGAGCGAGCACATTTTCAGAAGTATTGAAAAACTTGAAGAATTCCTCAGATTTGAAGTCGGAAATCTATGTTATTTTGAGCGTTACGGTACTGGTGAAATTGTCTTAATGAATCCAGAAAAGAAAGAATTGGTCATTGACTTTGAAGAGAAAAAAGGGTATGTTGTAAAGTTTGAAGTTGCACGAGGGATTCTAAAACCTATTTCCCAGAGTCATTTCTTATATAAGAAATATCACGCTATTGAAGAATTGAAAAAACGCCTGAGTGAAGATCCTGTGGCACTTTTGAAATACCTGCTCAAGAGCTTTAATGAACAACTCAGTTCCAGCGAGATAAAAACCCATCTCCGCGGTGTTGTACCGGACACGGAAATTGATAAGTTCTGGGAAAAAATGCGAAAAAAGCTTGAGAGAGATGACTGTATAAAAGTGGAGACAGTTAAGGGACAGAAAACATATCAGTTTATTGCAGAAGGTATAGATAAGAATAAGCAATTGATTGAATCCTTCCGGAAAGCAGACATGAATACAAAAGTAACCCTGGCAGAGAAATATATGAAAGAATACCCGCAGATATTCTACCAGCTCCTTCCCGAACTTGTCAACCTTGCAAACGAGAAATACAAAAATGAACCTGCCTATGCAACGGATATATTCTATTTGTGTAGCAAATGCGAACATCAAAAAGACTTGAAATATACTCTTGAAGAATTGTTACAATTAAGTTCTTATGAAAGAATAATTCATAATCTATTAAGCTATGAACATCAAAGAGAGATTCTGAAAAAAATTCAAGAAAGAGAATCAGATAGGTGGCAGGAAATTTTTCACAACATCCTGCTGGCAACAGAGGACATACGATTAATGGAGGAAATTGAGAAAGAACTTCGTAGCAAAGGAAACGATACCGGCGGAATCTTCCAGTCAATACTGCTTATGCCTGAGAGATTTCCAGCTCAAATAAAATGGATTCTGAGAAAATTTATGCAGGGTGAATTAGGGGATTCTTTCACGCCGGCTATCCTAATCAGATTGATAAAAAGCCTTGAAACAGCAAAGAGCAATAAAGCATTGTTATTGAAGGCATTTACTCTGGAAAAATTTGATGAATTTATTCGTTTGGCAAAGAAACTTGAGGTTACGCAGCTAAAGGAAGCAATTATTAATTCCACCACGCTCAAGGATTACGAGAAGAATGATTACCTGCGGATCATAGACTTCCACTATCCTGATATGCAGAAACAGAATCAGGATGTTATATACGCAAGTTATGATGCGCTGATAAGAAAAAAGAAAGAATTAGAATATTTGTTAACAGTGGAAATACCAAAAAACAAAGAAGAAATCAGCCGGGCAAGGGAATATGGTGATCTAAGTGAGAACTTTGAATACAAAGCAGCCCGTGAGAAACAGGACCAGCTCTATCAAAGGGTGCGCGACTTGGAAAATGAGATTCAACGAGTAAAACTTATTGATTTTTCAAATGTTGATACAACAAAGGTCTCACCGGGAACAAAGGTGATTCTCAAGGATCTGACAAATGGCGAGTTGATTGAATATACAATACTTGGACGATGGGAAACTGACCTGCAAAACAATATTATTTCCAATGAGTCACCCGTAGCAAAAGATCATTTGTTGAACAAACATCTTGGTGACAATGCTGTAATTGATGGCAGAAACTTTGAAATTATCGGTATTGAAAAACTGGATAGAACAAAGTAGTTTTGTATAGCCACAAGAATCTAAAAGCATTTTTCGTGAGTTTACATATGATGGGTCTTGCTATGGCGCCAACGGGAATCGAACCCGTAGTCTTCGCCTTGAGAGGGCGATGTCCTAAGCCAGATTAGACGATGGCGCCACAAAAGATTATAGTAAATCTGAAGTAAAAGTCAAGCCACCCGCAAATTTTCTACCCTTGACATTGAACATTTCTGAAAGTATAATATATCTGGATATTTTATGAATAGAAAAGGTACGAGTCTCTCCCACAAAATGGAAATCAGTCCCCATATTCTGCCTTCGCTTGCCTTTTATTTGAAACTGCTGGAGATGCCCAATATTGAACTTGAGACACTCGTAAGACAGGAACTTGATGCAAATCCTCTGCTTGAGGAAACAGAATACGAGAGCGAAGAACCATCCTCAGAAAACCAGACCGCAAATAGTAAAGATGAAGATTTTTCTCTACTTGACTTCTATGCCCGTGATGACATGCCCAATCTTCCTGAATCCGAGGAAGAACAACTTGATTTATTTGAGAACACACCGGCAAACAACGACAAGTTATACGATCATCTAATCAGACAGGCTGAGAGCCGATTTGCAGACAGAGATCTGGAGATTGCTGAGCTTATAATTTCAAATATTGAAGAAGATGGATTTCTCACATCCGCCCCTGAAGAATTAGCCCAGGACGGATATAGCGTAGATGAAATTGAAAGGATCAGACAGGAAATCCAGCTTTTTGATCCAGTCGGATGTGCCTGGCGTGATGTCCGCGAACCACTACTCATGCAACTGAAAAAAATGGGGTTCTCTGATGATTCTGTGGAATGTATTCTGATAAGGGATTTTTTGCAGAATTTACGCAACGGAAACCTCGTAAAATGCGCGGAAAAGCTGAATATTGATGAAACACGCCTTGAACGAGCAAGGCAAGTTATTATGAAATTGGACCCAAAACCCGGATTGCAATATGCCGGGGTTGATTCGCCATATGTATACCCGGATTTTATTGTGCAATGGCAGGATAATAACCTGCTGGTCCGTCTCAATGAAGAAGGTATCCCCCGTATCAGAATAAAAAGGGAATATCTTGAAAGGTCAAAGCAAACTGGCGACGAAGCAGAATTCGTAAAGCAGAAACTTAGATCAGCACAGAATTTGATCTTTGCAATCGAAAAGAGGCGAAAAACCTTGACCCGAATAATGAGGGCGCTTCTTGAATTCCAGAAGGACTATTTTGTGAAAGGCGACAGTTTCATAAAATCAATTACCATGGTCGATTTCGCAAAGCAATTGGGTGTAAACCCTTCTACTGTTTCCCGCGCGATTGCAAACAAGTATCTTGAATCACCGAGGGGTATTATGAAATTGAAGCATTTCTTCACAGCACCTCTTGGTAATGCTGATAAGAAATTTATTTTTGACAAAATAAAAGAGACAACCGAAAACGAAGATAAATCAATACCTCTTTCTGACAGTCAGATTGCCAAGAAGCTGGGACGTATAGGTATTATAATCTCGCGCAGGACAGTCACAAAATATCGGGAGATGCTTAATATTCCTCCCCATCATTTGAGGAAGAACAATCATTAGTAAAAGGCGGATCTTTTCTTCATTTTAGAACAATTATTATCGTGATCTAACCACAAAGGAGTTGTGCTATGCAGGGATATTACAGATATCCAAGTATTAATAGAAAATTCATTGTCTTTGTTTGCGAAGATGATCTGTGGACAGTTTCAATAAAAGGTGGTATTGCGCACCGTCTGACATCAAATTTGGGGAGAATCAGTCATTGTAGCATTTCTCCTGACGGTAACTGGATTGCTTTTACCGGTAGAGAAGAAGGTAACTACGAGGTATATTGTATATCAATAAAAGGAGGCATCGCCAAACGTCTGACATTTCTTGGCGCCAACACTGTGGTTCGTGGTTGGACAAAGGATGGAAATAGAATCATATTTGCCAGCGATACTTGCCAGTGGTATCCAGGTTTGACCTTTGTCTACACGGTTGACAAGAACAAAGATGTCCCGAAAATGATTCCAGTCGGACCTGCCCGAACAATTTCTTATGGACCCAAAAAAGGAGTGGTTATTGGAAGAAATACGGCTGATCCCGCGCGCTGGAAAAGATACCGCGGTGGAACTGTTGGCGAAATTTGGATTGATCCTGAAGACAAATGCAGATTCAAAAAGTTGCTCAACATAAGAGGAAATCTTGCAGATCCAATGTGGATCGATGACCGTATATATTTTATTTCTGATCACGAAGGAATCGGTAATATATATTCCTGCAATATTCAGGGTAGAGGTATGCGGAAACACACCAATCACCGAGATTTCTATGTGCGTAATGCTAAATCAGATGGCACTAACGTTGTCTATCACGCTGGTAGTGATATTTATGTCCTGTTTACTGAAACAAATAGAGTAGAAAGAGTAAATATTGACTTTCGTAGCCCGAGGGTGCAGACACAAAGAAAATTTGTCGTTGCCAGCAGATACCTTGAAGACTATGCAATCCATCCGGACGGAGTTGAAACAAGTATCACGAGCCGGGGCAAGGTCTTTTCTATGCCTAATTGGGAAGGACCTGTACAGCAACATGGGCACAAGACTGATGCCCGGTATCGTCAGGGCAGATGGCTTCACGATGGCAAAAGGATTGCCGTAATAACTGACGAAAAAGGTGAAGACTCTTTGCAAATCTATCACACCGATGAAAACAAAGTTGTAGAATTGTCCTTGATGGATATTGGTAGGCCATTAGAACTTGAGCCATGCCCAAAAGAACCATTGATAGCACTGACCAATCACAGAAATGAACTGATACTCGTTAATTTGGATAAAAAAAGGCGCTTTATTTTGGACCGAAGTGATTATCATAAGATTGTCGATATCACTTGGTCACCAGATGGAGTTTGGATCGCATACAGTTTTGCTGATTCTGAAAGAACCAGTTGCATCAAGTTTGCTAATGTGAAGGACAGAAAGACTTACTATATCACGAAAAGTATAAAGAACGATTTTTCACCAAGCTTTGATCCTGATGGTAGATACCTGTATTTTTTGTCCAACCGCCATTTTGATCCAGTTTATGATACTATACAGTTTGAGTTGAGCTTTCCAGCAAACATCAAACCCTATCTTGTTTTGCTGAGAAAAGATATTGAAACTCCTTTCAGGTACACAAAACCACTACCACCAGGACTCGATACTGGACTTCCTGAGCTTGATAAAATCAAGACAAAACCGACGAAGTCTGCAAAGACAATAAAAGTTGATCTTGATGGAATAGTCGACAGGGTTCTACCTTTCCCGTTACCACCTGGTAATTACACCAGTGTCTGTGGTATTAAAGACAAAATGCTTTACTCCCTATTCCCAACAAAAGGCGGTAAGGCGCAATGGTTTGCCGATGAAATCCCTGCCGATGGTACGCTTGGCTGCTTTGACTTAAGAGAACAAAAAGACGGTATTATTGCCTTTGGAATCAGCAACTTTAAAGTCTCAAGGCGCAGCGAAGCAATAATCTACCGTTCAAATAACCAGTTGAGAGTTATAAAACCACTGGAAAGAGTTGATCAAAAACTCGAAAAACAACCAGTTGGACCAAAGAGTGGCTGGCTTGATCTCTCACGCATCAAGGTGCTTGTGGAGCCAACTGTAGAATGGAAACAAATGTATCGTGATGCCTGGCGCCTGCAAAGAGATCATTTCTGGACAAAGAACATGTCAGGGATAGACTGGAAAAAAGTTTACCAGAAATATCTGCCATTACTTGAGCGCATTGGAACGCGTTCAGAATTTTCAGACCTCATCTGGGAAATGCAGGGTGAATTAGGAACTTCACACGCTTATGAATGGGGCGGTGACTATCGGGATGAACCCCAGTATACACAGGGTTTGCTTGGTGCCGATTTTGTTTATGATAAGAAACATGATGCATATAGAATAACACACATTGTCAAAGGCGACTCCTGGGAAAAGAACACAACCTCCCCGCTTCTAAACCCTGGGCTTAATATCAAAGAGGGAGACCTTCTGCTCCAGATAAACGGGATTAAACTAAACAACCGGGTGCAACCAAATGAACTTCTCGTAAACCTTGCTAATATGGAAATTGCTATTACCGTTGCCAATGCGAATGGAGCGCGCAAAAGAACCGTATCTGTAAAGACGCTGTCTAATGAGTCACCTGCTCGATACCGAGAATGGATTGAAAACAATCGTGAATTTGTTCATCGTTGGAGCAAGAACAAAATTGGCTATGTTCATATTCCTGATATGGGTCCATTGGGATTTGCCGAATTTCATAGATACTTCTTGACCGAAATCAAATACACAGGTTTAATTGTGGATGTAAGATTCAATCGCGGCGGTCACGTCTCTCAGCTGATCCTTGAAAAGGTTGCAAGAAGAAGAATTGGCTATGACATCACACGATGGGGAAAACCAGAGCCCTATCCTTCGGAATCAGTTCTTGGTCCAATTGTGGCAATAACAAATGAATATGCCGGTTCTGACGGTGATATTTTCAGTCATGGATTCAAATTATACAAAATCGGTCCACTTATTGGCAAGAGGACCTGGGGCGGGGTCATAGGTATATCTCCCTACTTCAGACTCTCTGATGGCGGATTGACAACACAACCAGAATACTCTTTCTGGTTTAAGGATGTTGGATGGGGTGTGGAAAACTACGGAACCGAACCAGATATTGAGGTAGAAATCACTCCTCAAGATTATATAAAGGGCAGAGATCCTCAGTTATTGACGGCGATAAAAGAATGTTTGAAGCTGATAAGAAAAACAAAACCGAAAATCCCAGAATTCAATAAAAGACCAATACTCAAACTACCTGATTAAGCAACGAAAAAATAGGGACAAATTACCGTCTTCAAAAGAAAGTAGTTTGTCCCTATTTGATACTACTTATTCAAGTACAAATATGTTTCTTTTTGCGCAGATTTCTTTTAATTCCTTGGGCCAGATGGTAACACTAACTTCACCAAGATGGGCGGTTCTCAGAATATACATGTAAGTTCTTGATTGTCCTATGCCACCACCAATGCTTAGCGGTATTTTATCGTTCAAAATTGCCTGATGATAGGGCAGTTTGAGGAAATCCAGTTGCCCTGTCATTTCAAGTTGTTTTCTTAAAGTTTCCTTGGTAACTCGAATTCCCATTGAGGTTAATTCGTGCCGCCTCTTTGTCACCGGATTCCATACAAGGATATCACCGTTCAGTCCGTGCATTGGACGGCCATCTTTAGACACAGTTTCAGTAACCCAATCATCATAATCTGCTGCCCTCATTTCATGCGGATAGCCATCTTTGAGTGTCCAGCCGATTCCAATTATGAAAATCGCCGGATACTTTTGCAGAATTGCTGTCTCACGCTGTTTTCTGGGCAGATCAGGATACATTTCAAGGATTTCTTCGGCATGGAGAAAAGTGAGTTCTTCAGGTATAGGCGGGTATTTTGGATTTTTCAGCTCAGGCCAGTTTTCATGAGCAAATTTTGCAGCACCATAAATGACCTTCCAGATTTTTCGAACTACATCCTTCAAGAAATTCAGATTGCGCTCTTGAGGAGTAATGACTCTTTCCCAGTCCCACTGATCAACATATGACGAGTGGTCATGATCAAGGAAATAATCCTTGCGCACTGCCCTCATATCTGTGCAAATACCTTCACCTACCTTGCAATTGAATTGAGCAAGTGCCATTCTCTTCCACTTTGTTGCAGCCTGGACAACCTGTGCTTCAATACGCTTCTTAAGACCAAGACCGCAGGGAAACTCAATAGGGGTCCTTGAACCATCTCGATCAAGATAATCATTTACACCGCTTTCTTTTGTGACAATCAACGGCACCTGAACCATTGTTAAATTGAGTTCTTTGCAGAGATTCTTTTCAATGTAGTCTTTTATTGCATAGAGTGCCTTCATCCTTTCGAGCGGCGGCAGAAGTGGCTTGTAATCATTGGGTAGAATTTTTTCAACTTCCTCATATGTGCTTACCCCAGGACCTGCCAGATCTGCTTCTTTGCCAGTCTTCTTTAGTGTTTTCTTGCCTGCTTTCGCCATTCATTACCTCCTTTTTCTATTTTCATTATCAAAATATCAAGGGAACAAAACAATTCAAACAATGTTTGGCACAACACTGACACATAACAAGGACCTATTATTGACCCAATCTTATTCAGGACTATATTATCCATAAAAATCTTACAAAGTCAATAGAGGAGTAGTAAGCGCCGTTACTGCAAAGCTTGACTTCAAACTGCTTTCTGAATAGAATCTGACCTGTGAAGAATTGCTTTATTACCATATTCATACTCCTCTCTTGCGTTCTTGATTATGGAGATACCCTTTCAATCATTGCTGTCGGTGACATTATGATGGGTACAACTTATCCTGAGACAAGACTACCTGATAATGATGGTCAGGGTATTTTCAGTAATGTTTCTATGATTTTGAACAATGCAGATTTGACCCTTGGTAATCTTGAAGCACCACTTACTGAAATTGGGAACTGTACAAAAAAGATTGAGAAAGGTAAGGTTTATGCATTCAAAACACCATTGCGCTACGGGCGATACTTGTTTGAAGCGGGATTTGATTTCTTGAATCTCAAGAACAATCATATGAATGATTTTGGACCTTCGGGTTTAGTCTCAACAATAAATACTTTGAAGAGTTTGGGCATACAATATGGCACTGATGACGCATTTGGCGCATTTCTTGTGAAGAATACAAAGGTGTGCATTATTTCATTCTCCTCATCATCCTGGGGCAACTCAATTCTTGATATCAACAAAGCTCAGAGAATTGTTGCTGAAAAGGCAGGTGAATATGATATAACTATTGTCTCTTTCCATGGCGGCGGCGAAGGCATTAATTACCTACACACCAGGGATACAATGGAATATTTCATGGGTTCACCACGAGGGAATGTTGTGAAGTTTGCCCACGCAGTCATTGACAGTGGTGCTGATTTTGTCTGGGGTCATGGCCCGCACATACCCCGGGCAATGGAGATCTACAAAAACCGATTGATCGCCTATAGTCTGGGAAATTTCTTTACCTACGGTTTTAATATCACTAATGAAAACGGCTACGCGCCAATCTTGAAAATTTGTCTTGACGAGAATAGCAATTTTTTGGGGGGTAAAATCATCTCGGCAATTCAAACGCCCGAAAGAATCTTAGAAATTGATTCATTGCACAGGGCAGCGCATCTAATAAAAAGACTTTCTTCAGAGGATTTTCCTGAAACTGCACCGCTCATCACGGATGACGGCAAGATTTTTCTGAAAAACATTCAGGACTGAGCAATTTGATATAGTGACTGAACACCTTTTCTGAAATAGTAACGATGTATTTTTGACCATTCGCACTTACCTCTTGACAAAAATCAAATTATGGATATAATGGAGGGCATGGCTCTATATATAGTGTTTTTGTGGGTAATAATGCCCTATAGTTCTAATCTTTTATGAAGTGTCCGAGGTGCGGTCATAGTCGTGACAAAGTATTGGAAACCAGGACATCTCAAGCGGGTTCAGTAACCCGAAGACGGCGCGAGTGTCTTAAATGCCACTTTCGTTTCACGACCTATGAAACCGTGGAAAGGATGCCATTGATGGTGATAAAACGAGATGCTACCAGAGAACCCTATGATCGTTCTAAACTCTTAGGCGGCATTGCTCTTGCCTGCCGTAAGAGACCGATCTCGGCACAAAAGATAGAATCAATTGTTAATGAGATAGAAGACCATATCAGCGACCATTATCAGATGGAGATAAAATCTTCTGAAATTGGAAAAATGGTCTTAGATCGCCTATTCCGAATAGATGAGGTAAGTTATGTGCGTTTTGCCTCGGTGTATCGTAAATTCAAGAGTATCAAATATTTTGCAAAGGAATTGCAAAAATTAAAAAAGGAGCGAAGATGGATGAGAAAACATTAAGGCTCAGTCTTGGCGAGGAAATCCCCCAGGAGAAGATCTTCCAGTATGTCATAAAAAGGGATGGGAAAGCTGCTCCCTTTGACAAATCAAAAATTGCCAATGCCATTTTCAAAGCTGCCCGGGCAGTTGGCGGGGAAAACAAAAAAATTGCTGAAGCGCTGGCTGACGAAGTAGTTTTATTCCTTTACACCTTAAAAGGAGATAAACCACCTACGGTTGAAGAAATTCAGGACGCAGTGGAAAAAACCTTAATAGAGAATGGCAACGCCCGAACTGCAAAAGCATTCATTCTTTACCGAAAACAGCGTGAAATATTAAGAAAGAAAAGACTTTTTAGCAAACGCCCTGAAGAAAGGGAAACGACCGATTATGCATTATTTGTAAGAACATCGGATGACGATTTTGTTTCCTGGGATCGTTCCAGAATCGTTGACGCACTCGTGAAGGAAACAAACATTGAAAGAGAAACTGCGGAAAAAATTGCCCGTGAAACTGAAGAGACAATTTTGAATTCAAACGTTGAATTATTATCATCGGCACTCATCCGGGAAATAGTAAATATGAGGTTAATTGAGCATGGACTTGAACATGCACGATTACGGCATATGCGTCTGGGTGTGCCATTGCACGATGCAGAAAAGATTATTCTCTACGCAAACAAGGAAAATGCCAATATCCCTCATAACCCGGAAGCAACAAATATGACGCTTGCTGAAACTATAAAAAAACAATATATGCTTTCTGAAATATTTAACCGGGAGGTCTCTGATGCCCATATAAGGGGCGATATTCACCTTCATGATCTGGGCTTTGGTGACCGTCCCTATTGTTCAGGACAGTCACTTGAATATGTCAAGAAATTTGGATTGAATCTACCTAATGCTTTATCCATTGCAAAACCCGCAAAGCATGCCGATACATTACTTGCTCATATGGTGAAATTCTCTGCTGCACTACAGGGGCATTTTGCCGGAGCGATTGGCTGGGATGCAATAAATATCTTCTTTGCACCGTTCCTCGTCGGTATGTCTGAAAAGGAAATCCGCCAACTTGCCCAGATGATGGTCTTTGAGTATTCCCAGCAGTCTGTTGCCCGCGGTGGACAGGCGATCTTCTCTGATCTAAACATCTACTGGGAAATTCCAAAACACTTTCGTGATGTGGAAGCAATAGGACCGGCCGGACAATATACCGGCAAGAAATATCTTGAATATCTTCCTGAAGCCCAGAAATTTGCCTGGGCATTGTTTGATATCTATCTTGACGGTGACGGAACTGGAAGACCATTTTTCTTTCCCAAGCCGCTTGTTCACATAACCGAAGAATTCTACCGGACACCCGGATGGCAAGATTTTCTCAACCATATTGCTGAGGTGTCTTCAAAACGAGGTAATACTTACTACGTTTTTGACCGCGGAGAAACGGCAAAGATTTCTGAATGCTGTAGATTGTCATTCAAGCTTGAGCAAGGCGATCTTGATGATGCCCGCACACCATGGAAAATGCGCTATACTGCCTTGCAGAATGTTACTGTTAATCTCCCACGTGCCTCTTACTTTGCCAAAGGAAACGACGAGCTAATCTTGAAGAAAATTGACGAACTATTGAATTATGCTGTGCAGGCGCATATTCAGAAGAAAGACTTTATTGAAAAATTGGTCAATCTAAGAGATGAAGGACCACTTGCACTCCTGACCATGGAACAGGATGGAGAACCTTATCTTCGTCTGTACCGTGCGACCTATTTGATTGGTCTTTTGGGCTTAAATGAGCTCGTCCAGCACCACACTGGGAAACAGATGCATGAGGATGAAGAAAGCCTAAGATTTGGACTCAAAATTCTGTCTTATATGTATCTGAAGGTTAAGGAATTGTCACAAAAATATAATATGCGTTTTGTAATAGAACAGACACCCGCAGAATCTGCAGCCCACCGGATGGCACGACTTGATCTTGAGCACTTTCCCAATGAAGCATTGTCCGTGGTAAAAGGAGATACAAAAACCAATTCGGTCTATTATACAAATTCTACTTATCTGAATGTGGGAGTTGCTATTGATCCGATTGAGCGAGTGAAGATAGAAGGAAAATTCCACGATCTAATTGAAGCTGGTGCCTTGACTCATGTCTGGCTTGGCGAATCACAGCCATCCCCGGAATCTCTCGCCAACTTCGTGGTTAAAACATTCCATCATTCCCGCAATGCGCAAATCGCATTCTCGCCGGAATTCACAACTTGCAATGCCTGTTTTCGTACTTCGCGCGGGCTTTCAGAAACCTGTCCGATGTGCGGAAGCAAGAAGATTGACCATATTACCCGAGTAACAGGTTATTTCAGCAAAGTTTCCGGGTGGAATAAAGGCAAGAAAGCAGAATTAAAGGATCGGTATCGGTCAAGATTATAGACTATTGCGAGCTTTTTGTTGGATTTCTAAAAAGCTCATTGGCCACTAACAAAATTGCACTGATCGTTACAAAAGCATCAGCAAGATTATAGGTAAACCATCTGACATTACCAATGCCCATATCAACAAAGTCTATTACATACTTCAGTCTAATACGATCGGCAACATTACCTATTGCACCACCGACAATCAGACCGAATAGAACTCGCCTGTAATTTGTTTTTTGTCTAATACCAAGAAAAGTAAATAGAATTATTCCGGCAATATGCAGCATGTAATAGAGAAAATTGGGACCAAATGACAAGCTAAAGACTCCGTATGGGTTATAAGCAACCTTGAATCTCAGCAAAGAACCTATCACCTCATACGGTGGATCAAAAGGAGTGAGGTAATATACAATCAGCAATTTTGTTATCTGATCCAGTAGAAGGGCGATAAAAACAGGTATTAAAAAGATCCTAATGTTATTACTTTTCAGTGCACTTGATGCAGGATCTGGCATAGGGGATTATCTTAAGGCGTTTCTTTTCAATAGTTTTACCGCACTTTTCACAGATTCCATAGCGCCCCTGATGTATCTTTCTTAGAGCATGATCAATACTAAAAAGAATTTCCTTTTGTCGAGAAAGGTTCAGAGACGATAACTCCCTCTTTTCGGTCTCTGTCCCCTGATCTGCCATATGATTGGCGTAGGCAGAAAGATCACCAGAAGCTTCGGTCTGGGTCGTGGCAATCTGACCGCTATCATAATTGATACCCTTCACAATCTTTTCCCGTTCTTGTAACAATCTTTTTTCAAATTCCTGCAGTTCCGTTTTCTTTAATTTCTTAATCATCCTTTTTTCTCCTTAAGCATATTCAAATATGATTTTGCCTTGATATTCATGGGGTCAATTTTCAAAACCTCTTCCCATTCTTTTCGGGCATTTTCAAGTTTGCGCGCCTGATAGTAACACCAACCAAGAAGAACCTTCGCCTCAAGATATTTCTTGTTACGATTCAATATGTCCTGCAACAATTTTTCTGCCGTCTTATAATCACCCAATTGCGTATGGGTCTTTGCCAATTTCAGCTTGATATCAAGAAAAGATGGGCTGACTTCAATGGCACGTTGATATTCGTCCCGCGCCTTCTTGTATTCCTGCAGCTCATAGTAAGTATCACCGAGTTGCATATAGGTATTAGCGAGTTTTGTCTTTAGCTGAGGCGAAAATCCCTTTTCTTTCGTCTCAAGGGCTGCAGCTTTCTCAAAGGATTTGATCGCTTCATCAAACTGACACTGCTCATTATATACAATCGCCATATTAACATATGCCTCAATGTAATCAGCATTTAACTCTATTGCCTTCTTGAAACTCTCAATTGCAGATTTATAATTACCGGCCAGCGAATATGCGAGACCCAGAGCATTATGGACATCAGGATAATCCGGATAGGCTGATGCAACTTTCCTTAATCCATCAATTGCCTCTCTAACCATCCCTTTTTCATAAGCTTGAAGGGCTTCATTATAGATCTTTGCTATTCCCTGATCCATGGTGAATTATACCCATATTTGTTTGTTTGTCAACTATGTTACAAAAACCCAACCAATATTCCTTTTCAAGCTGTAAGTATCAAACGTAAGTCTCAAGAAGTCTCGCCTTATCTTGTGTTGAATAATAGAAAGGAGGAATGTCAAGCATGGTAAAAGCACCATATTTCTTTTCATTATGCATTCTATAACAGGCACGGGCACAGGCAACCAGAATCTCAGCTGTTGCTTCAGGATTACTATCCCAGGCGCACCGATATTCAATAATTGCCCTATTCTTATTATCAGTCTTACCATTAAGAATCACTGAACCGCGGTGGGCAAAATTGCCATGTCTCTTTTGCATTGTATCCTTTGAAACAAATATTATTTTTGTATCATAATCAGAAAAATAGTCACGCATCTGTCTTATTTCTTTTTCAATGAATTTCCTGTCAGCATCCTGATGCGCAAGAACATAAACCACCCTCTTGTGTAACATCCTTGGTTTCTCTTCAGGATTTTTGCCCTGGCGTACGCTATCCAGGGTTTCTTTGATCGGTATCGTATAGGAACGTGCATCAAGCACGCCAGAGATTTTACGTACTGCATCTGAATGACCTTGACTAACTCCGGGTCCCCAAAATGAATAGACTTTGCCATGTGGAATAAATGCCTTCGCCAGCACCCTTTCAACAGAGAAAATCCCTGGATCCCAGCCCGCAGATACTATAGCGGTACGTCGATAGAACTTTGCCACCTTGTTCATTTTGTTATAGTAATCAACAATCCGCCTGTGAGTATCAAAACTATCAACAGTGTTGAAAAACTGAGCAAAGTATAGACCCTGGCCCTGTGAATATGAATTATCTACTCTAATCTTTTCTAAATCCTCACTACCTTCTGTTCCGAAGATATCTTGTTTTGAACCACCACAGAGAATTGCTACATCAGCCAGGGCTTCAAATTTCTCAAATGAAAAGACAGGAGTATTCTTTACCCATCTCGTAACTTGTTCAGGTCTACGCGTTATTATTTCCGCAAGTATCATATCGCGATGCTTTCCAATAGCCTTCTTCACCCCTTTTCCAAGATTACCATAACCTATGATTGCGATCTTTATCTTATGATATCTCTCCATGCTACTCCTTTCTGAATAACTGACGAATCAAATTATACGCCTTATGTCGATCCTGGGATTCAACAAAAACCATTATGTCTGTATGAACAGTTAGAATTTCCCAGATATTTATCTTCTGGCAGGCAATTGGTGCGATAATTTTTTCTATCGCACCTGGCTCATTGATGAAATTCAAACTGCGGATGACAATTTTGGCAATATTCTTTTTCAAATTTAGTGCTTTCAGATTTTTAGACCTCAAGACCAGTGTTGATAATAATCTGTACGCAATTTCAGCCTTCTCTTGCAAAACGTATATTGCCAGAAGGTTATCGGAAATGGTTATCGAATTTATCGCAATCTTCTTTTGCGAAAGAATCAAGGTAATTTGACTTAAAATTCCTGGTGTCTCAGGAATTCTCTCACCAATAAAAGTGAGTACTCCATAATCAGTTTTTGAAGAAACGATTGAAACAGCTTTGTCAAAGAGTACTTGCGTTCCTTTTTCATTTGCAACCTGACCATTGTTGGAGATCACCCGTAATCTGGCTAAATTCTTCCGATGCCTGAGCGACACTGGATTTAATACCTGGGCACCAGACGCGGCCAGGACACCAAGCTCAGCCCAGGAAAGTTTGTTTATCATTTTGGCCTCGGATACAATCTTTGGATCCATACTCAAAATACCTCCTACATCCTTGATCAATATCAATTCTGACGACCTCAACAGTTCTGCCATTAATAGGGCAGAAATATCACTGCCACCTCTGCCCAATGTTAAAGTATGACCGCCTTCATCCTGAGCAACGAATCCTGGTATAATAAGAATCGTATTTCTTTTAAACCAGGGAAGAAGGTATTTTTGGACTATTCTTTTTGCTTTTGGAAGTACAGTAAAATCTCTTTTCTCATTTATCTTCTGCTGACCTAACTGCGCTTTTGATCTCAATGAAATATGAATGGGCCATTCTGTCATACCCGGTAATATTGCTCTTGCATTTTTACCAAGGTACTTGAAGACTGACTCAAAAATCAAGGCGGATTGAACCTCACCCATGCCCACGAACCTTTCAAAATCATAGAAATCCGATTTGGGAATTGCCTTTGTATATATTTTGATTAATTCATCGGTCTGTCCTTTTATTGCAGAAGTAACCAAACAAATCCTTGAATCCTTAAACTTCAAAACGACCTGTGCAATTTTCAAAAAATCATCCGGGTCAGCAAGAACTGATCCACCTACCTTAAAAACCCTGATATTGTTCATCTTCAATTAACCTCCTTAATGCTTGTTTTCTTCTAATCACTCTTAGCTGATTATCTATTATCATATGTTCAGCAGGCAACAGCCTTCCATTATAATTTGAACCCATGGTCCTCGTGTAAGCACCGCAATTATGGATTAGCAGATAATCTCCAATTTGCAGGTTTGGCAAATGGTAACATCCGAACTCATCTGCATTTTCACAAAGCGGTCCTGTGACACGCACCTTTTGCATTTTGTGTGAACTGTCAAACAGAGGTTTTATGTGGTGATAGGCATCATAGAGTGCAGGTCTGGGATTCTCAGTCATACCCGCATCAATCATATATAATGGTGTATGATTTCTTATCTTCTTGTCAATCAAACGCGTGAGAATATAGCCAGCATTTGCAACGAAAAATCTTCCGGGTTCCAGTAGGATATCAACATGAGATTCACTTCTCATTGAATCATAGGCATCGACAATGGGTTTGAAATTCAATGGCTTTTCCTGAGGCTGATAGGGCACACCAAAACCACCACCCAGATTTACACAATGAATTTTGAAACCATTCTTGCGGAAAAACCCAATCGCCTGTCTTACCTTTTTGATTGCCCGAACAAATGGTTCTGGAGACAGGATCTGAGACCCAATGTGACAATGAATGCCGATCAATTCTGCATATTTGAATTTCTTTATCACAGCGACACTTCTTTTCATTTCTTCTATCGTCATTCCGAATTTGCTGAACTTAGAACCCGTTGAAAGATGGGGGTGAGTCATTGGAAATATGCCAGGGTTAACCCGTGCAAAGACCTTTATTGTTCTACCTCTTTTCCTTGCTTCATTTTCCAAGAGCATTGCCTGACCAATACTTTCAAAACCAAAAAAGATGACACCACTATCAAGGGCATACAAAATCTCCTCTGCCTTTCGTGCAACATTGTTGTATAGAATCTCTTCTGCCTTGAAGCCCGCCCTCAGACAAATAAAGATCTCTCCTGGCGAAACAACTTCAGCACCCACACCCTGCTGCTTGATTATCCTTAATAGCGAAAGATTCGTATTTGCCTTTACCGCAAAATAAAGCTTCGCCATTCCATGAAAATGCCGCTTGAGCACCCTTATGTTACTCAATAATCTCCCATAGTCGTAGACATAGCAAGGTGTTTCTATGACCTTCTTCTCCACAACAGCCCGCAATATCTCCAAAGCTCTTTCTTGCATCATACCCCCTATTAGAAAATAGCTCTCAAATAACCAGCATAAATCAAATAAAAAAGCCCACCTCGGGTGGGCTTATCGTCCACATAATAGACAATTATGGAAACGAAAAGCCCGTCTCCATGCCATACTTCTTCATCCAGAATCTTCTATGATGATTTTGCATGGTAGAGTATACACAACAACGGCAAAAAGTCAAGAGCAGAAATAGAATGTAATCTTATTGACATAACTTTGATTTTCTGTAGAATTGACCGTGCGAAAAATGCTCTTGCTGCTGATATTCTTTGTTTTAGTTAATGCCCGCGAGTGGACAGTAATGGTCTATATGGCAGCGGATAATTCGCTTGCTGCAATGGCAGATTCAGATCTCATTGAGATGAAGGCAATTGGCTCGAATGATGACCTTGCGATTATTGTCCAGGTTGACAAACCCTATGTTGGAGCAAATCGTTATTATGTCGCAAAAGATACACTGTACAATGCTGGCATATTAGGTGCTGTTGATATGTGCGACTGGCAAACACTGGGTAATTTCTTGGCATGGAGTGTTACATACCTGCCGGCCAAAAAATACTTCCTCATTCTCTGGGATCATGGTACAGGATGGACATTGGCACCCCGGCGCACTTTTGGCAGCGATTGGTCGGCGGGCACAGAAATGAGCATTGCCAATGGTGATCTCAATCGAGCATTAAAAACCTTCTTTGAGGCAACGGGCACTAAATTGAGCATAATTGGGTTTGATGCCTGCAACATGCAGCAAATAGAAATAGACTACCAGATAAAGGATTATGCGAAAATCTGCCTCGCACCTCAAACAGTCTGGCCCATCCATGGTTTTCCTTATGAGAGTATTCTGTATATTTTCAAACAAAATCCCAATATCAGTGAGATTGAATTGACGAAAGAAATTGTCAAAAAATGCCGAGAATATTATTGGCCAACTATCAGTTCTGCTATCTCAGCAGTAAATCTTGGGAAAATTGAAGATTTTACGAACCGACTTGGCGATTATCTGACAGGTATTATGCAAAGAGCACCAGAATCAGGCATGAAAGATTTGAGAAATCACGTTCAAACAATTTCGCTTAGCAATCCTAATCCAGCCCCGGAAGATGACTATGTTGATCTTGGTGATTTTCTAAGCCTTCTTGATGGCTACTTGCCTACCACAAAAGGTGATATATTATGCAACATGTATAGCGAGCTCGTAATCGCAAATGAATCCTGGGGGTCAGGACTATCCCGTGTGTCCGGTATCACAGTCTGTTTTCCGGACAGATATATCGAATTCAAAAATCTTGTAGAAAAGTATCTGCAATTAGATTACCACGTTTCGCGCTGGCCGAATTTTCTAAATTGGTTCTATGACCAGGACGATATGAAACCAACAAATGTCCAGGTCGCTGTCAGTGATGTCGGGAGAGACAACGATTTCAGGTTATTCTGGACCACTGCTTTTGACCTTTCTCCGATCACATACAACATAGTTGAATCAGTCGATACAGCCGTCGTATTCGCTGATGCCTGCGAAGATTCGTCTAACTGGCTCTTTGACGGATTTTCACTGGTGACCAACTTCTCATTCAATGGTCAGGGCAGTTTTTTTTCGGGCAACAGTAGTAATCTAAACAATTCTCTGACCACAAAAGCGAATTTTGCAATTGAGGACATGGGTTTGCTTGATTGCCATCTGTATTATAATACCGAAGACATGAAAGACTCGCTCATTATTGAATATGGCACAAAAAAGTATGTGTATTATGGCCGTTCCAAAAGCTGGCAGCATTGCAGACTTGTATTACCGTCGGGTAATTCGGCACTAAAGATTCTTTATCATTCTAACGAAAGCATAAATAACGGTGGTGCGTATATTGATGAAATCAAACTCTTCAATCTCGTTTCAGGCAAATTAATCCGCACCCATCACCGTGATACCACGCTTTATGTTTTTAATAAATTAAAGGGGAGTTACAATTATGGTGTTTTTTCTGAAGATGCTTATGGCAACCTGAGTGACCTATCAAATTTCATTACCGTGAATGTTCATGACATTGCTGTCCCCTACTCAGTACCCAATCCATTCCATGATGATTGTATAATCTTTCTTGACCTTCCTGATAGTATCAATCCCATGGTGTACATTTATTCAGTTGCGGGACGACTTATTAGAAAATTCCCATCTTCGTCCATTGTCGACAAGAAGATATTCTGGAATGGCAAAGATGATAATAATAGAGATGTTGGTGCCGGGCTGTATTTTGTTATTATCCGAGACCGTAATTTCACCAAAATCGGAAAAATAGCGAGGCAGAGATGAAACATCTTGTCATTATTGCCAATGGTGGTGCAGGTGGTATAAACTTTCCACACCGCCGTGCCGCGGGTCTTAAAAAGGCAGTAAATATCGGTTATGATATTCTGAAAAATGGCGGTTCCAGTATTGATGCGGTTGAAAAAGCGATTATGACTCTTGAGGATGTATCAATTTTTAATGCTGGTACAGGCTCGGTCCTGAGCCTGACCGGCGAGGTTGAGATGGATGCTTCAATAATGACGGCAGAAGAGAAATTTGGTGCAGTAGGAGCGATAAGAAATGTTCGCTATCCAATACAGGTTGCACGACTGGTTATGGAAAGAACTGATCATCTGTTGCTTTGCGGTGATGGTGCCATCAGATTTGCCCGGCTCTGCGGCATAAAATACTACAACCCGAAGACAAAAGAAAAAGAAAGAATGTGGGTTAGAGCAAGAGCCGGTTTGAGTAGTAACTATTTTCCAAGACTAAGAAAATTGAAGGAACTTTACGAAACCGTAGGTGTTGTTGCCCTGGACAAAAATGGTTTGATAGCCGTGGGCACATCAACTGGTGGCATTTCTTTACACCTACCGGGTAGAGTGGGTGATACACCGATAGTTGGTGCGGGAACCTATGCGAACAAATACGGCGGGGCTTCTGCAACAGGCCATGGTGAGATGATTATGAAAACCCTGCTTGCCTATCGTGCCGTAGCACTAATGAAAAGACATTCTGCATCGGTTGCCGGCAAAATTGCAATTGATTATGCAACACGGCAGAAGTGTCGGGCAGGCTTAATTGGTATTGATAAAAAAGGCAACATACTATGTATCAATAATACCAAGGCGATGTCATGGTGCTACATAAAAAATGGAGACATGAAAGTTTTTCAGTATTGAAGAAAGCTTTTAGAGTAGTTTTAACTTCCTTTTTATTGCATTAGCCGGGCAGACCTCAAAACAACAGTAACACTTAATGCATTTTTTGTTGTCGATAGTAAATTGAAAAATTGCTTTTGCCGGGCAGACATTTTCGCATGCGCGACATCTGTTACATATATTATGGTCAATATACGGAACTCTGCCTTCCTGCAACTTTGCAAACACCCTGCTGCCAAAGCCAGCAAAGATACTTCTCAAAAACAAACCCGCAGGCAGAGCAAAGTCCTTGAATGATTCTGCGCTACCGTGGATCATTATCTGATCAGGATCAAACATCTTCTCTCTCAGACCAATTCTGAGTATCGGATTGTTTTCGGGCTTGAGGCCACCCAGCAGCGAGCAAACATATTCAACTGCCCAGGGATCATTGCTAAATACAACGATATTGGGTTTGAATATCCTGCCCTTTGCATCACGAATGTTTAAGGCGTCAACAATGATTAGGTCAGGTCTCTTGATATTATACACTTCAATCAGCAGTTGGCAGAAATCCTCCAGTGAACTACAGCGGTAATGAAGATTTGGTTTTAATCCACCCGGAATAATACCGAACTGGTTCTTTATTGCAGTGCTTAATATTGTCAATTCATGAGTCTTGAATTTCGGTAAAGATATCATAACCTCCGCATCAAGAATATCCCTTGAAATGTATATTTCTTTTACATTTTTGTGCTTCAATCTGATTTTCTTGACATATCGACCAATATTCTTGAACCTGCCCATACTGCTCTGCAACAATCCACACCTCCTGGCAACTTCAATCTCATTTACAGTTTGAGGTATGGGATTGTCACCCACCACAACCTCTGCCGATTTTTCCAGCAAATAGCCCACCGTCGCGCCAACAAGCAGGGGATCGGTAGTAACACACTCCTTGGGTTCTGCAACCCGCAACATATTTGGCTTTACGAAAGCCCATCGGCGTTCCAAATCCTGCAATCCAAAGGATTCAAATGCTTCTCTTATCACATCCTTAAGATCAACCACCTCTTTGATATAGACTTTGGTTTTCATTTGTTATGTGCCGAGAAAACATTTGCGACTTTCAAATTGCTATACAGTTGAAAGAATTCCAGTAAATCTAACTGCTCGGCTCTTTTTGTTAAGATTCTTGGATCAACGCAATCAGGTAGATAACCTAAATAATTGATCAAGGAATTTTTCAAAATTTTGCGGCGGTAATGAAAAACGCCTTTTATGAATTCAAAAAAATTATTCTCATCATCCAGTAGAAAAGGTAGTTCTCTGTGCTCCAGCGAGATCAATATTGAGCTGACCCTGGGTGCAGGTGTAAAATATTTCGGCGCAATGCTGAATCCCTTAATGACCTTGAAATAGTAGCTCACATAACAAGAAAATGAACTGTATCTCGGTGAATTCGGTTTTTCCAGAAGTCTTTCGCCATATTCTTTTTGCATGGTAAGGACAGCACGAAGAAAATTGCGCCGCTCCCTGACTAATTTCTCAATGATCTTTGTTGTTATTGAATACGGGATATTTCCTACAATCACCGCATCCCTGTAATTGGTCATATCAAATTCCAAGAAATCGGCACTAATGATATCGGTGTTCGGAATATTCTTTTTCATTAGCAAGTCAACACATTGTGGGTCAATTTCAATCGCACAAACATGCCGCGCTTTTTTTGCCAGCTCACGCGTTAACATACCCTTGCCAGCGCCAATCTCAATGACTGTTTGGTATTCAAGTTTGGCAAAGACAGCGATTTTGCGGGCAATATGCACATCATTCAAGAAATGCTGACCGAGTCTTCTGCGGTGCATTATTTATTCAAAAAACCTATATACTGAGTGAAAAAAGGCGCTGGGCATTTCGATCCGTTGCCCGTGCAATCTCAGCGGCACCAATACCTATGAGTGATGCGGCAAGATTTACGATTTCAACTATAAAAGCTGGTTCATTCCTTTGTCCCCGGTGCCCAATCGGTGCAAGAAACGGAGCATCAGTCTCAAAAACGATCGTATCAATAGGAACCTGTTTGAAAACCTCACGCACTTTTTGGGAAAAAGTCAATGTTCCACCAAAACCAAGATAGAATCCAAGATCTATGATCTTTCGTGCCTGTTCATAAGTTCCACTGTAACAATGAAATATCCCGCGATGATAATCTTCTTCTGTTAGAATCCTAATTGCTTCGTCTATCGCATTTCTTGTGTGAATGATCAATGGCAGGTTGTGTTTCCGGGCGATATTGATATGCTGACGGAAAAGTACTTGTTGGGCTTCTCGGGGAGAAAAATTGCGGTAGAAATCAAGTCCAGTCTCGCCAATTGCGGTAATCTTGTTGTCTTCACATAATCTATCAATCTGAATCACCTGCGGAATTAATTCGTCAGCAGTCTCATTAGGATGAATGCCAATTGCCGGCAAGATCCATTCATGATTTTTGTTCATCTCAATGGCGAGAATACTGGTTTTAATATCGTAGCCAATATTGATGATGATATTTATGCCAGCTGATCGCGCACGCTCAAGAACTCTGTCAAAATCTCTCTTGAATTGGGGATCGATTAAATGACAATGAGTATCAATCACTTCACAATTGCACCCGATGAAATAGACTTGTCGGTGGACAACAACACAAGCCCATGCTCATCCTGTGCAGCAAGAAGCATGCCTTCTGAAAGTACGCCTTTTAAGGATACTGGTTTCAAATTGGTTACTACAATAATCAATTTTCCTACCAATTCTTCAGGTCTATAATATTTTCCGATACCCGCTACAATCTGTTTTTTCTTATCGCCTATTTCAACTTCACATGCGACAAGATGATTACTGCCTTCAACCGCTTTCGCAGAAACAATCTTTGCGGTTCGCAATTCTAACTTGTTGAACTCTTCAATGGTAATCTCTTTTTGTTTCAATTTGGCAACCTGAATTTCAATGATATGATTGTCAAATTTCTTGAAAAGGATCTCACTTTTACCGATTGCCGCAGGAACGATTGGTGTACTGATGTTGTCCCAACTCTGTTCAGTGAAATTGATGATCTTTTTCAGCTTCTGAGCAGTAAACGGCAAGAATGGCTCCATAAGCAAAGCAAGAGAGGTAACCATCTTCATACAGATGTATATTGTCCTTTCACAGATCAATGGACTCGTTTTCCTTGTTATCCAGGGTGCTTCTTTGTCAAAATAGCGATTGCCTTCCTGTGCAATTCTCATTACTTCCTGTAAGGCATTCTTGAATTCAAATCTTTCGATCTTTTCACCGACATTCGTTGGGGCATTTTGTAACATATCAAGTATTCTGTTCTCATTTTCCGTAAATGCCGATGCCGAAGGGACATTTGAGTTGTAGTATTTTTCGACAAAAGTCAATGTCCGGTTGATATAGTTACCAAGAATATCAGCCAGTTCATTATTGTGCCAGGCTTGAAAATCGCGCCAGGTAAAATCCGAATCTCTGGTTTCCGGAAGATTTCTCGTGAGGGCATACCTGAGAGAATCCGCTGGAAATTCTTTAAGATATTCGGGCAACCAGATTGCATAACCCTTTGATGTTGAAAGTTTCTCGCCTTCCAGATTCAGAAATTGATTGGCAGGGATTTCAGCTGGCAGAACATAACCACCGTATGCCATAAGCATCGCTGGCCAGATAAGGGCATGAAATACAATATTATCTTTACCAATGAAATGCACGAGTTTTGTTTCGGGATTGAGCCAATAGCTTTTCCACAAATCAGGTTCGCCTTTCTTTATTGCCCACTCCATTGTTGAGGAAATATAACCAATCGGAGCATCAAACCAGACGTATAAAACCTTACCTTTTGCATCATCAAGAGGTACGGGTACACCCCAAGCCATGTCTCTGGTTATGGGTCTATCTTCCAAACCTTCTTTTAACCATCCCTTCACAAAAGTAAGTACTGTTTCTCTCCAATCTCTTCTATTTTCAATCCACTGCGTGAGTTTATCTTGGAATTGAGAGAGTTTAAAATACCAGTGCTTGGTTTTCTGTCTTACCGGCTTCTCACCACAGACCAGACACCTTGGCTCAACCAACTGGAATGGCTCAAGCCATCTACCGCAAGCCTCACACTGATCACCTTTCGCACCATCAATGCCGCAGCGCGGACACTTACCAACCACGTACCGATCCGGCAAGAATCTTCGGCACTGGGGACAATAAAACTGCTCAGTTTCTTTCTCGTATATGAAACCTTTATTATATATCTGCAGAAAGAAATCTTGAGCAAGCCGATGGTGTAAAGGTATGGTCGTACGAGAAAAATTGTCAAAGGCAATGCCGAAGTTATAAAACGATTGTTTTATGGATTCATGATACAAATCAACTATTTCCTGTGGATTCTTCTTCATTTGATCAGCAAGCACTGTGATTGGAACACCATGTTCGTCAGTCCCACAAATATGTATCACATCCCGACCCTTGAGTCTCTGGTACCGAACATAGATATCTGCTGGCAAATAAGCACCCGCCAGATGACCAAGGTGGATGTCGCCATTAGCATAAGGCAAGGCACTTGTTACGAGTATCTTCATAAGGTAATTATAAGTAAAGTTTGCTCATTGTCAATATCTGCTTACAAACAAGATATTCTTTAAGAAGATCTGCAGAATACTATTGGTTAGGTCTTGCTAAATTATGTAGTATAGAAGATTTACGGCTTTATGGGCAAAATTGATACAACTCTTTTACCACCCTTTGTCCACCCAAATTTAACGCAACCTGTTTTGAGAGCATATATTGTAAAATCCTTACCCATTCCTGCATTCATACCTGGATGAATCGTCGTTCCCCTTTGTCGGACAATAATCGTCCCGGTATTCACGACATGGCCATCAAACCTTTTTACGCCAAGTCGCTTACCTGCCGAATCACGACCGTTCTTTGCTGAACCCGTCCCTTTCTTATGCGCCATATTACCTCCTGTTGCTAATCATAAAGGAATTCAAAAACCTCGGTAATGTAAATTGAAACAGATCATCGCGATTTTTCTCGCGCTATTTCTGTAATTTCAACTTCACTGTAATCTTGCTTGTGTCCTTTTTTGCGCCGATAATTCTCCCGACGGATGAATTTAAACACAATCACTTTAGGAAGCTTACCGATCTTTTTCACTATCCCTTTTACAACAACCCCTTCAACATACGGCTTACCGACCGACACACCATTGTCATCCTTAATCATCAGTACCTTATTGAATTCAATTTCCTTTCCTGATTCAGCAACTACCTCCGGGATAATTATCTTATCACCCTTTGATACGACATACTGATGATTGTTTGTTTTGATAACAGCAAACATTATTTGCTCCCTGGTTCTTCAGGAATTAGAGGTGTATTTCCACCTTCGGGTACAGGACTGACCGGTGCACCCGGCATCTCAGTTTCCAATCCCCTTTCTACAGCAGTCTTTGCTATTGGTCTTCGAGAGAGCAATACCAGAAACAAGGAAGTCAGGAAAAAACCAATTGCCAGACCCGAAGTGAGCTTAATAAAAAAGGGTGTGGCACCTTTTCCGCCAAAGAGAGAATCACTTCCACCCCCACCGCCAAAAACACTGGACATGCCAGCGCCCCGTGTCTGTTGCAGCAAAACCACAATCACCAAAAGTATGCAAATGAGCACATGTAAAGCGAAAACTATTCCATACATTCTAAATCTCCTTCGTTAAAAATCAGCCCTAAATTATATACGATTTTTTCCTGGTGTCAACAATTTTGTTAATCTTTCTTTTGCAACAGCTTTTTCAAAATATAGCCGGTCATCACGCTATTCAAATGGTCAAAGTCAGCACAACCCACCAGGTCGCTTGCCTTTATCTCAGTGATGTAACACTCCTCGCTATCAACATGTTTCTTTTCTACCTTAATTGGATATTCGGCATCAAAGGTTATCATAAATTCTTTCAAAGGTACATTAAAAATTCCTTTTTCAGAATATTCTGAAATCAGATTTTCAATATCGCGACGGTTGTGAGAGAGTCGTTCAATCTCTTTCTCTATCTCACCACGAGCCACAGTGATTTTACCAAAGAAGAATTGAAGCTCAGCTGGATTCTCTATGTCCTTCAAACGTTCACTGCCTTTTTTGAGCGCACCTTCCAGTATGGCAATTGCTTTCTGGATTCTGCCCTGCGCTTCTAACAAACACGCCAGATATGTCTCTACGATTTGAAAAGAGGGCATTTTTTCAAGGTTTTCATAGAACAATTGCCCAAAAGGTTTGCAAAAAGGTCCCTTACCTCTATCTTCCATATCATCAAAGATCATTCAACTCCCTTCTATCTTGTGCTGCAGATGATAAGACTATTTCTTTTCAATTGCCTTGGCATAAGTTACCGCTATCCTGCCCAGTCTCCGGTAGCCCGCTTTCAAGTACCACTTCTTCATCCATAAAGAGAACACCCTTTTCACCTCTTCTGACATCTCATCAAACTCTGCCTTTGCCTTATCCGCTGCCTCATCCATTCCCTCAAAAAGTGACTTATTTGGCTTTTCCTCCAGCATGAATACCTCCTATATAGTATATTTTATATATATAATGGATATTGTCAATACTAATATCTGGGCAGAAGTGAATGAACTATCTACGATCTTACGGTTGAGAAAAATCCATTTTCTTTTGCAGAACACGGGGATGCATTTGCAATTATATCCGTCTTTTATCAAAATAAAATCTTACCCAAATTCTTTTAATCATTTCCGGATCGAAACAAGAAAAAGTAGTTTTATTATTCATTGTCATCAGCTTTTGGAATTGAATTATATTTACTTCGATGTACTCGGTCAAGCTTTTGGATTAGTTGGAGAATTCGCTGTAACAACTCAGGGTAAAAAAGGGTTGATCTCTCTTCACACAGCGTCTGCTTTTTCTCTTCAGCAACTGCCGACGAT